>Ga0157373_10002370_pt1 | contig 14313 bp, 4 predicted proteins | sample C65metaG_FD_113460 | JGI IMG/M metagenome (GOLD analysis project Ga0157373, IMG submission 113460) | Corn rhizosphere microbial communities from Kellogg Biological Station, Michigan, USA - C6-5 metaG | ecosystem: Host-associated > Plants > Roots > Rhizosphere > Soil | place: USA: Michigan... | reverse complement strand
CTGATGGAACGTTCGCCGCTGATGGTTGCAGCACTGTTGGGCATCCTCAAAGCAGGTGGAGCTTATGTGCCGCTGGATCCGGCTTCTCCAAAACAACGTCTGGCCTTCATGCTCGAGGATGCCGACTCGCCAGTGCTCCTAACTCAACAACGGCTCGCGGAAAATCTATCGCTGGACCAGACGAGGATAGTGAGTCTCGACTCTGATGGGGAATTGATTGGCCGGGAGAGTGTCGAGAATTCCGATGTCAACATAACCGCCAACGACTACGCTTACGTTATTTATACATCCGGCTCGACGGGTCAACCAAAGGGCGTGCAAATTCAACATGGCGCTCTGCTGAACCTGGTCTTTTGGCACCAGCGCGCTTATGCCATCTCATCGTCAGACAGGGCAACTCAACTTGCAGGCGTCGGATTCGACGCATCCGTATGGGAGCTCTGGCCCTATCTGTCAGCGGGGGCGAGTATTCATATTCCGGATGATGAAACACGCGCCACACCTGCGAAGCTGCGCGATTGGTTAATCGCCGAAGACGTCACGATCACTTTCTTACCGACGCCCCTGGCTGAAAGCATCTTGACGCTCGAATGGCCGTCACAGTTGTCGCTACGCACACTGCTCACGGGCGGCGATAGGCTGCGATATTATCCGGCGCCATCTCTGAGCTTCGAATTAGTCAATCATTACGGTCCAACAGAATATACGGTCGTAGCTTGTTCCGGCTCAGTGCTATCTGCGAAGCGGGAGTCGGAAATAATGCCGCCGATAGGGCGTCCAGTAGACAACACACACATCTACTTGCTTGACGCGCAACTCCAGCGTGTACCCATTGGCGTGTACGGCGAGTTGCATATCGGCGGCGCCGGTTTATCAACGGGCTATCTTAACCGGCCCGATCTGACGGCAGAACGATTCATTCCGAATGCGTTCAGCAAAGAGAGTGGTGCGCGTCTTTACCGGACGGGCGATCTGGCTCGCTGGCTGCCAAATGGTGAAATCGAGTTTTTCGGAAGGCTGGATCATCAAGTTAAGGTGCGTGGTTTCCGCATTGAACTCGGAGAGATTGAGGCGGTGCTCACATCTCATCGGGACATTCGCGAAGCCATTGTGATGACCTGCGAAGACGAAGGAGAAGAAAGGCGTCTGGTTGCCTACGTGGTGGCGAATCAACAGTTGGTGACGCTCAACGATGTTCGCAACTTCTTGAAGGAGCGATTGCCTGACTACATGGTCCCGTCAGTTTTCGTCAGGCTGGACACGATGCCCTTGACCGTGAACGGGAAGGTGGATCGCTTGATGCTTCCCGCGCCCGACTTCACGCGCCTGGAAATCGATGAGGCATTCATGCCGCCGCGAACTCCAGTTGAAGAAGCGTTACTGGAAATTTGGCTTCAGGTTCTGAAGATTGAGCGCGTGGGCGTTAACGACAACTTCTTTGACGTAGGTGGTCACTCGCTCTTAGCCACGCAAATCATTTCGCGTGTGCGCGATGTTTTCAAAATAGATTTGCCGTTGCTAAAGGTGTTTGAAGAACCGACAGTGGCTGGACTGGCGAGTAGTATTGAAGCGGCTTTTAGCATTGAGCAGGGTGTGCAAGCTCCGGCGATGCAGCCAGTCGCACGCGACGGACACCTGCCGCTCTCCTTTGCACAACAAAGGCTCTGGTTTTTAGATCAACTTGAGCCCGGCAGTCCGCTTTACCACATCCCCGCAGCAGTACGTCTTGAGGGCCCTCTTGACGTTGCTGCGCTGAGACAAAGTTTTGACGAAATCAAGAGGCGGCATGAGTCATTGCGCACGCGCTTCGTGGTTGTCGACGGCGAACCGGTGCAAGTTATATCGTCTGATGCCGCGTGGCAGATGGAAGAGATTGACTGGAGTGATTTACCTGAGGTTGCAAGGGAAGCCGAATTAGAACGACTCGGCCGAACGATGGCACGCGAATCATTCGACTTATCTTCGGCGCCGCCGTTGCGAGCCGGTCTGGTCCGGTTAACTGCCGACGAACACATCCTGTTTCTCACGATGCACCATATCATCTCGGATGGCTGGTCAATGGGTGTGCTCATCCGCGAGTTGGCCGCGCTCTACGAAGCTTTCCTGGAGGAGAAACCATCACCTCTGCCCGAACTGCCCATCCAGTATGTAGACTTCGCCGTTTGGCAGCGCGATTGGTTACAGGGCGATCATCTCGAAGCACATCTCTCCTACTGGAAACAGCAATTGAGTGGCGAGCTTCCAGTGCTTGAATTAGCGACTGACTTTCCGCCACCACCCTTACGCACATACAGAGGCGCCCGTTGTTCGCTGATGCTGCCGGCAAGCGTGACAGAATCGCTCAAAGCCATGAGCGTTCAAGAGGGAGTCACGCTTTACATGACCCTCCTCGCGGCCTTCCAAACTCTCCTTTATAAATACACTGGACAGCGCGATGTCGTCGTGGGAACTCCAATCGCCGGACGCAACCGCACGGAAATTGAAGGACTCGTCGGGCTTTTCGTGAATACGCTGGTGATGCGTACGGACCTTTCAGGAAATCCAACCTTCAAAGAACTGCTCGCGCGGGCGCAAGACGTTGCTCTAGGCGCATACTTTCATCAGGAATTACCTTTCGAGCAACTCGTCAAAGAGTTTCAACTTGAACGAGACCTGAGCCGGAACCCGTTATTTCAGGTGATGCTCATCCTGCAAAACATGCCGGCGCCGGCGTTGGAGCTTTCCAACCTGCGTCTGAGCCTGCTTGAGACTCAGAACGAAACAGCGAAGTTTGATCTCACGCTGACCATCGAAGACAGAGGCGACGCTCTGGCGGCGGAGCTCGAATATAACGTTGACCTGTTTACAGCGACGACTGCCGAGCGGATGCTCGCTCATTTTCAGATTCTGCTTGAAGGCATCATCGCAGATCCGTCGCAACGGATCAGCGAGTTGCCTTTCTTGACCGCAGCAGAGCGACGCCAACAGTTGTTTGACTGGAACGATACTGATTCAGAATCTCCACCACATCAGACCATCCACCAGCTTTTTGAAAGACAAGCGGCGCAAACTCCTGACGCGATTGCAGTGGTTGACGAGCAGCGCGAATGGACCTACGGCGAACTGAATGGACGAGCTAACCAACTCGCCGGCTATCTGACGAAGCTCGGTGTTGGTCCAGAATCTCTTGTTGGCATATGCGTCGATCGCTCGAACGAGCTGGTGGTCGGGCTTCTGGGCATACTCAAGGCGGGGGGCGCCTACGTTCCTTTGGATGCGGCTTATCCGACGGAGCGGCTGCGGTTCATGATCGACGATGCGGGTATCAAAACGTTGCTGACGCAAAAGGGTCTGATCGAGAGTCTTCCGCCGCACGGCGCCGAAGTTCTTTGTCTCGACACAGACAGTGAGGCGCTGGTCAATGAGAGCATAAGTAATCCGCCGTGCGCGGTGGTGGCAGGAAATACCAGTTACGCTATTTACACGTCCGGCTCGACTGGGAAACCAAAAGGCGTTCAGGTTCCGCATGGTGCTGTTGTCAATCTCTTAAACGCAGTTCGCAAGAATCAAGGATTCACTAATCACGACGTACTATTGGCCGTCACAACGCTCTCGTTTGACATCGCTGCGCTGGAGATATTCCTGCCGTTAACGACTGGCGCGCGTCTCGTTTTGGTGAGCCGTGAAGTGGCTGCCGACGGAGTGCGTCTGGCAGAGAAACTTACTAACTCCGGCGCGACAACCATGCAGGCCACTCCTTCCACCTGGCAAATGCTTTTCGACACAGGTTGGAATGGCAGCAAGCAGTTCAAGATATTGTGCGGCGGCGAAGCTCTCAACAGAAACCTTGCTGATCAACTGCTGGCCGCAAGCGAGCCGGCCTGGAATTTATACGGCCCGACAGAGACCACTATCTGGTCAACGACGGGAAAGGTTGAGACTGGGCCTGTAAATATTGGCGGCCCGCTTGATAACACTCAGGTGTATGTGCTGAGTAAGGATTTGCAATTAGTGCCCGCGGGCGCGCACGGCGAATTACATATCGGCGGCGACGGTGTGACGCGCGGTTATCTCAATCGGCCGGAACTGACGGCGGAAAAGTTTATCCCAAACCCATTCAGCGAGAAGTCCGGCACGCGTATGTATAAGACCGGCGATTTGGTGCGCCATCTGCCTGACGGGAAGATCGAATACCTCGGACGTATGGACCAGCAAGTGAAGGTGCGCGGCTTCCGTATCGAGTTGGGAGAAATTGAAACGGCCCTGCGACAACACGGTGCAATAAACTCGGCAGTCGTGGCAGCTAAGGATGACGCGGCTGGTGGCAAACGTCTGGTGGCCTATGTGGTTTTTCAAAATAACAACGGCGCTACTAATTCCTCCGTGGTTATCAGCGAACTGCGAGAGCTCCTCAAAAGACAATTGCCTGAATATATGATGCCTTCGGCCTTCGTCGTTTTAGAGACGATGCCCTTAACACCGAATGGCAAAGTAGACCATCGCGCGTTGCCGGCGCCCGATCAATCCCGGCCAGAGACGCTGACAGGCTTTATCGCGCCACGGACGACGACCGAGGAGATTTTGGCAGCAGTCTGGTCTGAAGTGCTCAATGTGAAGTCCATCGGTGTTGATGACAATTTCTTTGAACTCGGAGGCCATTCACTGCTCGCGACGCGGCTCGTTTCAAAAACCCGCGAACTCTTTCAGGTTGAAATACCATTGCGGCGCTTGTTTGAGACCCCGACGATCGCCGGATTCGCCGGCGCCATCGATGCGGCCGCGAGAGCCGGACAAGGTTTACAAGTTCCCCCCATCAAGAGTATGCCGCGGCAAAACCCGTCGCCTCTTTCCTTCGCACAGGAACGTCTCTGGATTCTGGACCAGTTGGAGCCTGGCAATCCGACTTACAACTTGCCCGCTGCCCTGAGTTTGAAGGGTAGTCTGAACGTGCCAGCCCTCGCCCTCAGTCTCGAAGAAATTGTGAGACGACATGAGACTCTGCGGTCAACTTTTACGGTCGTTAACAACACGCCGATGCAATTCATCTCGCCGGTGTTGGAGATTCCTTTGCAGGTCATGGACCTGCGTGCACTCTCCGGGCATGAACGCGAAGAAGAAGCGCTACGGTTGCGAGGCGAAGAGGCGCAACGCGCGTTTGATCTTGCTTCTGGTCCACTCTTCCGACCGACATTGCTCTGGCTTGCTGAAGATGAATCCGAGCTGCTTCTGACAATGCACCACATAATCTCTGACGGGTGGTCCATCGGTGTGCTTGTGCGTGAACTGACAGAGCTTTATCAAAACAACTGCGCCGGAAGGCCGTCGACGCTGGATGAGTTGCCCATCCAATACGGAGACTTTGTTGAGTGGCAGCGTCAATGGCTTGCCGGTGATGTGCTGGAAACCGAACTCTCTTACTGGAGGCAACAACTCAAAGACGCAAACACCGTCATAGACCTGCCCACAGACTACACGCGACCGCCAATACAGACATTTCGCGGCGGCAGACAGTCAATGCAACTCGCGCCAGACCTCACTGAATCGCTCAAGACTCTGAGCCACCGCAATGATGCGACGCTCTTTATGACTCTGCTCGCAGCCTTCAAGGTGCTGCTTTATAAATACACCGGCCAGCAGGACATTCTCGTGGGTACACCCATTGCGGGACGCAACCACACCGAAATCGAAGGGCTTATCGGATTATTCCTCAACACACTGACACTCAGGACAGATCTTTCGAACACTCCGTCTTTTAACGAAGTGGTTAAGCGTGTCAGAGAAGTAACCCTGGATGCTTATACGTATCAGGATCTGCCGTTTGAGAAACTTCTTGAAGAGCTTCAACCGAAGCGTGATCTAAGTCGCTCGCCCCTCTTTCAGGTCTTCTTCAATATGTTCAATTTTGCTGACACCAAAATTGAAATGGCCGATTTGAAAATCGAACTTCTCGCACCTCCTGCCGTCTTGTCTAAATTTGATTTGACTCTCTACGTTGAAGATTGGGAGAACGAAATCAAGCTCGACCTGGTCTATAACGCCGATCTTTTCGAGGCCAACCGAATGGCAGAGATGATGGAACAGTTCAAACATTTACTTTGCCAGATTATCGAACGGCCCGAGCAGTGCATTGCTAAGTATTCTCTCGTCACCGAAGCGGCGCGAGCAGTCTTGCCCGACCCGGCCCGACTTCTAGGCAATGATTGGCAAGGCGCTGTGCATACGCGATTCTCCAATCAGGCTCGTCGCAATGGAGCACGAACGGCTGTTTTGGATAAAGATGATGTTTGGTCTTACGCAGAGCTTGAAGCGCGCACCAATCAACTCGCGAACTGTCTGACGACCAACGGCGTGAGTCGTGGCGATGTGGTTGCGATCTATGCGCACCGCGGAGCAACGTTGGTTTGGGCTTTACTCGGCGTTCTCAAGGCAGGGGCCGCATTTGTTTTGCTTGACCCGGCCTATCCGTCTTCACGTTTGATTGATTGTCTCAAAGTATCGCCACCTCGCGGCTGGTTGCAGATCGCCGCGGCGGGAGAACTTCCTGCGGCGCTTGAAGAGTTCGTTTCCGGTTTGGAACTGCCGTGCCGCCTGACTCTGCCGCGCCGCTCCATTGCCGGCGCGACCGGTTTTCTTAAAGAGTATTCGACAGAGCTAACGGGCGTCGAAGTTGGTCCTGACGATCTGGCGTATGTGGCCTACACTTCAGGCTCGACCGGGATACCAAAAGGAGTTTTGGGACGACATGGTCCTTTGACTCACTTTCAACCATGGCTTGAACGGACGTTCAATCTATCGGAAACAGATCGGTTCAGTATGCTGTCCGGTCTGGCCCACGATCCGCTCCACAGAGATGTTTTCACTCCACTGCAAATGGGTGCATCCATCTGCATACCGGACCCTGAAGATATTGGCATTCCCGGCAGACTATCCGAGTGGATGAAAGAAGCGGGCATTACAATTACTCATCTGACTCCTGCGATGGGCCAACTGCTTACCGAAGAGTCTGGCATAAGCGCTCAATGCACCGTTGGGACCCTGCGCTACAGCTTTCTGGTCGGTGATGTGTTGACGAGACGCGATGTGGCCAGGTTGCAGCGGTTGGCGCCCAACGTGACGGTGGTCAACTATTATGGCTCAACCGAAACTCAGCGCGCGGTCAGCTACTTCGTTATCCGTGACCCACAAAGCGAGGCAGCGCGAACGGGAAGCTTCAAAGAGATTCTTCCTTTGGGCAAGGGAATCGAAGATGTCCAACTGCTCGTGCTAAACACGTCTATGCAATTGGCCGGTATCGGTGAGACAGGCGAGGTCTATGTGCGGAGCCCGCATCTGGCGAGAGGATACAAGAACGACAACGAGCTCACGAGCGAACGTTTCGTCTCCAATCCGTTTGGTGGAACGGCAGACGACAGGCTGTATAAAACCGGTGATCTTGGACGCTACCTGCCGGACGGCAACGTCGAGTCTCTCGGTCGTGCTGACCTGCAAGTGAAGATTCGCGGCTTTCGGGTTGAGTTGGGAGAGATTGAAGCAGTGTTGGGAGCGCACAAGGATGTCCACGAAGCGATCGTTATCGCGCGCGAAGACACACCGGGCCATAAACTTCTCGTGGCTTACATCGTCGGCCCAGAAAATCAAACCACTAATATCAGCGAACTGCGTTCTTATCTCAAAGACAAGTTGCCTGAATATATGATCCCCGCCGCGTTTGTAATCCTGGAGGCGCTGCCTTTAACGCCCAATGGAAAAGTAGATCGTCGCGCGCTTGTTGCCCCGGATGAACTGTCATTTGAGAATCAAGACGACTATGTTGCGCCACGCTCTTCTTTGGAGCAGAGGCTGGCCGAAATCTGGTCAGAGGTGCTGCGTCTCGAACGTGTCGGCATCCACCAAAATTTCTTTGACCTGGGTGGCCACTCGCTATTAGCCACGCAGCTTATCTCCCGTTTGCAGGATGTGTTTGAAGTCAAATTGTCATTGCGCACTTTCTTTTTTGCTCCCACCGTTGCCGAATTGGCTATCACAATCACGCAGGCCCGCGCCGAGCAGGTCGAAAATGAGGAGATAGCTCACATTCTGGCTGAGTTGGAACAACTGTCCGAAGAGAGCGCTTTGGCCGAAGTCAAAGGCTTTAGCAACTAATCCCCGCGATAATTTCTGCAGCTTCAGCCGTCAAATAACTTGACGGAGAGATGTTCTTAAGTTCGTCAAGTGCAAGTCCTCCCCATCACTTACCAAAACAACACCCCGAAATCACATCATGAACTTTGGCACTCATTTCGCAGATTCGAGCGAATGATCGAAAGAGAGGTGCACGGCTGTGTACGAAGGAATTCTGTCGGCAATAGGCAACACACCACTTGTCAGGTTAGAACGAATATTTCCTGGAATTAATTTCTCACTCTATGCAAAGCTCGAAGCACTTAATCCGGGCGGCAGTATGAAAGATCGACCCGCTGTCAGGATTATCAAAGATGGTTTGCAGACGGGCGCGATCCACGAAGATACGGTGATCGTCGAATCAAGCTCCGGGAACATGGGAATCGGACTGGCCCAGGCTTGTTCCTATTATGGATTGCGATTCATTTGCGTCGTTGATTCAAAAACTTCTCCGCAAAACATCCGGCTGATGCAACTTTACGGAGCGGAAATTGAACTCGTCACAGAACCCGACGCCATCACCGGTGAATTGCTGCAAGCGAGACTTAATCGTGTGCACGAACTCTTGAGCTCAGTCCAGGATAGTTTTTGGCCCAACCAATACGCCAACGTCTGTAACTCCAACTCGCATCATTTCACGATGGAGGAGATCGTGGCCGCGCTCGGAAGAGTTGACTATGTCTTTTGCGCGACAAGCACCTGCGGAACGATTCGCGGCTGCGCGGAGTACGTACGCGACCACAACCTGCCAACGAAAGTTTTTGCGGTGGATGCGGTAGGCAGCGTGATCTTCGGAGGCACGCTTGCCAAACGACTGATACCGGGTCACGGCGCAGCCGTCAGGCCGAAACTTTATCAACCGTATCTCAGTGACCGGTGCATTTACATGACTGATCTTGACTGTGTCATCGGTTGTCATCTCCTGGCGCGACGGGAGGCGATTCTGGGGGGCGGCTCTTCGGGAGCGATCATGATGGCAATAGATCAAGTGCGGGATTCCATTTCCCGAGATGCGGTTTGCGTTGCCATCCTTCCTGATCGTGGGGAGCGTTACCTCGATACGATTTATTCGGAGAGCTGGGTCAAGCAGCACTTCGGAGACATTTCACATGCTGGGAACACACCAAGGGAGACTCAACCATGCATAATGGCGACTTACTAATAATTTCGGGACACGAAATCTCCGAATTGCTCGCCGGTCACGAATCGGATCTCATGCGCATTGTTCGCAGGGCTTACGAAATTCACGGCGAAGGAAAGAGCTACCTACCCCACTCAGTCTTTCTACGTCTACCGGACAAGCGTAATCGCATCATCGGACTGCCCGCCTATCTCGGCGGGGAGGTCGCAGCGGCAGGCATGAAATGGGTGTCGTCCTTTCCAGCCAATCTCGAAAATGGAGTGGATCGTGCTTCAGCCGTGCTGATCATGAATTCACTGCTCACAGGCAGACCTGAGGCGCTGCTGGAAGGCTCGATCATCAGCGCACGACGAACCGCTGCCAGCGCCGGTCTTGCTGCACAGATTTTACACGGCAGTGGCGACGTGGAGAGTCTCGGCCTGATCGGGTGTGGTCTGATTAATTTTGAGAATGCCCGGTTTATCAAGACCGCGATGCCTGATATCAAATCTTTCACCATTTATGATCTGAACGGTGCGCACGCAGAACAATTCGCACTGCGATGTCACGAGTCTTTAGACGGCATAAAAGTCAATATCGCTAAAGACATCACTGAGGTATTCAAAAGCAGCACGCTGATCGCATTCGCCACGACAGCTTTAGAGCCCTACGTCTTTGACACTGCCGACTTCCAGCCAGGAACAACGGTGCTGAACGTTTCCTTGCGCGATTTCACGGCTGAAGCAATTCTGCAATGCACAAATATAGTGGATGATATTGACCACGTCTGCCGCGAGAAAACTTCAGTTCATCTGGCGGAGCAATTCACCGGCAACCGCGACTTTATTCGATGTACTTTGAGCGACGTCTTGCGTGGCAAGAACACGGCCCGGAAAGATCGTGATGACATTGTCATCTTTAGCCCGTTTGGCTTGGGCGTGCTCGATATCGCAGTCGGTAACCTGGTCTGTAAACTTGCACGTCAACAGGAGCTGGGACAAGTCATTAAGTGGTTTCTCCCCAATTCATGGCGCCGCGAAACGCCGACTCCGCCATCAGTCCTCGTCCAATCTGCTAATGAGGCGCCTGACAGTAATTCATGCTTTCAAATGCGATAGGCAGTCCGCCGATTCCAGCAAACAGGAGTGCTTCAAGGATCTCGATAGTCTTTGATGGGCTTTCTATGAGCAGTCAAGTCTTGAAAATGCAAGAAAGCAAGTATTCACAGCGGATTGCTAATCTATCTCCCGCGAAGCTTGAGTTGATGCTCCGGCAACTTGGGAAATCGAAGACGGCTTCCGCGAATGGGCAACCCATTTCACGCAGAATGAGCACTGGAACCACACTTCCGCCCGCCTCATTTGCACAGGAAGGTCTCTGGTTTCTCAATCAGTTAGAGCCGGATAGTCCAGCCTACAATGTGCCGCTTACCGTTCGACTCGACGGTGCGCTAAATATCGCGGCACTGGAACGGTCTCTCAGCGAAGTTGTCAGGCGGCATGAAAGTTTACGTACAACTTTCCGTGTTGAGTCAGGCTCTCTGGTCCAGATTATCGCCCCTCCTGCATCTCTGAAACTTCCAGTGGTCGATTTGAGCGGACTGGCTGAAGCGCAGCGCGAGGCAGAGGCGACAAAGCTGGCAGTTCAAGACGCACAACGCCCCTTCGATCTCTCGAGAGAGCCACTCGTCAGGGCCACCATTGTGCGGCTCAGCGAACAGGAGCATTTCGCTGTCATTGCGATGCACCACATTATCAGCGATGCATGGTCCATGAGCTTGTTCATTCAGGAGGTAGCTGCGCTTTACGAACCCTTTGCAAAAGGAGTTCCCGCGGTGCTTCCCGAGCCGCCAATTCAATTTGCCGATTATGCCTTCTGGCAGCGCGAGCAACTGCAAGGTGAAGCTCTCGAGTCGCAACTTTCATATTGGATCGACCAATTGCGCAACCTTCCTTCAGTTACGGAGTTGCCGGCTGGCAGGCCACGACCATCTACTCTTTCCGACAAGGGCACACGACGTTTCATTAAACTTTCGAAAGAGTTGACAAGCGCGCTCAAAGAGTTAAGCCGGCGCGAAGGGGCAACTCTGTTCATGACGCTGCTCGCGGCATTTCAAGTGCTCCTCCACAGCTACACCGGGCAGGAAGACATTCTAATCGGCAGTCCCATCGCTAACCGCACGCGCCCGGAAACAGAAACTCTCATCGGGCTCTTCGTGAATACATTGGTGCTGCGCGGAGATTTGTCCGGCAACCCGAGTTTTCGAGAATTGATCACCCGCGTGCGCGAGACAACTTTAGCGGCTGATGCACATCAATCGCTCCCATTCGACAAGTTGGTAAAGGCCATTCAACCCAACCGCTCTGTTAATCACATGCCGCTCGTCCAAGTGGCTTTTACGTTGCGCAACAATCCTGCGCATGTCCTGGCCCTTCCAGCTCTTGTGATGCGCCCGTTGGAGATTGACAGAGGGACTGTGCAGTTCGATTTGACCTTAAACCTCGTCGAACGCGAACAGGCATTGATCGGATCATTCGAGTACAGGACAGATCTCTTTGAGGCGGACACGATCATCGGTATGTGGGAACGTTACGAAAGAATTCTCGGCACTATGATCGCAGCTCCAGAAGTCACCTTATCTCAACTCGAAGTTACGATTGCAGAAGCTGACAGGAAGCAACGCGACGCCAATAAAAAAGAGTTAGCAGATGTGCGCCTCCAGAAAGTGATGCAGATTAAACGCAAGGCTTTTAGCCAGGGCGCACCGAAAGGATAACTCTCAAATGAGAAATCTCAGCGCAGGATCGGTCAAAAGACAAGTGGTAAGAATGTCGCCGAAAGAACTGGTAAAGACAGAACCGCTTTATGCGGAGAACACTCTTCCTTTGCTGGTGCAACCTTCAATAAAGGGCATCAGTCTCGCCGAGTGGGGTGGGAGTAATAGCGATTGGGTTGAAACTCACTTGTTGAAACACGGCGCCATACTTTTCCGCGGTTTTGATGTTGCAGAAGCTCCTGAATTTGAACAGTTCATCAAGAACGTTTCCGGTGAGTTGCTTGAATACCGCGAGCGTTCGTCGCCGCGGAGTCAAGTGAGCGGCTTCATCTACACGTCAACTGATTATCCGGCCAGCCACGACATTTTCCTGCATAACGAGAATTCGTATCAGAAAACTTATCCGATGAAGATATTTTTCTTCGGCCACACACCTTCGGCACACGGAGGTGAAACCCCGATTGCCGACTGTCGCAAGATCTTTCAACGCCTTGAGCCGGCGGTGCGAAACCGCTTTATCGAAAAGAAGTGGATGTACGTGCGCAACTTCGGCGACGGCTTTGGCCTGACATGGCAAACTGTTTTTTGCACTACTGACAAGGCGGTCGTTGAGGAGCACTGTCGCCGCAACGACATCATCACCGAATGGAAAAAAGGTGATCGCCTTCGCACACGCTCCATACTCTCGCCAGTCGAGAGACATCCCCAAACCGGGGAATTATGTTGGTTTAATCACGCCGCCTTTTTCCACATCTCCACCCTGCCTGAACTAATCCGCGAAGCACTGCTAGAAGATTTCGCCGCAGAAGACCTTCCGACCAATACCTTCTACGGCGATAACTCTCCTATTGAACCTGAAGTTTTGGAGCACCTGCGTGATGCGTATCGTCAAGAGACTGTGAGTTTCCCATGGCAGCAGGGAGACGTTTTGATGCTCGACAATATGTTGGCCGCGCACGGACGCGCAGCGTACCGGGGCACGCGCAAGATTCTTGTCGGAATGGCCCAACCCGTCACACGAGCACACGTTTAGCACAACAAGTTAAGAACTATGCAAGCCGAAATCATCGAAGGCTATCGTCTATCCCCGCAACAAGAGCAGCTGTGGCTAATACAGCAGCCTGACGTTGCGCCTTTTCTGTCGCAGTGTGTGGTCAGAATCGAAGGGAATTTAGACCGGCGGATTTTGCGAGAAGCTTTGTCTCAAGTGGTCCAACGACACGAAATTTTACGCACCGCATTTCGGTATCTGCGGGAGATGTCAACGCCGCTCCAGGTTATCACCGACGCTCACATATCCTGGGGACCCGATTATGAATTCAAAGATTTGGCGCTACAGCAAAAGCGCGTCTGCTCAGTTCTTCAAGATGAACGCGAGCGCCCTTTCGATCTGGAACATGGCTCGCTGCTACATGCTTCGCTCATCATCTGCTCTTCGTCCGAACATCTTTTGTTGCTCACGCTGCCTGCTCTCTGCGCCGATGTGACCGGTCTCAACAATTTAGTAACAGACTTGAGCCGTTGTTACACGGCATGTCTACGTGATGAGAAACTGACTGATGAGCCTTTGCAGTACGCGGATCTTTCTGAACTTCTCAATGAGCTGCTGGAATCTCAAGACACTGAAACGGGAAGAATGTACTGGCGCAACCAGGAACACTTTTCACTTCGTAACCTGAAGCTTCCGTTTGAACGCCTGCCTTCAGCCGAAAGCACATTTGCTCCGCAAGCCATCACGCTCGAACTTGATGTTGATTTCTCTGCAAAGCTTGAAAGATTCATTCAACAGCAACAAATTTCAATGCAGGTGTTTCTTCTGGCTTGCTGGCAACTGTTGTTGCACCGTTTCACAGCGGAGTCGGAAATCACTGTTGCCACGGCTTTCGACGGTCGCACGATTGCGGGGGTAGACGAAGCAATCGGACTGTTTAGCAAGTTCATACCCGTCACTGTTAATTTCAAAGCGACTGATCGCTTCAGCCAAATCACGAAGCACCTCGAGGAGACGGTAAAAGAGATAGGAGACTGGCAGGATTACTTCTCTCCGTCCGGAGTTGTCCAGCCATTCGCCTTCGCCTTCCACATACTGCCGGCTGACACTTACGCCGCAAACGTCCGTTTTCACCTGCTGCGGATCTGGACCTGCGCGGACCGTTCGCCACTGAGACTCACGTGCACACAGAGCAGCGCGTCGGTCCACCTTGAACTCAGCTTCGATTCGCAACGCCATCGTCGCGAGCAGATGCAGCGTCTGGCCCATGCTTATCGCCATCTGCTG
>Ga0157373_10002368_pt1 | contig 14315 bp, 8 predicted proteins | sample C65metaG_FD_113460 | JGI IMG/M metagenome (GOLD analysis project Ga0157373, IMG submission 113460) | Corn rhizosphere microbial communities from Kellogg Biological Station, Michigan, USA - C6-5 metaG | ecosystem: Host-associated > Plants > Roots > Rhizosphere > Soil | place: USA: Michigan... | reverse complement strand
TAAAGCCAATTCTGGTATGGCAATGTATTTTTCCCCTTCAAATCCATCCCTTCTTTTCATCTCGTTCATTTTGGTTAATGGCTTGGTAAGGTGATCAATGCGTAAATGCCACACTGTACACCGAAATCGAATAATTAGGTTAAATATAAGCGAATTATCCATGTGTTTAGAGGAATGTGCTATTTAAACGACTGTCAATTAGTGATAGTTTTGTTTCTAAGCCGGCAATATCACAGGGGGAGAATAAAAAACTGCAACGTCATTTCTTAATCCAGCAGCTGCCGGTCTAACCAAATAAACTAACAGAGTATGAACAAAATGCTACAAAGAATTTGTAAAAATCCTTGTTGTCTGGTGTTATTGTTGTTTTTCACCGTGTGCAATAGTGATCTTTACGCCCAGACTCCGGGCAAAAAAACCATTACCGGTACAGTGACAGATACATTAGGCCTCGGACTGCCAGGTGTCGTGGTGGCTGTTGTGAATAAAGCCAATGTAGGCACACAGACAGACAACAATGGTAAATATGTGCTTGATGTAGAGCCGGGCACCATCATCAGGTTCTCCTTCGTCGGATACAAAGAACAACGGATCACTGTAGGTGCTTCCAATGTGATCAACGTAAGGATGCTGGAAAACAACATCCAGGCGGATGAGGTTGTGATTACTGCACTCGGACAAAAACAACGGAAAGAAGCACTGGTGGGATCGGTAACTACCGTAAAGGTCGGTAACCTTAAAATCCCATCCAGCAACCTTACCAACGCCCTTTCTGGTCAAATCGCCGGTGTGATCGGCTATCAGCGAAGCGGTCAGCCCGGGCAGGACAACTCACAGTTTTTCATCCGTGGGGTCACTACCTTCGGATATAAACAGGACCCGCTTATCCTCATTGATAACGTAGAGCTTACTTCTTCCGATCTTGCCCGCCTTCAGGTGGACGACATTGAAAGTTTTTCTATTCTTAAAGATGCGAGTGCCACCGCTTTATATGGCGCAAGGGGAGCGAATGGGGTCATCCTGGTGAGTACTAAAGAGGGTAAGGAAGGAAAAGCAAAGATCAACTTCCGTTTGGAAAACTCTGCTTCTCAATCTACTCAGACTTTGCAGCTTGCTGACCCGATTACTTATATGAAGCTGTTCAATGAGGCCAGCCTTGGTCGCGGACTGGAGCCTAAGTTTACACAAAATGAAATTATCAATACACAAAATACCGTAAACAGGGGCCCCAACTATAATGAATATGTCTATCCGGCGGTCGACTGGCTGGACCTGCTTTTCAAAAAGAGGACTACGACGCACAGGGCTAACCTTGGGCTCAGTGGCGGTGGCGGTGTGGCACGTTATTATGTGGCAGGTTCCTATAACCTGGACAATGGTGTGCTGAACCAGGACCTGCGCAATAACAACAGCAGCAATGTTAAGTTCCGTAACTATCAATTGCGCTCGAACGTTAATATCGACGTCACCAAAACAACAGAGCTGATTGTGCGGTTGTCGGGCACCTTCAGTGAATATACAGGCCCGCTTGCTACAGATGGAGGGTTCTCTACTGACTTATACAATGTGGCGGTACACACCAGTCCGGTGGCCTTCCCGGCATACTTCCCGATTGATGCGGCAAACCAGGGTGTGCAACACATCCTATTCGGAAATGAGGTGGGTGAAGGTGGAACCAATTCTATCCGCTTCAACAACCCTTATGCTGCCTTACTGAGGGGACATAAAAACTCTTCAGAATCACGCATGTCCGCGCAATTTGAAGTCAACCAAAAGCTGGACTTCCTGACAGAAGGTCTTTCGTTCAAATCCATATTCAGCACCAACAGGTATTCTTACTTCGACTCTCAAATGGCCTATTCGCCGTTTTACTATGAAGTAGGCGCTTATGACAGGCAGGCGAACAGCTACACCCTCAACTGGCTGAACTCCTCCGTACAGAATGGTGCGCCTAATATCGCCCAGGAATACCTGACCTACAATGCCGGGGAACCTAACATCAGCACCTTTCTTTATGGTCAGGCCTCGGTAAACTATAACAGGACTTTTGGAAAACACACCGTTAGCAGTACCCTGATCGGTACGGGTCAGCAGACACTATACAGTAATGCTAAGGATCCTAAAACCAATACAAAGACCTTACAGTACTCCCTGCCGTACAGAAATCTGGGCTTAGCAGGCCGTCTGACCTACTCTTTTATGGACCGATACTTCGTAGAGGCCAACTTTGGGTATAATGGTTCTGAGCGTTTCTCTGCAGATCATCGCTTTGGATTCTTCCCGACTATTGGCGGAGGATGGATCGTATCTAATGAGAAGTTCTTCGAGCCACTTACCACTGTCATCAATCGCTTAAAACTAAGAGGTAGCTACGGTACGGTAGGTAACGATGCCATCGGCTCACAACGTTTCTTCTACCAGTCGGACGTGAACCTGAACGGTGGGGGAAACTATGCGCAGTTTGGGTTTAACTACGGTTCAGAACGACCTGGGGTGTTCATCAACAGCTATGAGAACCCGAACATTACCTGGGAAACCTCAAGGCAGACCAACCTTGCCCTGGAGATGACCTTGTTCAAAAACATGAGCATCATCGCAGAGGCCTACAACAATTATCGCTACGACATCTTTATGCAACGAAAAAATGTACCAACCTCTATGGGACTGGAGGCAATAGACCCTCGTACTGGTGTTCCTGATATTGGTGCAAACATTGGTGTGGCGCGTTCAAGAGGTATTGATTTTTCACTGGACTACAAAATGAATATCAATGATTTTTCATTTGCCGTACGCTCCAACATGACCTTCGCTAAAAATAAATACCTGAACTTTGAGGAGCCACAATGGGCAGAGTCTTACCGTTATACTACGGGACAAGCCATCAGCCGTAATTTCGGTTACATCGCTGAACGTCTTTTTGTTGATGATAAAGAAGTCGCCAACTCGCCCACACAAATCTTTTCTAATGGTGGCGTGATCCCAAGAGGTGGAGATATTAAATACCGTGACCTGAATGGCGATGGTAGAATTGATGAGGCTGATAAAGCTTACATCGGATTCCCACAGTCGCCGGAACTGGTATATGGCTTCGGATTCAGCTCTTCATTTAAAAACTTCGACCTTTCTGCATTTTTTACCGGACAGGGTCGCATGACTTTCTTCATCAACCCGGTAAAGGTAAGTCCTTTTGTCCCAAGTGATGAGCAGTACATCTACGGAAATACACAGCTGATGAAAGACTTTGCCGACAACCATTGGTCGCCTGAAAATCAGGATTTATATGCTTTGTATCCGCGTTTATCTGTCACTGCCCAGCATTTGGAGAACAATGCGCAGACAAGTACCTGGTGGATGCGGAATGGTCGCCTGTTGCGTCTGAAATCTGTAGAAATAGGGTATACATTGCCTCCATCCGTTTCCAAAACGCTAAAGCTTAACTCCTGCAGAATTTACTTCAACGGTTTGAACCTACTGACATGGAGCCCCTTCAAAATGTGGGATCCTGAGCAAGGCGGAAATGGTTTTGCTTACCCGATACAAAAGGTGTTTAATGTTGGCCTAAATGTAAATCTATAATCCCATGAAATCATACTTTAAATATATCTGCATAGCTATACTGGCCTTTTCCAGTGTATCCTGTAAAAAATACCTGGACATCACCCCCGATAACCTGGGGACACTGGAATATGCCTTCAGAAACCGAAATGAGGCGGAAAACTACCTTTATTCCTGTTATGCCTACCTGCAGCGTATGAACGATGTGGCCTCCAATCCGGGGTTCACCACCTCTGCGGAGCTGGTGTATGCCAATGATCTGGACAACTACCTCAACTTTAATAGAACAGGCTTCAACTTGCTGAGGGGAACTCAAACCGTCGGTAATCCCGGTTTAAATGCATGGGATGGCTCTGAGGGCAGCTATAGTTTGTTCCGCTCCATCCGCATCTGTAATATCATGCTGGAGAATATTGATCAGCCGGTAGACTTAACGGAAGCAGAGAAGAAACGCTGGATCGCAGAAACTAAGTTCCTGAAAGCTTATTATCATTATGTACTGTTTAAGATGTACGGCCCGATTCCATTGATCAGGACCAATCAGTCAATTTCTGCATCAACAGAAGAAATCAGGGTGAAAAGAGCACCGGTAGATGAGACGGTAGGTTATATCGTTTCACTGCTCGATGAGGCTATTCCTGATCTTCCTGCCGCCATCACCAGCCTGACTACACAACTCGGCAGGGTAACCAGCGTGATTGCCTTATCTGTGAAAGCCGATGTGCTTGCCACTGCCGCCAGTCCGCTGTTCAATGGAAATCCGGACTATGCCAGCTTTCGCGATAAAGACGGACAGAGCCTTTTTCCAGCTGCGGCTGATCCTCAGAAATGGCAAAAGGCTGCCGATGCCGCAAAAGCCGCAATAACGGCTGCTGAAGAGCAAGGGCTGCGGTTGTTTACTTTTTCTGCCCCCGCCACAGTTGCCATCCTTCCTGATTCTCTGAAAAGAGTGATGGATGTATGGAACTCGGTCACTGAAAAATGGGAGTTGAACCCTGAGATCATCTGGGCTTCTAACCCGGAATTCAGCTATCAGGGCTTTGCAACACCAAGGATGACCGCTAATTCTGTCGTCAATGCCTTCTCTAATCCCTCGACTTTCTCCGCACCCATCGCGACACAGGAGTTGTTTTACACAGTGAATGGGCTTCCTATTAACGAGGATAAGGACTGGGATTATGCGGGACGCAATACCCTGAAAACTGGTGATGCTGCAAGCCGCTTTTTTATCCAGGAAGGATACCAGACCATCAAAGGTCACTTTGCAAGGGAATCCAGATTTTACGGGAGTCTTGCCTTCGACGGTGGTATCTGGTTTGGTAACGGACGTACCAATATTGCCGACCAGGCAAACCCTTTATATTATGTTCAAGCCAGAGGAACGGGCCTTGCCGGGCCCAGTGATAACATCAGGTTAAACATTACAGGATACTGGCCTAAGAAGTTGGTCAGCTATCAGTCGGTATATGATGATGGTTTCCAGACAACGCCATTCCGGTTGCCACTCATCAGGCTTGCCGGTCTTTATCTCCTGTATGCAGAAGCGCAAAATGAGGTGGGCGGGCCCACTGCGGAGGTGTTTACCTATATCGACAGGGTACGTAGCCGCGCAGGTTTGCAAGGGGTACAGGCCTCCTGGAATGCACATGCCAGAAATCCTTCGAAATATCAATCTAAAGAAGGAATGAGACAGATCATCCATCAGGAAAGGCGTATTGAGCTTTGCTTTGAAGGTCAGGCCGGATGGGACCTGCGCCGATGGAAAGAATTGCAGAGTGTGCTTGCGGCCCCGGTACAGGGATGGAGCATCTATGATAGTGAGCCGGTAAATTACTACCGCCCGGTTACGAAATTTATTCCTGTGTTTGGTCAGAAAGATTACCTGTGGCCAATTAAGAGCTATGACCTGGTCGTAAATCCTAACCTGGTACAAAATCCTTACTGGTAAGATCATGAATTGTTCAGAGACATTTAATACGATAAAAATGAAAAACAGCTATACAAAATTCCTGTTGCTGATGGTCAGTATACTGATGGTTTTCAGTGCCTGTGAGAAAGTCGATAATTACAACGATCCTGCCTCACAAGACATGACCAAGCCGGGAACAGTGAGTAACATAAAGGTGGAGAACCTGAATGGTGGCGCCAATATCACCTATACGCTACCCAACTCACCAAATCTATTGTACGTACTCGCAGAGTATAAAATCAATGGCACCGTAACCCGGCAGACGAAATCGAGTTACTATTCGGATACCATCTCTGTGGATGGTTTTGCCAAAGCCCAGCCATATGACGTTACCCTCTATGCAGTGAGCCGTGCGAATGTGAAGTCTGATCCTGTGGTCGTTGAGGTGAATCCGGAGACACCTCCGTATTTATTGGTGAAACCAACGGTATCGTTGGAATCTGATTTCGGCGGGCTGAAGGTCAGTGGTCTTAATGCGGACAAAAAAAATGTAGGTATCATCCTCCTGGAGGTTGACGAAACGAATAACTCGGAAGTCATCGATCAATATTACACGGAGCGAGACACCATTAACTATTCGCTGAGAGGGTATTCTCCTGTGGCAAAGAAGTTTGGCTATTATGTCATGGACAGCTTCGGGAACATTTCCGATACTACCTACCAGACCGTTACTCCTTTTTTTGAAACGCTGCTGGACCGCAATAGGTTTTCGGCCTACAGGTTGCCCACAGATGGTACCATAGCCTATGGGTGGGACCTCCCATATTTATGGGATGGAAGAACAGACGGCTCTTCTAACGGATGGCATACGGATCCGGGAGGTAAGCAGCCAATGGTGGCTACTTTTGGATTAGGCGTCAGTGCCAAGCTGAGCAGGTTTGTCCTCTGGGCGAGGCCTGATGGTGGCGACCGGTATGCTTATGGACACGGAAATCCAAAGGTGTTTTCATTGTGGGGATCTGATCTGGCAGCACCACGTGATGCACAGCTGCCGCAATATGCCCCTGAAGGTACGGTGGTTGGCGACTGGGTTAACCTTGGGAATTATAATTATCCGCCCCCGCCGTCCGGCGCCAAGCCTGTAGCGCATACGACTGCCGATAATGACTTTGTAAAGGCAGGGGTGAGCTTCAATGTGCCTCTGGTGAGTCCTAAAGTACGCTACGTACGCCTTTGTGTAACGACCACCTGGTCGAGCGGAACTTTCGCACATGCGATGGAGATGGCTTTTTATGGAGATAACAGGTAATCATTTCATTTAAAAAATAAGACATGAAAAATATATATAACATCTGCTATCTTTTGATGCTCAGTCTTGCTTTTTCTGCTGGCTGCACTAAGGATGATACGGAGTTTAAGGATTTCCTCAAGGATGGGGAAAATATCTATCCCGGTAAGGTATCTGTCATCGTACCTCAGCCAGGGAATCTTCGCGTAGGTCTGGTTTGGCCAGTAAGCCCGGATCCATCAATTACCAAATATGTCATCTACTGGAACAATAAGAAAGACTCCATGACTGTGGATGGCGTAGGGCATGCTGCCGGTGATTCTGTCCGGGTAGTAATTCCTGGATTGGAAGAATACACCTATTCCTTCGTGGTGCAGTCGATGGATGCACAAGGACATAAGTCTGTACCTTTTGAGATCAACAACGTCAGAGTTTACGGTGCGCTTTATCAATCCGGATTACTGAACAGACCTTACAACGCGGCTAACCCTTCCGCGCTGAGTGATGAAGGGGACCTGACGTTGAATTTTAATACACCCGATACGATCAACATCAACACCATAGTGCGGTACACCAACAATGCCGGAGTGCTTACTGAGAAGATTCTATTACCGAAGGATTCCACAATCACATTGCCCGATTATAAAGCAGGGACAGCAGTGACCTACCGCTCGTCATACATTCCTGGAAAAGGGGCGCTGGATGTCTTTCAGGTTACGGACTTCAGCACCTTCCCTGATTATGTATACAAGGATGTTGCCTGTGATAAGTCGCTGTTCAGGCAGGTGCAACTACCAAATGATGTCTATGCCGATTTTGGAACCAGCATGGCGAAATTGTGGGACGGATCTGTAGGACCACAGGAGTATCCAGACGTATTTCACAGTAACGGCGTGACCATGCCGCATCATTTTACCTTTGACCTTGGCAGGAGTTACAGGAAGTTAAGTTTCATCGAAGAAACCGGAAGACAGCAGGCTCATAACCCTGTAGAATTTGAAGTTTGGGGTATTAACGACATTACGAATGCTGCTACGACCTTAGCCTCCAATGATGCTGGATGGGCTGCGGAATCTGTGGCCAAAGGATGGACATTGCTGGCAAATGTTGCCCGTACTGATGATGGTAGAAATTTACAACGGTTTAAGCTTATGGACAACCCTCCGAGCGTGCGTTACATTCGTATCCGTGTGAAACGAGTGGCATCAGGGGACTCCAGTTACAGCAACATCAGTGAAATTACCCTGTTTAATAATCAGTAGACTAAAATTATGATACATTCCATTTCCGTTAGAGATGCCCGTTATCCGTTGGGGAAAGGTGCTGGCAGCGACGCCATCCATAAAGACCCGATCTATTCTTATGCCGTAACTTATCTGCAGGACGACAGCGGCCTTGTAGGAACCGGTTTTGCCTTCACGCTGGGTGAAGGCAATGACCTGGTATGCAAGGCCGCTGAGTTTTATGCGGAGCAACTGAAAGGAAAAGATATCGAAGAGGTAATGGCCGATTTCGGCAATCTCTTCTACCAGTTCAGTAATGAACAACAATTCAGGTGGCTCGGTCCCCATAAAGGTGTGGTGCACCTGGGGCTGGCCTCTGTCACAAATGCTTGTTATGACCTTTGGGCGAAAAAGCGCGGTGTTCCGCTGTGGAAACTGCTGATTGAGCTAAGCCCGGAAGAACTCCTCCGGACGCTGGATTTCTCTTATCTGGAAGATGAGCTTACCTACGATCAGGCACTTACCCTGCTGCGCAACAATGCAGCTGGGAAAACAGATCGAATGCAGGTGCTGGAGCAAGGTTACCCGGGATATGATACCTCTGTAGGCTGGTTTAACTATAGTGATGAGCAGATCGCGGAAAATGTGAGGCGTGCCATTGCCGGTGGCTGCCGCGCCATGAAGCTGAAGGTCGGTTCTGCAGACCCCGAAAGAGACATCCGCAGGGCACAGCTGGTACGGGATATTGCAGGTGAGGAGGTAAAGATCATGCTCGACGCCAACCAGCAATGGACCCTGCCACAGGCGCTGAAGATCTGTAAGGAATTGCAGGCGATGAACCCCTACTGGATTGAAGAACCTACACACCCTGACGATATCCTGGCACATAAAACACTGGCCGAGGCTATTGCCCCGGCAAAACTTGCACTTGGAGAACATGTACCAAACAGGGTGATCTTTAAAAACTACTTGCAGAGCCGTTGTGCCGGATTCATTCAAGTGGATGCGGTACGCGTTGGTGGCGTCAGTGAATTCATTACCATCAGTTTATTGTGTCGTAAATTCGGTGTGCCTGTGGTACCTCATGTCGGGGATATGGGACAGCTGCACCAGCACCTGGTGTTGTTCAACCACATTACACTAGGCCATGAAGCCTTGTTCCTGGAGCAGATTCCACACCTGCAGCAGCACTTTGTTCATCCTGTACGTATTGAAAAAGGTTTTTATCTTACACCACAGGAGGCTGGAAGCAGCTGCGACCTGAAATAGTACAAGACCATTAACACCATCACCATATGATTCATACAACCGACCTGCTGATCAGCATCTTTTATGTCACCGCCATCCTTGGTATCGGACTATGGGTAGGCATCAGACATAAGAGGCGCAGCAAAGCCGGTGCTGCCGACCAGTACTTCCTGGCCGGCAAATCACTGCGCTGGCCCGCAATCGGACTGGCCCTCTTTGCCACCAATATTTCCACCGTACACCTGGTGAGCCTTGCCCAGAGTGGCTTTGATACGGGGCTCCTGAACGGTAATTTTGAATGGATGGCAGCCTTTACACTGATCTTACTCGCATTATTTTTCGCTCCCTTTTATATCAAGTCGGGCGTGGCAACATTGCCCGACTTCCTTGAAAAGCGGTACGACAGGGCGAGCCGCGACTGGCTCACGCTGGTGTCCCTGCTTTCTGCAGTGATCATTCACATCGCTTTTTCCATGCTTGCAGGAGGTATCGTTTTGCATACCCTTTTTGGGATCAACATGTACACCAGCATGATCATCATCTCTGCCATCACGGCGGTATATACCATCGTCGGTGGCCTGAAGGCAGTCGTCGTAACGGAATCTATCCAGACAGTAGTGCTGCTGGCAGGCGCAGCCATCATTTGTGCGGCGGCCTTTTATAGGATGGAAGGCTGGGAGCCCATGATGAATGTCCTCCGGGCTTCCGGGGAGACCGATAAACTTTCCATGCTGCGGCCTCATGGAGATTCGAGCGGAATGCCCTGGTACGCCGTATTGCTGGGATATCCCGTACTGGGTATCTGGTATTGGTGTGCCGACCAGACCATCGTACAGCGGGTGTTAGGTGCCAAAGATGAGAATCATGCTCGTGTAGGGCCGATTTTCTGTGGCTTCATCAAAATCCTGCCGGTGTTCATCTTTATTCTTCCGGGCTTGTTTGCCTATACACTGGCCCAGTCTGGCAAGCTGGATTTGTCGGCCATAACTACTGTAGGCAGCATGGGTGAAAAGGTAGTCAACAGCAAAGGAATCTATACCCTGATGATTACTCAGTTGCTGCCAACAGGCCTCGTGGGAGTGTTGATTGCTGCATTGTTATCGGGGTTGATGAGTCAGATCTCAGGTGCGTTGAATGCGATATCCACCATGGTCAGTTACGACATCTACGCCCGTTACCGTCCCGGGTTGAGTGACCAGCAACTGGTGAAGGCGGGAAAGATTGCCTCGGGGCTGGCACTCGTATTTTCGTTGTTCCTGCTGCCACTGCTCGACCGGTATGAGAGTATCTTTAACGGACTGAATGACATCATCTCACACATTGCACCGCCGATCACCTGTGTATTCCTGCTGGGGATTTTCTGGAAGAAAGCTTCCGCCGAATCAGCCAAATATACGCTGTGGATCGGTTCAGCTTTGGGTGCCCTGGTATTCGCCCTGAACAAGCTTTTTCCTCAATTGCCAACATCCTCCCTGCCTTTTCTGATGGTAGCTTTCTATCTGTTTTGCATATGTGTGGTGCTGCAGGTGAGCTTCTCTTATATATTCCCCGTGAAACATACTGCAGAAAGCAGCAAACTATACTGGAGGTCATTCCGTGAACCACTGCAGTCGCCCGGATGGGCTGGTGTAGGAAACTACAAAGTCCTGTCGCTGCTCCTTTTTGCGGTAATGGCCGTATTATTTTATTTGTTTAAGTAGCCTATTCATTCTCTTCATCATGCAAGTTTTAAAAGATAAAGTTATTTTCATCACCGGCGGCTCCAGGGGCATTGGACTGGAATGCGCCCATAAATACAAAAAAGCGGGTGCCAGGATAGTCATCATCTCCAATGATCCCAAATCCCTGGATAAATGCCGCAAGGACTATCCTGAGCCGCACCACCTGATCCTTTGTGACATCGCCATTGCCTCAGACGTGGAACATGCCATCGCCGAGACCCTCAATAAATATGGACGCATAGATGTGATCCATAATAATGCAGGGATCGCACATCCCTCGAAGCCCATTCATGAAACTACCGACGAAGAGTGGACAGCCTTGTTTAATGTAAACCTTAAAGGGGTTTATCATACAACTAAGTTTGGCATTGAGGCATTGAAGGTAACACAGGGCTGTGTCTTGAATACCAGCAGCCTGGTTGGTGAGATTGGCCAGGAAGACCATGCCGCTTACGCTGCAACGAAAGGAGCAATCAATGCGTTGACCAAATCCATGGCACTGGATTATGCGAAGTATAAAATCCGCGTCAATGCTGTGGCTCCGGCAGGGGTGTGGACGGAGATGCTGGAAGAATGGGAAAAGGAACGCCAGGACAATGGAGGCACCCGATCTTATCTTGATGGCATCCATGCATTGGGCTATTGTCCGGAAGGAGATGTGGTGGCCGATGTCTGTGTGTTCCTGGTATCAGAGCAGGCGAGGTTTATCACCGGTGTGATCATGCCGGTAAGTGGTGGTGCCGAGCTGGGCTACAGACGCATTGACCAGAAAAAAGATAATAATGAAAAAATCAATATGACAACCTAATATTCTCCTGATATGATGCGCAAATCTATGTTCCGATACCTGATGGTCCTTTTGATGCTCTCTTCGAATGACGTTTTTAGTCAGGCTAAACTAAAGTTATGGTACGAGCATCCCGCACAGAAATGGGAGGAAACGCTGGCGCTGGGTAACGGCCGCTTGGGTATGATGCCTGACGGGGGCATCACCAGAGAGACCGTAGTACTGAATGACATTACCTTATGGTCTGGTGCGCCGCAGGATGCCAATAATTATGAGGCCAGCAAGAGCCTGCCCCAGATCAGGAAATTATTGGCCGAAGGGAAAAATGACGAAGCGCAGGAGCTCGTGAACCGGGATTTTATCTGCACAGGTGAAGGTTCCGGGGGCGTCAACTATGGTTGTTTTCAGGTGCTGGGTACACTGCAGATGGACTTTTCCTATCCTGGTGCTACTGCAGACCAGCTGAAAGATAATGGCTATCGCCGAGAGCTGTCAATCGGCGAAGCCATCGCAAGTAGCAGCTACCAAATTAATGGGATAAAGTATAAAAAGGAGTATTTTACGAGTTTCGACGATGACATCTGCCTGATCCGCATTACTGCGGATAAACCCGGGGCGCTGAATTTCAGGGTTTCCATCTCCCGTCCTGAGCGGGGGGAGAGCAGTATAGCAGGCCAGGAGCTGCAACTGCAGGGGCAACTGGATAATGGCATTGATGGTAAGGGAATGCAATACCTAAGCCGTGTGCGTGCAGTACTGAAAGGTGGAAAACTGACAACTGAAAAGGAGGGGCTTGTGATCAGCAAAGCCACAGAGGTCATCTTATTTGTAGCATCGGGTACTGATTTCAGGGCATCCGATTTCAGCACGAAAACCAACGAGGTAATGGCTGCAGCGATGAAGAAAAAATATGCTGTGCAGCGCAGTAACCACATCCGCAATTTTCAGCATTTGTTTAACCGGGTATCTGTCAATATTGGCCATCAGCTGATGGACAGCATCCCTACGGACTTGCGCCTGGAAAGATTTCATAAAAATCCTGCCGCAGACCTGGGTTTTCCGGCTTTATTTTATCAGTTCGGACGGTACCTCAGCATTAGCAGTACCCGCGTAGGGCTGTTGCCACCAAACCTGCAGGGCTTGTGGGCTAACCAGATACAAACACCATGGACAGGGGATTATCACCTGGATGTGAATGTGCAGATGAACCACTGGCCCGTAGAAGTCAGCAACCTCTCTGAACTGAACCTGCCACTGGCGGAGCTGGTACGCGGACTGGTGAAGCCGGGGCAGCGCACTGCTAAGGCCTATTACAATGCCGATGGCTGGATTGCACATGTCATCACCAATGTCTGGGGATTTACGGAACCTGGAGAAAGTGCTTCCTGGGGCTCTTCGAATGCCGGCTCCGGATGGCTTTGCAACAACCTTTGGGACCATTATGCATTCAGCAATGACAAGGAATATCTGAGGAGCATCTATCCGATACTGAAAGGCTCTGCGGAATTTTATAACAGCGTTTTGGTAAGGGATGCGGAGACAGGATGGCTGGTTACGGCACCTTCCGTATCACCGGAAAACAGCTTTTACCTGCCCAACGGCAAGACCGCAAGTATTTCTATGGGGCCAACCATCGACAACCAGATTGTCAGAGAGCTGTTTGGGAATGTAATTGCTGCATCCGAAACGCTGGGACTGGATGCTGGTTTCAGGGCAATACTGCAGGAGAAGCTAAAATCAATCCCTCCGGCAGGCAACATCAGCAAAGATGGAAGGATCATGGAATGGCTGCGGGACTATAAGGAAACAGATCCTCAGCACCGGCACATCTCTCACCTGTATGGCTTGTATCCCGCAACGCTGATTACCCCTGCAGGAACGCCTGAGCTTGCTGAGGCGGCAAAGAAAACACTGGAAGTGCGTGGTGATGATGGCCCGAGCTGGACGATTGCCTATAAGCTACTTTTCTGGGCAAGGCTTCAGGATGGGGAGCGTGCTTATAAGCTGCTCACCGAATTGCTAAAATCTACAACACGTACGGATATGAATTATGGTGCCGGTGGCGGCATATATCCCAATTTACTATCCGCAGGTCCCCCTTTTCAGATTGATGGTAACTTTGGAGGTGCTGCCGGAATCGCAGAAATGCTGATCCAGAGCCATGAAGGTTATATTGAGCTTTTGCCCGCGGCACCCTCGGCCTGGAAAGCTGCTGGCAGCTTCAGCGGACTGAAGGCGAGAGGCAACTACACCATAAACGCCAGTTGGAAGGATGGAAGGGTCACTGACTTCAAAGTGATGGCCCCCTTCGCACCTGCAAAGGTGAAGGTGAAAGTAAATGGTGAAGTGAAAGAAGTCCTTTCTGTTAAAATTTAAGACCTGATGATGTTGAGCCAAACACGATCCCGCAGCATTGCGCTGCTTGGCTTCGGCCTACTTGTTCCTTTTCTGTCTGCCGGTGCTCCGCTGATGTTGCAACAAACCGATACGCTGGTGAACAGCATTACCCTTGCAAAAAGACACGGCATCGTGTTCCATAAACCGGCTGTTGATTTCTTTGAAGGTGCGCTGCTGGGTAATGGTG
>Ga0157373_10002363_pt1 | contig 14320 bp, 17 predicted proteins | sample C65metaG_FD_113460 | JGI IMG/M metagenome (GOLD analysis project Ga0157373, IMG submission 113460) | Corn rhizosphere microbial communities from Kellogg Biological Station, Michigan, USA - C6-5 metaG | ecosystem: Host-associated > Plants > Roots > Rhizosphere > Soil | place: USA: Michigan... | reverse complement strand
GTCGGTATCTCCGGCGCGATCCAGCACCTGGCCGGCATGAAAGACTCCAAAGTGATCGTTGCGATCAACAAGGACGAGGAAGCGCCGATCTTCCAGGTGGCCGATTACGGCCTGGTGGCGGACCTGTTTGACGCGATACCTGAAATGGCCGCCCTGGCCTGATCACCGACCGACAGGAGCGAAATTTATGAGCAATATCGATTTTTCAGCGTGGGTCGGACGTCGTCAGGAAAGCCAGGACCGAATCAGCTTCAACCTGGTTAAACGCATTGCCGCAACCTTGAGCGAAGTGGCGCCGCAACCTGGCGAACCACTGCCGCCGCTGTGGCATTGGGCATTCTTTCAGGAACCGGTTGCGGCCAGCGAACTGGGCCCCGATGGTCATCCGGCGCTCGGCGGCTTCTTGCCACCGGCCCACAACCGCAATCGCATGTGGGCCGGCAGTCGAATTGAGTTCTACCAGCCTCTGAAAGTAGAGGCTGAGGTGACCTGTGTATCGACCATTCTCAATGTCGAAGAGAAGCACGGTCGGACCGGGTCGTTGCTGTTTGTCACCGTACGTCACGAGTATTTCCAGGACGGCCAACGCGCCCTGCAAGATGAACAGGACATCGTCTACCGCGAACCCTCCCCGCCCAAACTGAGCGGAACCGAAGCACTCCCTGAAGGCCAATGGCAAGAACAGGTCGAACCCTCCCCGACCCTGCTGTTTCGCTACTCCGCGGTTACCTTCAACGGCCACCGGATTCACTACGACTGGCCCTACGTCACAGAGACCGAAGGCTATCCGGGGTTGGTGGTGCATGGTCCGTTGATCGCCACACTCAACTTGCGTGCTTTTACCAGGGCGCACCCGACCGCACGATTGGAGCGCTTCACCTTCCGTGGTCTCCGACCACTGATTTCCCCCCAGCCTTTCGAGGTGGGCGGACGCTTGATCGACAGCAGCAAGGCGCAGGTTTGGGCTGGCAATCAGGACGGCACCGCACAAATCGGTGAAATCGAATTCCGCGAGGGAGAAACACCATGAGTGCATCGATCGTTCGCTCCGCCCTGTTTGTGCCGGCCACTCGTCCAGAGCGCATCCCCAAAGCCATCGCCACCGGCGCGGACCGAGTCATTGTCGACCTGGAAGATGCCGTGCAAGAAAACCTCAAGGAACAGGCCAGGAATAACCTGGAGCGCTTCTTGAGTGAAAACCCGGATGCGCAGATTCTGGTTCGGGTGAATGCCCCGGATCACTGGTCGCACGCTGCGGATCTGGAGCTTTGCCGACGCCATGCCGGCGTGATCGCAATTTTGCTGCCCAAAGCAGAAAACGCAGCGCAAGTGTCCACCGCGGGTAGCACCGGCAAACCGATCTGGCCGATCATCGAGAGCGCCAAAGGCCTGGCAGCACTCAGCTCGATTGCCAGCGCCCAAGGCGTTGAGCGCTTGTCGTTCGGCAGCCTCGATCTGGGCCTGGACCTGAACCTGACCACCGGCAGTCCTGCCGCCGAAGAGATCCTCAGCCACGCCCGCTATGCCGTGTTGCTATGGACGCGTGTGGCTGGCCTGGCCCCAGCGCTGGACGGGGTTTTCCCCTCAATTGCGGACACCACAGGCTTGCAACATGCCGTTCAGTTTGCCCGTGACATGGGCTTTGGCGGCGCACTTTGCATCCACCCCAGCCAAGTGGCGATCATTCATCAAGCGTTAAAGCCCAGCAATGAAGAGCTGCAGTGGGCACAGCGCATCATGGAAGCCGCGAGATCAGGTGACGGCGTTTTTGTGCTGGATGGGCAAATGGTCGATGCGCCGGTCATTGGACGCGCGCAAGCCATTCTGATGCGCGCGATTTGACTCTGACAGCTCATCTGCTGCGTACACCCAGAGGTAAAAATCAAGCCCCGAAAAAACGCGGGGCTTGATGTGAATCACACCTCATCAGAATTTACGTCCGCTACCAGGGCCTTGTTCACCTCCTTTGCGCCCTGCTTCTGAGGCTTTATCTCTGTCGTCGGCAACGTTACCGCCGCGACCACTTCCCTGGCCGCCGCTGGTCGACCGATCCGCATCGCTGGATTGCCGACCGCCCGAAGCCTGGCCACCTTTCTGGCCCGACTGCGAGGCTTTGTCGCTGTCGTCGGTAAAGCTGCCTCCGCGTCCTGCGCCCTGACCACCGCCGGACATACGGTCGGCATCTTTTGACTGCTGTCCGCCTGAAGCCATGCCACCTTTTTGGCCAGCCTCAGAAGCCCGTTGTGGATCGTTGGCAAAATTACCGCTTGATGCCTCCCCGCCTTTCTTGCCGGCTTCTGAGGCTTTGTCCCGGTCTTTGCCAAAGTTTCCGGGGTTGTTGTTTCCAGTGTTAGCCATTTTTGTTCACCTCTTTCTCAAGGACGAGCGCGTGTGCTCGCCTTCAATTACGAGGTCATGAAAAATCGAAAGTTTGAACGAAAATGCCTCTCTCGGGACGGACGGAATGGGCAAGATAGTTCCCGGAAAATCTGCCCTGAGCGACTGGCGGCACAGTCACCGCCGATCACCCTGCGATTGGAATATTTTTCAAAAGAGTTCAGATTTTTACCAGGTTATAAAGGCTTTTGAATCCTGCGAACGTCGTGCATGGGAGGTCAGTCGATGACCGAACACATCGTCCATTTTCACTGCCAGATCGATCAGGGAACGAACGAGCGCTTCAGGGATTGTTGTCTTGAAGCCATCGATCAAGGCGCCACGTCGCTGCTGTTGAACCTCTCCACGTGTGGTGGCAGCACCAATTTCGGCTTCACGCTCTATACCTTCCTGAAGTCATTGCCGGTGCCGCTGTGCGCGATTAATGCGGGCAACATCGAATCGATGGGCATTATCATGTTTTTAGCGGCAAGCCGACGCATCACGTCGCCGCATGCGCGCTTCCTGATTCACCCCATGAACTGGTATTTCAGTCAAAAATCGGTCGACCATCAACGTTTGCGCGAGTACCTGTCGAGCCTCGACAACGACCTCGCCCGCTATGTACAGATTTATAACCTCGAAACCGCTGAGGCAGAAACCAAACTCGATATTTTCCATTGCCTTTCAGCGGAAGAGAAAGTCATCGCAGCCCACGAATCCCTGGCCTACGGCATCGCTCATGAGATGCAGCAGATGGTCTTCGCCGACGATGTCAAACACTGGAAAGTCAGCGGTGGTTGAGGTCAGCGCGCTCAGTCAAGCCACCCCGATCCGTGTAGCAGCTGCGTTGTGGCGAGGGGATTTATCCCCGTTCGGCTGCGAAGCAGTCGTAAAACCTGAACGCACGATCTATCTGATGCACCGTGTTGTCTGAATTCACGACTGCTGCGCAGCCGAACGGGGATAAATCCCCTCGCCACAACGCACCTGCTACTGGGTAGGCATCGCTATTGATCACAAGGCTATTGCGCCGTTTCCATCAGCAATTGGTCCACGACTTGAGATAGCGCTGCTGGATCATCCTCTCCACCGCTTGCGAGTAGGTTGATCCATGGCGTAGGCGACCAGTAATCGGCGCTGCACGGAAATAAATACCCGACTCAAACGCTTCAGAGGGTCTGCCAAACACTTTGAATTTTTCTTGACGCGCTCACTCCTTTGTCTATGAGCATAAGGAGGGGGTCTCATGAACCGCACTGATCTCTTCATCATCGAGTACAAGCTCCATGGAGAGCCGAGATCCTTCATCATCCGGGCAAAGACAATGTGCAATGCGGATGCTTGGCATTGGGCGAGCTGTGATGCCGGATTGGCGCCTATTCCAAGACCCGGGAAACCGCCGCTTAAAGTCGTATCCAAACCCCAGGCTGAGCGGTACGGCGTCACTGATGTGAAATGGCGCGAGTCCGCAGCGCTGGATTGGACGGATATTTAGTCTTCATGAACGGTCAGCGGTCACCGCGATGACCGTAACAAGAACTGATAAAAAAACGGGAGGTCAGTTCAGACCTCCCGTCTTTCAATCGACCTTTTACGAAGTGCCTAATCCTCGTGATAGGTCGGGTGGCGAATCGGATACTGGACGGCGCTCCCCATCCGGTCGGACTTCCGTGTCCGAATGGTCAGTGGTCTTTGTCACGGTGTCGCGCACCGCCTCAAAGCCTTCCCGTGCCTGTTGCTTGACCTTGTCGGCCAGACCCGCGCTGGTCTTGCCAAGGTACCGTTGCTCAGTCGCCGTCGACGGCAATGCCGCCCCCAGCATGGCGCCCAAGGCGATGCCAGCCGCGGCGACCATCAAGGGTTGTTCCTTGAGCAGATGGCTGAATTGATTGCTCATTACATGGGTGCTGCGCACCAACCGATCACCGACATCATGCACGGCGTGGCTGATGTTTTCGGTGGCGGCGCCCAGGTCATCCGTCAGGTTGGCGGCTTTGCCTTTGACCGTCTGATAACCCTCCTTGAGCGTATCCGTGGTGTGGTGCAAATGCTCGCGCGCACTGTCGATACCGTCCGCCAGGCCATCGGCCCACTCGCCAACCCTGTCCTGATCGGGGCCCGTTCGATAAACCGGGATCGGCGGACGATTCTGACTCATCATCAACCACAGCAATCCGACCGACGTCAGTACAGCTGGAACGGGATTGTTACGAACGCTGGTGCCCAGGTTGCTCAGGAACATCGTGCCATTGCTCTGCATTAAACCCAGCGCCTGATCGAAAATCTGACCCGGTGTGAATTTGCTTTCCAGCGCATCAACGATATTGCCGATGCTGGCCCGCTGCGCATCAATTTCACGCTCGATAGCTTCCGGGCTTTTTTGTGATTCCAGTTCAAATTAACGGTTCATGAGACTTTCCTCCGCAGGGCTTCCTGGTCTTTATTCAAAGCGTCCAGTGTGCGATCCGGCTTGAAGTGAGACGGCTCGAATTGTTTTTTTCCTGACTGCAACATGGCGAACCCGATGATCACCACCACACCCACAATCAGCGCAGCCAACCAGGGCGCCATCACGAGGCTCAGTCCGTAGACGGCAGACATCAACAAGATAATGAAGCCTGCCAGCAGCACAATCGCACCGCCCGCGACCGCGGCAAGGCCGGCCTTGAGCGTCGTCAGGCTGGCTTGAAGCTCGGCTTTGGCCAATGCCAGCTCTTTGGTAAACAACGCTGGCACTTCGCGCGATAGCTGGCGTAATAAACCGACAACTGACGCGTCATGTTCAGTGGCGGACACCGGTCTTGTGCTAGGGAAGTCTGAATCTTCTCTGTTCATCACAGTTCTCCTTTGAAGGCTGTCGAGCCGGGTGTGGAGGTCGTTGCGAAGCCCGAAGGATGGTCGTGTTCATTCGGTGAAGCTGGCGTGATGCCAGCGGCTAGACCGACGCCTGGATCGGTGCGTGGTGCAACGGAAGTTTCATAAGGTCGTTGGGCACCAAAACCGCCTGACGGAGGCATTGAGTTGCCTGCTGCCGGGTCACTGGCATCGGGGAATGTCGCCGCAGGGGCGCTGCCGGCTTTCAGGAATCGCGACAGGCCAAAACCCAGCGCAACACTGCCAGCGATGAAGAGTGCGGGGTTGCTACGCGCCAGATTGGCCGCGTCGTGAAGCAGCTGTTCGGCACTCTTTCCACGCAGGTTGCCCGCCAGGCCGCTCATGGACTCCGCCATGTCTGACAGGTAGTCGGACATACCGAGCGTGTCTTTGCTTTCAATCTCGGAAACGAAGGATTTCGCCCCCTGCGCCAGCGCCTCGATCTGGTCTGCTGCCGTGTCGCGGTATTGCCCAAACTGAGCGTCGGCCTGCTGTCTCGCATCGCCAAGCGCCTCTGTTACGTTTTCCTTCAAGTGTTGAAAATCCTGCTCCGGTTTTCCGGAGCCCTGCTGGTCGGTCTGACCGTCCGTTCTGGTGTCTGATGTGTTCATGACTGCCCTCGCCTTCTGGATGAAAAAGCGTTATCGGGTTCGCCACGACATGCCCGTAGCCCCCCTCATTGCAGATGACGGAGCAGGGTTATGGGGAGTTCCAATGAAATGATGAGCGATGCACTGTCGAGACCTTTTGGCACCGTGAACGGCAAGTAGGGGGAGAAAGATCGCCATTCGCAGCTATAACCTGTTTACAGCAATCGCATGCGTTTTATGTCCCGCTGCGGCGGCTCTCCGAACAGGCGGCTATATTCTCGACTGAACTGCGACGAGCTTTCATAGCCCACCAACCCTCCCGCACTGCTCGCGTCGACATTCTGACTCAGCATCAACTGTCGAGCCGCTTGCAGCCGCAATTGTTTCTGATACTGCAGCGGACTCATGCCGGTTACGGTACGGAAATGCTGGCGAAAGGTAGACGGACTCATGTGGGCATTCGCCGCCAGGTCGTCCATGCGTAGCGCATGGCGAAAGTTAAGTTTCAGCCAGGCAAGTGTCTTGGCGATGTGTTGACTCGGTGAGCCCGCGGCGACGACATGTAGCAACTGCGAACCATGAGCACCGCTTAACAGGCGAGCAATGATCTCTTCCTTGATCAGCGGCGCGAGTGTTTCAAGCAGTTCAGGCTCGCTGAGTAGTCCGACCAAACGCTCCAGTGCATCAAGCACCCCGGCGTCCAGCGCTTGTACGGTGATTGGCCGGAACCCCTGATCCTTCATGCGCTGTGACAACCGCATGCGCTCGGCGAGCTGTATCACCGTGGCGCTGTCGAACGTGAGCATCATGCCCAGGAACGGTCGTGCGACGCTCGCTTGGGTCACATGTGAAATGACCGGCAGGTCAACGCTGGTAACCATGGATTGACCAGGCGCGTAACTAAGCACTTCTTCCCCCACCATGACCTGTTTGCAGCCTTGCAAGGTCACACCAATGCCCAGTCCGTAAATACAGTGCACAGGCGCAGTGGCAGATTTGCGTCGATGTAGGCTCAGGCCGGGAACGGCGGTGAGCAGGTCGCAATCACTGCGCACAATCTGGCTGACGACGCCGGCGAGGCGACTTGTGTCGCTGACATTTTGATGACTTTTGGTAGCAGGCTGCACAGTGGTCTCCTTGAAAGAACGAGGTCTATAGCGGGTCATGAACGACACCGTTGCTGACACGAACAATGTCTGCCATGACCGCCAGGGCAAACTCAACTGGCCCAGTTCTGCAGCCAGTACGCATAAGGGGTTGGCAGCACCGCCGAAGGGCTCTGAATGTTCAGGGCTCGTGCTGCCTGAAACGGCCAGTGCGGATTCGCCAGTAAACTACGAGCGAAACACACCAGGTCGAGCTGCCCATTACGCACAAAATCATCCGCTTGCCTGGCATCGGTGATCATCCAACTGGTGCCCACCGGCAGGCCTGTTTCCGTGCGGACCTTCTCGGCATAAGGCACCATGAAGTTCGGTGCCCAAGGCACGGGTTCATCTGCGGTAGAGAGCGCCAGGGAGACGTCGACAAAATCGACCCCGGCCCCTTTAAGCCAACCCAGAATCTGAATCGACTCGGACAAAGACTGCTCCGCCTCCTGACCAAACTCCACCACGCCCAGGCGCACGGCCAAGGGTAAATGGGCCGGCCAGACTCGCTTGACCGCGGCCACAGTCTCAATCAGGAACCGTGCCCGGTTCTCCAGATCTCCCCCGTAGCGGTCGGTGCGAAGGTTAGCGTGCCGAGACAAAAAGCTCTGGCCGAGAAAGCCGTGCGCGAAATGCAGCTCCAGCCATTCAAACCCCGCCTCCAACGCCCGGACTGCCGCCCTGGCAAAATCGTGTTGTGTGCGCTGAATGTCTTCGCGTGTCATCTCCCCGGGGCTATGAGGGGTACCGGGCATAAAGGGCAATGCGCTAGGTGCGATCGGCTGCCAGGCATGAGGATCGGATTCCGGCAGAGGTGCCCCGCCTTGCCAAGGCGCTGTGCAACCGGCTTTACGTCCAGCATGCCCTAGCTGAATACCTGCCACTGCTCCAGCCGCCTTGATGGAATGTGCCACAGATGCAAAGCCAGGTATTTGTGAATCAGTCCAGAGCCCGGCATCACCCAAGGTTATCCGTCCCCTCGGTGAGACGGCCGTGGCTTCGACCACCACCAGACCCACTCCACCCTTGGCCAGGGTTTCATAGTGCGTCTGGTGCCATTCATTCAACAGCCCGTCACGTGCCTGGTACTGACACATCGGCGAAGCAACGATACGGTTGCGCAAAGTGACGTCTTTCAAAGTATAGGGCGTGAAAAGAGAGGTCATCGTGCGGTCCTGCTTCGTTGATCAGAATGGCCACAGTATGATGCGGCTCCGGCATCAGCCGATTGCCTGATTGACGCTGTTGTTTGCACGATTCAACGGCGTTTTGTAATGTCGACTTGCCACAGCCATATATCACAAAGCATTTCAGGCCATCTTAATGCCTGATCCAATGAAGCCGCTACAGTCGATGAAACATGTAGTCGACGTGTGGCCGATCATCCAGAGCAACACCCGCCGCCTGCAGTTGCTGCGCATTCGATGAATCGGCCTGGCAGTCGGATCCTCGGCAGTATGCCCACAACGCGCAACGGGCGGTGGAGGTCGCGAGCGATGATGCACGGATTCGGGTGGTCGCGGTGTTCGCAGGCAACGTCAGGCAATGTGCTTGTCGAACCAGTCCAGGATCAGTTGAGGGTGCTGCCCGAAGTAGTTGTAACCCTGAAATCTAAGGTCTGTTCCTTCGATCCAGAACAGCTCTTTGTCTTTGGAAGACAGGGTGTCGAAGATCTCCTGAACGTTAGAGGGCTTGGTCAGGAAGTCATCGCGCACTTGAGCGACAAAGGTCGGCAAGGTCACAGCCTTGGCATATTCCATGGGCCAGACATCCGCCAGGTGATAGCCGGTGCGTCGATGCAGCGCGGCATCGAAGCGATCGACACCATTAGCAATTTTTTGCCGCTCCACCGCTGTTTCCACAAACACCCTTGGCGTTACCGGCTGCAGCGCCACCAGCGCTTTGACGTGCTTGAATTCTTTCGGGTGCTTCTTGATCCCGACGATGGTGGCGTTGGCACCCAGGCAGCGGCTGTACAGCACCGTCTTCATGTTTTTTGTATCCGGTCGAGATTTGGCGTAGCGCAGCGACCCCACCACATCGCGATATTCCAGCACCCCGTGACCGTTGACGCCGCCACTGCCCATGCCGCTACGACCATGATTGCGCAGGTCGTAGGCAATGATGTTGTAGCCCGCATCATGCAAGGCCTTGTACTCGGGGAGGAAGTTCACCTCGAAGCCGCCGAAGTCGGTCCAGGGCGCCAAGTGCCCAGGGTAACCATAACGGTTGCACGGCATCGGATGATTGCAGATCACCAAACGGTTGGATTTACCAGGAATGAACCAGCCTTCAATGGTCACGCCATCCATTGCCGGGAAGAAGATTTCCTCGTACTCCATGCCGTATTCGTTCGGCCAGCGCAGAATCGGCGTACGTGTCGAGTGCGCCATCAAATCGGCGAGACCGTTAATGAACGCGTCGGATGGGTCTTCTGTGGTGACGGTCATCTTTTGTTGCTCCGCAGCGTGGGCAAAGGACAGGGTCGAGGCGATCACAGGCAGTGTGGCCAGCGCTGCTCCGACTTTGAGCATGTTGCGGCGGCTTTGCGAAGGCGCGTTGGCTGGGGGGAATAGCATATCGAGTGGCTCGTTCATGTCAGGCTCCGGACATCTGCTGAAGGGGTTGGGACTGCAAAGACCTGGCGTCGGATTACTGCGGTGCTGGCACATAACCTTCGGTAATCACGACGGAGCCTTCGGTAGCGGCCATTCGAAGTTTTTTAGCCGCGGTGTACTCCGGCGAGTGATAGAACCGCTGAGCCTCGGCAAGGCTTGGAAACTCGGCAATGGCCATCACCGACTTGGGTTTTCCTTCAACAGCCGTGGCATTGAGGTTGAAAACAATCACCTTGCCACCGTACTTCGGTGCCAGCGGACCTGCGGCTTCCATGTAGCGTTGGAAGGTCGCCTGATCGTTGATCTGGTAGTTGGCGATCATGTAGCCGTGCGGCGTTGGATCCTGCGCCAGACAAAGACCGACAAACGCGAACGTGATTGCAGCGACAGAAGCGGTGACCCATTTTTTCATCGTATGAACTCCCATGAATTTGAATAACAAACGAAACCCCAGACGAGCCGGATTGGTCATCGATGGGCCATCGTGGTTTTCAAAGTATGTGAGGGTGTGCCAGGAGGGAGTTGCCGGTTCTGCTGCTTCTACTGCCTGATTCAGCGAGTTGACGCTAAACAGGTGTCCGGTTACGGATGCATGGACACCTGAGGCCGACGGTGAACCTATAGCGGTACCGCACCGATCTGCTGCAGCAGACCCAGCAGGTCAGGCTGACCGTGCTCTTCAACTATTTGACCATCGGCGAACCGATAGAAATTGACCGCCTTGACCTCGATAGTCTTACCGGAGGGTGGAACACCCAGGAAGCTTCCATGATGCGTACCGCGCATCGTAAAGCGCGCGGCCACCCTGTCGCCCTCAACAATCAGGTCCTCAAGCGTCCACTGAATATCTGGAAAGCCTGCGCGCATCATCGCAATGATCTGCTGATAGCCGTCCGGCCCCTGCAAAGGCTCAGAACGCCCCGGAACGAAAAACATCGCCTGCGGGGAGATCAGCTCCCCGGCCAACTCATCGCTCGCGGTGTTTATAAAATCAGTGAAGCGCTTCATCAGAAGCTTTTTTGATCCCGTTTCCATGTTGGTTTCCCCTTTCTTTGTCAGTCGTTTGTAAACGGCCGGCGATGGATGAGATGTTGACGAGCGTCAGGCATCGTCGTGAGCAAGAGAGGACGACAGCTGACGATAGGCGTCGGCCTGTGCCAGTAGCGCGTTGGCCTTGGCCTCGAAGGTCTGCACCGCGTCGGCGCCCGCGGCGAAGCGAACCGGCGGCTCGTCGAGCCCTGCAAGCTGCACAATCGCGTCGGCGAGCTTGGCAGGGTCACCGCCCTGTTTGCCGTCCATGCCACTCCAGGCCGTGACGGTCTCTCGCGTCCGCTGGGCATAGTCGTTGATGGAAGGGAGCGCAAAGGTGGTGGAATCAGCCGTCAGCAGTTCTGTGCGGAAGAAACCGGGCTCGACCAACATCGTGCGTATGCCCAAGGGGGCGATCTCTGGCGCGAGCGACTCGATCCATCCTTCGAGGCCAAATTTCGCTGCCGCATAAGCCGTACAGAACATGCCGCCAGCGATGCCCGCCGTGGAGGAAATCGTCAGCAGCAGACCGGAGCGCTGCTTGCGCATCACCGGCAGTGCTGCACGAGCGACGTTCATCGGTCCGAACAGCAACGTTTCTATCTGGCTGCGCACCTGTTCCGGGCTGAGCTCTTCGAAGAAGCCCGCATAGAAGTTACCCGCGTTGTTGACCAGTACGTCAATCCGCCCGAACTTGCCGATGGCGGCCTTGACCGCCTCCTGGGCATCATCGGGGCGGGTAACGTCGAGCTTGAGGGTCTGCAAGTCTTCATGCTCGCCGATTGCCGCCAGCACTTTCCCGGCATCACGGCCGGTGGCAACGACGGCATGTCCGGCAGCGAGTGCCGCCTTGGCGATGTCGACACCCAGTCCACGGCCAGCACCGGTAATAAACCAAACTTTTCTCTCAGTCATGTGATTGTTCCTTTTCTAACGAGTGCCTATTGTGTCGAGCCTCCCCTGTTGGTTGCTGCATCAATCGGCGCATTCATTGCCTAAAATGACGAATCTGTCTCATCGACAACACGCATCTGCATTTCATTCATTCGACCGCCGTGCACCTTGAGCCTGGACAGCGTCGTGTGGATCTCACTCAGGTCTGCGGATGTCAATTGAACGCTGACAGAGGCCAGGTTCTCTACCAGGTGATCCAATCTGCGTGTACCTGGAATCGGAACAATCCAGGGCTTCTGGGCCAGCAGCCAAGCCAGCGAGATCTGCGCGGGAGTGGCGCCCTTGCGTTTGGCAAACGCCTTGAGGAAATCAATGACCGGGGTGTTGGCTGCCAGGCTCTCAGGGCTGAAACGGTCGAATCCAGCTCGCAGGTCCGTCTTCGGATCGAGCCGGGTTCGACCATTCAGGGTGCCAGGCAAATAGCCCATGCCTAGCGGCCCCCATGGCACGAAACCGATCCCGAGCTGCTCGCACGCTGCAAGCACGCCGTTTCGCTCCACGTCTCGCTCTATCAGCGAGTACTCGGTTTGAACAGCCGTCACCGGCTGGACGGCGTGCGCCCGACGAATCGTGCTGGCGCTCGCTTCGGATAGTCCGAAATGCAACACCTTGCCCTCCTTGATCAGATCCCGGATCACACCCGCGACCTCTTCGATTGGCACTGACGGGTCGACTCGGTGCTGGTAGTAGAGATCAATGCGATCCGTGCGCAGGCGTTTGAGCGAACCTTCAATCACTGCCCTGATATGTTCAGGACGGCTATTGAGACCGCCGGCTTCGATATCGAAACCAAACTTGGTGGCGATGACCACTTGCTCACGAAAAGGGGCAAGCGCCTCGCCGACCAGGTCTTCGTTGGCATGTGGGCCATAGACTTCAGCCGTATCAAAGAAGGTGACGCCCTTTTCATGGGCGCTACGAATCAGCTTGATGCCTTCAGCCCTGTCCGCCGGCGGGCCATAGTTGGCGCTGATGCTCATGCATCCCGAGCCCAACTCAGAGACAACCAGGTTGCCAAGTTTGCGCTGCTGCATGACAGGTCCTCCATCAAAGGTGCCATGGGTGCGGTCCGATGTGGTGGCCCACGACAAAGGGCTGACGGCCAATCCAGTGCCAACGATGGCCGAGCTGATCAGCACGTCACGACGACTGAGGGTTCGCAGATCCTGGGCGCTTGCTCCAGGAGTCTTTCTATCCTTTTCCATGGTGAGTCCTATTCGGTAGATCCAACGCTTGAAGTATGCGTCGACCAATAGCTCAAAGAGTTGCCCGATCTACCTCTTTCATTGCCTGATTCAATCACCGACTGAAGAATTTCAAGCGTCTTGGTCGCGCTCGTGACGCTCAGCTCATCCGTCAAATTGGGCAATCATTGAAGCGGATCGCGCAATCGATCCAGGAAGTACGGCGCTACAGTGGGTAAACGCCCGGAACACTGATCCCACTCATTCATGGAGAGCTGTCCCACTATGAGCGCCCTCAATATCAATGGCCGTGACTACACGGTTGACGTAGACCCTGGCACCCCGATTCTCTGGACTCTGCGCGACGCGCTGGGCATGACCGGCACCAAGTTTGGCTGCGGCGTAGCGCTATGCGGCGCTTGTACTGTTCACCTTGATGGCCAGGCCATTCGTTCCTGCGTCACGCCTATCGCGGCTGCCGAGGGCAGGAAGATCACCACCATCGAAGCAGCAACCAATGGCAGTGACCCGGTGGGTACAGCCGTGCACGAGGCATGGGTCAAACACGACGTCGCGCAATGCGGCTATTGCCAGAGCGGCCAGATCATGAGCGCGACGGCTTTCCTCAAGGCCCAACCCAAGGGCAAGCAGCCCACGGCGGACGAGATCGACTCGGCCATGGCTGGCAACATCTGCCGCTGTGGCACTTACGCTCGTATCCGCGCGGCGGTGGCTGATGCCGCCAAAGCCCTCGCCTGACTGGAGCTTTCCATGTTCAACGACACCTACCCGAACGAGCTCCCCCGCGTGTTGCAACACATGCTCGAGCGCGACCAGATCGACGGCCCCACCACACTCCCCCGCCGCAGCTTCCTGAAAATCCTTGGTGTCGGCGGCCTGGCGCTGGGGGCATTTCCTCACCTGGCCTTGGCGCAACAGCCTGGCGACAACCGCGCAGAGCCTCTCAAGCCGAGTCAGCAACCCTCGGCATTCGTGCAGATAGCGCCCAATGGGGAAGTCACCGTAACCATCAACCGGTTGGAGTTCGGTCAGGGCGTGCAGACCGGCCTACCGATGATCCTCGCCGAAGAGCTTGATGCTGACTGGAGTCTCGTGCGCAGTCGCAATGGCACAAGCGACATCGCCTACCAGGACCCACTCTTTGGCATGCACCTTACTGGCGGTTCCAATTCGATCAAGAACAGCTATACCCAGTACCGCGAACTGGGTGCCCGCGCTCGCGCCATGTTGCTCGCCGCGGCGGCCACGCGCTGGAACGTGGATGTGGCCAGCCTGAGCACGCAATCTGGAATGGTGTTCGGCCCGGCAGGCCGCAAAGCGAGCTATGGTGAACTGGCCGAGGCCGCGATGGCGCTGCCCGTGCCCGAAACGATCACGCTCAAGGATCCCAAAGACTTCCGAATCATTGGCCATGCCACCACCCGCATCGATGCCAAAGCCAAGAGCAGTGGCCAGCAGGATTTCGGCATCGACATGAAACTGCCGGGACAGCTGACTGCCGTGGTGGCCCGACCGCCGGTATT
>Ga0157373_10002360_pt1 | contig 14327 bp, 11 predicted proteins | sample C65metaG_FD_113460 | JGI IMG/M metagenome (GOLD analysis project Ga0157373, IMG submission 113460) | Corn rhizosphere microbial communities from Kellogg Biological Station, Michigan, USA - C6-5 metaG | ecosystem: Host-associated > Plants > Roots > Rhizosphere > Soil | place: USA: Michigan... | reverse complement strand
GATCAATATCCCATGGGTGATCGTTGCCGTTTACCTTTCCAAAGCGATTCCAAACGATCCGGTTAAAGAAAAACTGAGTACGAGAGAACTGCTGAAGAGGCTGGATGTGCCCGGTATACTGATTTTCACCCTTTTTCTGCTCTCGCTTTTGTTTTTACTAATACAGCATAGCTTTAACTGGCAGATGATGATAACCGTAGCTGCTCTTTTTATACTGATGATACTTTGGGAGCGCAGGCAGGAAAATCCTTTTATTGATGTCCGCCTGCTCACCGCCAATCCTTCGCTGCTGCTGGTTTATATCAGGGCACTTGCGACGAGTTATATTCTCTATACGATGTTATATGGCTTTCCACAATGGCTGGAGGGCGTACGACATTTTAATCCGGCAGAAACAGGCTTATTCATGCTGCCAGACTCTATTGTTGCGATTGCTGTAGGGCTGCTGATTTCCAGGAGCCAGAAACTTTTTGAACAAAACTTACTTGGAGTGCTATTCATGCTGGCAACATGCGGGGGTATGTATATGCTCAATGCCGATATCACTGTCTTGATGATTGTACTGATCACTGTTATTATGGGTATTGCCGAAGGAATAAACCTGATCGCAAACCAGGCCCTGCTGAATGCAGAGACTCCGCTGGACCAGAAAGGGGTATCATTTGGGCTGTACCGAACTTTTGCTTACCTCGGGGCTATCCTTTCCGGCTCGCAGCTGAAAGTGCTGTTCCATACAGGTATTACCGATCAGAAATTTCATATCCTGAGCTACACTGCACTGGCATCGAGTATGGTACTGCTCATTTTGCTGGTTCCGCTATGGAAAAGATTTCAGCAGCGGGCTTAGCTCTCCATCAGGGCATCCAGCTTGTTCAGCTCCTCTACCAGTTTACGTTTACCAACCTGCTGACGCCACATCGCGTAGTACAATCCTTTTTGCTCCAGCAAATCGTCATGGTTACCGCTTTCAACGATATGTCCGTTCTCCAGAACGTAAATACGGTTGGCATGCATGATCGTTGACAACCTGTGTGCAATGATCAGGGTGATATGGTCTTTAAGCTCAGAAAGCTTGTTTACAGTTTTTGTGATTTCTTCTTCAGTCAGTGAATCCAATGCTGAAGTAGCTTCGTCGAACAGCAGGATATTCGGATTACGCAGTAAAGCCCTGGCGATCGACAAACGTTGTTTTTCACCACCCGACACTTTCACTCCGCTCTCACCGATCAGCGTATCCAGACCATCTGAAGCACGGGATAATAACGACTGACACGCAGCTTTTTTCAATGCATCATAACATTCTTCATCGGTCGCGTTTGGTTTAACGAATCTGAGGTTGTCCCTGATATTTCCGGAGAACAATTGTGTATCCTGGGTTACGAAACCAATTTTACGGCGCAGCTGATCCAGGTGGATATCATCAGTATGGGTCTGGTTATAGAGTACATCTCCTTTGAAAGGTTTGTATAATCCTACCAGGAGCTTGATCAAAGTTGTTTTACCCGATCCCGAAGGACCAACAAAAGCAACAGTCTCGCCTTCTTCTGCATGGAAAGAGATGCCGTTCAGCGCATTACGGTTACTGTTTTTGTATTTGAAGAATACGTTTTTGAACTGAATATGTTCAATCTTGTCTAAAGGTGCCGGAGCATCAGGAATACGCTCTATCGGCATTGCCATGATCCTCTTAAAGTTAGCCAGGGAGATCTGAGCCTCACGCCATGTAAGTGCCATATGGCCAAACTCCTGCAGCGGACCAAAAAGGAAATAAGAGTACAGCAGGAAACTGAAATACTGACCTGCAGAGATCTCCTTGTCGAAGATCAGCATCAGCATCACTACGATCATGGTACTGCGGACAATGTTTACGGTACTACCCTGTATAAAGCTAAGCATCCTCAGGATCTTTGTTTTCACCACCTCAAGGTTCAGGATTTTGTAGGTAGCCATATTTAAGCGCTCAATTTCCTGCTCGCCCAAACCGTGACTTTTTACGAGTTCAATGTTCCTCAGCGATTCTGTAGAACGTCCTGCCAGCACTGATGTTTTAAGGATAATCGCACGGTGAATTACCTTTACTTTTTTGGAAAGTACCCAGCTCAGATAGGTGATGATAGGAACTGCCAATACAAATACTATAGTTACTTTATAACTTATAAAGTAAGAATAAACACTAACGAAGATAATCCCGAACAAGGCCATGAAAGTGACATTGATCGAGGATTTGATAAAGTTTTCTGAGTCACTCCTCACCCTTTGCAGCGTATCCAGTTTCTCGCCACTGCGTTGCTCTTCAAACACGTGATATGGCATAGCGAGAGAGTGTTTCATACCGTCTGCATACATCTCTGCGCCTGTTTTCTGAGCTACGGTGATGGTAAAATAATCCTGAAAGTTATTGGCAATACGGGACAGGAAGGCGGCGCCAATTCCCAAACCGATGAGGGTTAAAATTCCCGAGAAATATTCATGCCTGCTAAGGAGGTCGCGTTTATTGATATAGTCGTCGACAAGTTTACCGGTTATCAGTGGTTCAACCAAAGAAAAGCTTTGATTGATAGCCGTCATTAACAAGGCAAGGACGACTGTCCATCTATGCTTCTTAAGGTAACTCAGCAGGATCTTCATAAATTCGGCAGATTAAAATTTATTATCATTTGAAATCTTCTACTGAAGGTTTCAAAAAGTGTTTCATTAATTAATTGATCGTAAAGATTAAGTTCAAGCCGAATAATCCAGTATACAAGACAGTAAAGCTTTATTCTATCACAAATCGCAAAAAAATAGGCCAACCGGCGCCTCAAATATCTTTCCTGGCTAATAATGCTTTACATCAAATATGCTTTGACCAAAATTATGCCAGAATATAGCAGTGAACTGCTAAAAACCAGTTCTGGCATACAATGAACCAATAAAAATGAAAAAAATTCAAATACTGCCCTATCTGCTTAAATATGAAGGGATTTGATATTGTAAAAATAACACTAACAAACGGTGTTATTTTTACAATAACTAATTGCAGATCAAAGAAATTGGGGAGATGTATCTGATGCAGTTCAAACTGTAGAATCCTGATACAAACTGCCCCTTATGTCAACATGTAAAAATTGTACTACGATTCTGCTTCTGGCTCCGCTTTCTTCTTATTCACAGTATAAGAGGTCATCTTTTGAACTTTGCCATCTTTAAAATCATAGATATCGCAGTAAAACATATCATGGTGAACACCGGTACCCTCATTGATGCATTGCACTTCTCCGTCAACAACGGCATTATTGCCACTGATGATAATATGATCTTTGGTAGAGCTGATCATCTTCATGTCCGGAAAGGCCCTGAAAAAGTCTCCGATGCTTTGTTTACCCGAAAATCTCTGTTCGCCAACGATCGTCCATTCCACATCATCTGCAAGATGGCTGAGGATCAGGTCTACATCGTTTTTATCAAAGGCGTCAATCACGGACATCAAAAATTCTCTGGTATTGTCAACTGCTGTTTCCATAATGGTAAGTTTTGATTTGTTGACTAAAGATAGACATTCCGGCAACTGACATTGCTCCGTAAATCAGACAATATGCGGGGGTAAATACGACAAAGCGTTTATGTCAGCGGGCTCTTCGGCAGTTCGTCCGGCGCTGCTTCTTCAGCAGGCAACTTATCATTTGATCCAAATTTGATAATCAGGATTATTAAACTGAGGAGTCCGGTTACACCATTGGCAATCACCACCGGAAAATCCTGTCGGGTATAAGCATAGTAGACCCATAACATACTGCCCATCACAATCATAACATAGGTGGGCACTGATAAACTTTGTGTAGATTTTGTTTTGATAATTTTATAAGCCTGTGGAACATATGCACCTGTTGTAAAAAATGTGGCAATGTATCCTAGCGCTTCAAATGACGTCATATAAAAGATTTATAAATTTAAATAATTACCTGTTTAACCCCATAAACCAGGCCAGTATTGCCCCTCGCTCTATCCGGAATAGGAGATGAACATGTCAGTTTTTCTAATAATTATGCCGTTATTGCAGCTATGCGCACGCTGAAACAATTTGAGGCACTGGTGATCCACGACTTTGAGGAATCTGTATTCCACATGGAAAGTCATGGCCACACTTATTTCGAAATGGGCTACATTTATCAGGGTAGCGGAAAGCATTTTCTCAATAACAGTGTACTGGAATATACCACCGGCGATCTCTTCCTCCTCTGCCCTGAAGACAGTCATACTTTTGATATCTCAGAAAGAACACGTTTTGTATTTATCAAATTTACAGATGCCTACTTTAAACTTTTCCAGCAACCCGGTCAGGATGATTTCACCACAGCCGAAGCCATCCATATCATGAGGAATAAACTTCTGAAGGAAAATAAACTGGAAATCATCTATCCAAATTCAGAGATTTTAAAAACCAGCATAGACAGCATCCTGCTGGCCTCGCACAGTGATCAGGACAACAGCCATTCACAGATCATTTATCACCTTATCCTTACCATCATCGCAGTGGTCAAAAACAGTATCAGCACGATGGCCATCAATTTGTCGTTGATTGATCCGGCGCAGGAAACCCTGATCTCTTATATCCATGATCAGATTTACAGTCCGGCTGCCCTCAAGGTTGCTAACATCTCCCTGCATTTTAATATTGCCCCAAAATACTTCAGTGCCTATTTTAAACGCCGATACCACATCTCCTACAGCCAGTATGTCAATCAGTATAAAGCCTCACTGATAGAACTCCGTTTTCAGTCGAGCCAGTTTACGATCAGGCAGGTGGCAGAAGAGTTTGGATTTGCCGATGAAAGCCACTTATCCAGGTTTTTCAAAAAACACCACCAGCTCTCACCGGGCGCTTATCTGCGTGAGCATTCCGGAAATAGCTAAGCAGATGTTTTAATTGTTCATTATTATCTTATCAAAGTACAAGCTATGCCATAGTTATAAGCCCGAACTTTGCCTCCGATTATATGAATTAACAATTTTAAAATTATGATTACTGAAAAACAAACCTTAGCAGTAGTATTAAATGCAAACTCAGAACAGGGCATGCAGGCTGTGAAAGATCTTATCAATCAGTATAACCGCGTATTGCTGGTAGGTGATAAAAGGAAAGAGCTGGATGAATGTGTGAATGAAATTGCCAAAGCAGCACCTGAACAGCAAGCTTACTATGTAGAAGCTGACTTGAGCAAAGAATTTGACCTCACTGAATTTATCAGTCTGGTAAAAAATAAATTCGGAGGGGCTGACTGCCTGATCAATTGCATGGAAATTGAAGACCAGACCAGCAAAACAACTTATGACCTTGCACTGGAGAAATTCCAAAAACACGCCATGAATTAATTAAATAGCTGACTGCCTGTATTATTCACATACGCATTTACTATTTAAACTAATTTATGAGAGAAGATATTCAAGAACAAAACACGCTTAGCCCTACCATCCAGAAATTAAACTACACGCCCGGAAATATCAAAGCCGGTATAGCGCATATTGGCGTCGGAAATTTCCATCGTGCGCACCAGGCTTACTACACCCATAAGCTGCTGAACAGCGGACAGGGGCATGAGGACTGGGGCATTGTAGGTATAGGCATCACCAAATCCGGTGCAACAATGAATGCACACCTCAAGGACCAGGATCACCTGTATTCCCTGACAGAATATGCGGCTGACGGAGGGATTGTAACCTCACTGATCGGTGCGATCGTGGACTACATCCCGGCGCGTGCTGACGTAGAAAAGGCCATGACCCAACTGGCAGATCCTGCCATCAGGATCGTTTCGATGACCATCACCGAAGGTGGATATAAACTGGATCAGCATGGTAAATTCATGGCTGATGATGAAGATATTGTACATGACCTGCAACATCCTGACAGTCCGCGCACAGCATTTGGATACATTACCGCGGCATTACGCCGGCGCAGGGAATCTGGCACAGGGCCTTTCACAGTGCTTTCCTGCGACAACCTGCAACATAACGGAGACGTCACAAAGTATGTTTTCCTGTCCTTTGCAGAAAAACTTGATCCTGAACTCGCCAGCTGGATAGGCGAAAACGTATCCTTCCCCAATTCTATGGTGGACAGGATTACACCCGCGGTGAGCGAAGAAGATAAGATAAGGCTGAACCAGGACAGTGGTATCGAAGATGCTATCCCTGTATATGCAGAAGATTTTACCCAATGGGTGATTGAGGATAACTTTTGTGCAGGCAGGCCCGAATGGGAACTTGCCGGAGTGAACTTTGTTGACGATGTCTCTCCATATGAACTGCTGAAACTAAGGTTTCTGAATGCTTCGCACAGCATGCTGGCCTACCCTGCCTTTCTTGCAGGATACCGGAATGTAGATACTGCGATGAAAGATCCGGTGCTTGAGGCATACCTGCTTGGATTTATGAACGACGATGTAAGTCCGATGGTAGAAGTACCTGTGGATGTCAACTTATCGCTCTATAAAAAGCAGCTGTTTGAGCGTTTTGCAAATCCAGAAGTGAGCGATCAGCTGTCCAGACTATGTTTTCATGGCGGAGCAAAGATTCCGGTATTTATCCTGCCCACCCTGGTGGATATCCTGCAGCAGAAGCGCAGCCCCAAGCGGATAGCATTCCTCTTTGCCGCGTATGCACATTACCTGAAAAACGGTAAGGACGATAATGGAGAAGCCTACACCGTTGATGCACCAAAAATTACAGCGGCCGACTGGCAGTTGATCCGCCATGACGATGTGCTCCGCTTTTTATCCATCTCCCCTTTCGCCTCCGCAAATCTTGATAGATACCCGGATTTTGTGAAACAATATGCCGGATACAGGGGTGCGATCGCCGAGAATGGAATTTTAAAGACGCTCTCAGCCATCAATGGTCTGTAAATTGTTGTAGGTTTCGCCCAACACGAATCTATATGACGCATCAGGAAGAATCACCGGAAAACATTACACAAAAGAATGAACAGCTGACATTGCTGTTTGCTCATTATGGCAGGGCGATTTATATCGGCCAGGTTTTAGAACAGGAAACCATCAATATGGTGGCGATTGATGAAATCGTTACCACCAACCCTGAGTCGGAAGCTGAGTATGACACCATCTGGGCAAAATACGATACCAGCAAGCAGATGATGGGCATCATGACGAGTTTATTGCAGCAGGCTTATCAGATTGATGAGGCCGATATCGAGGAGCTCAAACATCTGCTCGCACTTAAGAATGACCTGGCGGGCATCTACTTCAGGTTTAATGACCTGACCGCGGCTTCTGCTGAAGATACTCAACGGATGATCAATGATTTTGAAGGCTTTACCGACCGGGTACAGGTGATCAATGAAAAATTACGTTTGTACAGGCAAGCCTACAGCACCCAAACGGGCATGACGGATGAACGCATTGCGACAGCTTTTGCCGCCCGCAAAACAGAAGTGCCAACTATCGGATAGAATCATTATTTTTGGGTAAAGCCTTTTACTATGAACAAAATTGATAAAAAAGATATCAAACAGGAAGTGTTCGACCTGTATGATGATTATGCACATAACCGCCTGAACCGCCGGTCATTTATGCAAAAACTATCCGCCTACGCTGTGGGCGGCCTAACCGTACCGGCGCTGATGAGTTTCCTGATGCCTGATTACGAAGGCAACATCCAGGTGAAGGCTGATGACCCCCGACTGAAATCAGAATTTATCAACTACTCCTCTCCAAAAGGAGGAGGAACGATCAAGGGATTGCTGTCTAAACCGAAAGATGCCAAAGGCAAACTGGGTGGGATCATCGTTGTTCATGAAAACAGAGGCTTAAACCCCTATATCGAGGATGTAGGCAGAAGGGCTGCCCTCGCAGGATTTATTTCCCTGGCACCTGATGCACTTTCGCCACTCGGTGGTTACCCTGGTAATGACGAAGCAGGGCGTGAGCTGCAAAGTAAAAGGGATAAAGGCCAGATGGAGGAAGATTTTATCGCTGCCTTTGAATACCTGAAAAACCACAAGGACTGTAATGGTAAGGTGGGTGTTGTAGGTTTCTGCTTTGGTGGTGGTATAGCCAATATGATGGCAGTGCGTGTACCTGATCTTGCTGCTGCAGTGCCTTTTTACGGCAGTCAGCCCGCCCTGACAGATGTGCCCAAAATCAAAGCACCGCTGATGCTGCATTATGCCTCACTGGATACCAGGATCACTGAAGGATGGCCTCCATATGAAGCTGCGCTGAAAGAAAATAACAAAAAATACCAGGGTTTTGTCTACGAAAACGTGAACCACGGTTTCCATAATGACACTACTCCGCGTTATGATAAAACCGCTGCAGACCTGGCATGGAAACGTACGGTTGACTTCTTTACAGAAAACCTGAAGTAAACTATGGCTTTACAGCCGCCTGCAGTTCTTTCTGTTTGACGATATTAAATTTGTACAGATCGCTTGTCGGCACCAGCTTGCGGGTAGCCTTATTGATGTCCTTACCCTCTTCAGACCATAAATATGGGCGGAAGCTGTAAGATTTACTACCATCGAGGTTGCCAATAAACTGGTCCCAGCTTGTCCAGCGTAGACCTTCATAAAATTTAGAGAGGTCGCTGTCAAAACAGAACAGGATAAACTCACCATACCCGGCATTCAACGGCTCCCAGTTTAAGCTGTTGGGTGCCAGGTAATATATATTTTTAAGATCAGAGCCAAAGGCTCCGTAGTTGATGGCGAAAAAGCCTCCCGCAGCATCATCTGCTACGAGCAGGTAATCTGGCTTATCTCCATACTCCTGCATAGTTTTCCCCTTATTCCATGCCGGCACGCTACGGTTTAACCTGGTGCTGCCCGATCCTAAAATTCTGAGCCATCCGTTATCCACCATGATACCGCCGGTATTGTAGATGATGGAACCCAGTGTAGAGTAAGTAGATACCTGCATATCAAATAATGCCTGCTGACCCTTTGCGGAGTCGACCGGCAATACTTCTACTTTATTTTTTGCAGATTCTATCCACTTCTGTACCAGTGGCCAGGCCGGATCTTTGGTATTTACCAGCTCACCAAGAGTCTGCATTTTGTTCTGAGCAAAACTTGTGGTAGAAATGATGCTTAAAAAGCATAGGATAAGCGCCTTATATCTCAATTTCATTTGTAACGTAATCATCTGCTGCAAAGATATAAACCTATTGCCGAACTTTTCCATTCTGTTGTCATAATAGGTTTTAACTATTCAGTATAGATTTAATTGATTATGATTATCCCTTTCAATACCCTAGCTTTATAATGCACAACAATTACTTCTTGCAAGTATCATTCAAAATATAAACTATCAAGTATGGAAAATGAATCAAATGACATCAGTAAATGTCCCTTTCACAATGGCAGCATGAAGCACAATGTTGCCGGCGGTGGTACCCGCAATAATGATTGGTGGCCTAACCAGCTAAAGCTTAACATCCTGCGCCAGCACTCTCCCCTGTCTAACCCCCTGGGCGAAGATTTCAGCTACGCTGAGGCTTTTAAAAGTCTTGACCTTGAAGCAGTGAAGGCTGACCTGAAGGTGCTGATGACGGACTCACAGGACTGGTGGCCGGCAGACTTTGGCCATTATGGTGGTTTATTTATCCGTATGGCATGGCACAGTGCCGGTACTTACCGCGTGGGCGACGGACGTGGCGGAGCAGGAGCAGGCTTACAACGCTTTGCGCCGCTTAACAGCTGGCCTGATAACGTGAGTCTGGACAAGGCACGCAGGCTGATATGGCCCATCAAACAAAAATACGGCAACAAGATCTCATGGGCTGACTTAATTATCCTCACAGGGAACGTAGCACTGGAGTCTATGGGCTTCAAAACCTTCGGCTTTGCCGGCGGCCGCGAAGATGCCTGGGAGGCAGATGAATCTGTTTACTGGGGTTCTGAAACTACCTGGCTGGGTAATGATAAACGTTATGCTGATGGTACGCCAGGCGAACGTGGTGATGGGGTACTGGTATCTGATGAAGATGCCGATGGACATAAACACCAGTCGCGCAACCTGGAGAAACCGCTCGCAGCAGCACATATGGGGCTGATCTATGTAAACCCTGAAGGTCCGGATGGCAACCCTGATCCGCTGGCCTCAGCAAAGGATATCCGCGATACTTTCGGCCGCATGGCGATGAATGATGAAGAAACAGTGGCGCTGATTGCCGGAGGACATACTTTTGGTAAAACTCACGGTGCAGCACCCTCAGAATATGTAGGTAAAGAACCTGAAGCTGCCGATGTAGACTCGCAGGGTTTTGGCTGGAGCAACAGCTTTGGCTCTGGCAGTGGTCCTGATGCGATTACCAGCGGGCTGGAGGTAACATGGACAACAACGCCTACACAATGGAGCAACAACTTTTTTGAAAACCTGTTCGCCTATGAATGGGAATTGTCTAAAAGCCCGGGAGGTGCACACCAATGGGTAGCAAAAAATGCGGAAGCGATTATTCCTGATGCCTATGACAGCAGCAAGAAACATTTGCCGACGATGCTGACGACGGACCTTACACTGAGGATTGATCCTGAATTTGAGAAGATTTCCAGACGTTTCCTGGAGAACCCGGATCAGTTTGCCGATGCTTTTGCCCGTGCATGGTATAAGCTGACACACCGCGATATGGGTCCTGTATCCCGTTACCTGGGACCGGATGTTCCTGCAGAAGAGCTGCTGTGGCAGGATCCTCTTCCGGCAGTTGACCATGCGCTTATCTCAGAAGCTGACATCACTGCCCTGAAAGCGAAAGTCCTGGATTCTGGATTAAGTATATCGGAACTGGTGTCTACAGCATGGGCTTCGGCATCTACTTTCCGCGGATCTGATAAACGTGGTGGCGCCAATGGTGCACGTATCCGCCTGGCACCGCAGAAGTTCTGGCAGGTGAATAACCCCGTGCAGCTGCAAAAGATTCTGAATGCGCTGGAAGCTATCCAGCAGGAGTTCAATGGTTCGCAAAGTGATGGAAAGAAAGTTTCGCTGGCAGATCTGATTGTGCTGGCAGGGGCTGCAGCAGTAGAAAAAGCTACTAATTTTTCTGTAACTGTGCCTTTTACTCCGGGACGTACAGATGCCTCTCAGGAACAGACCGATACTGAATCTTTCGGTTACCTGGAGCCTGCAGCAGATGGTTTCCGCAATTACCGCAATACGAAACTGAGAGTCTCTACCGAAGAGCTGTTAGTAGACAAAGCGCATCTGCTGACGCTTACAGCCCCGCAGCTGACGGTATTGATTGGTGGTTTGAGGGTGCTGAACGCGAATTTTGACGGCTCAAACAATGGTGTCCTCACTACTCAGCCTGGTTTGCTGAGCAATGATTTCTTTGTAAACCTGCTGGACATGAATACAAAGTGGCAGGCAGTTTCTGAAGACAAGGAAGTTTACCTGGGAACTGACCGCAGCAGCGGCAACATCAAATGGACAGCTACACGTGCCGACCTGGTACTGGGCTCCAATGCTGAGCTGAGGGCTGTGGCTGAAGTGTACGCAAGCGCAGATGGTAAGGATAAGTTTGTGAAGGACTTTGTGTCGGCATGGACGAAGGTGATGGACCTGGACAGGTTTGACCTGAAATAACATTTTCTTTTTTAATACAAAAAGGCATCCTCAGGGTTGCCTTTTTGCGTTATCAGGACTATAGGTTGTAAAGTTTAGTTCGATCATGTTCAAACATTTACAAAAATTTACAGTTATAGGTTAATTACAACCATAATTTGAACCCATTGGCCGCTCAAGAATCAACTACAAATACTAAAAGGTTTAATGTCGCACGGTTATTTTTAATCCTCGGGCTGGGCGTGTTGCTGGCTGGAGAGGCTTACTTTGGCCTTGAACTCTACAAGCTTTCGCATCAGCAGAAAGAAATCAAGGAAGACTATTCCGAGACCAACAATGTAATGCACGGACTCTTTGCGGCCGACCAATGGCAGGATGAGATCGCCGGCATCATCAAACATCAGGTCCGCGATTTCAGCATGACCAAAAAACAGAAAAGACAGCTACAGCTGGAGGTTGAGGAGGTGATTATGGCAGTAATCAATAAAGCTGAAGCCCTGGTCAATAAACCATCGAAGACATTCAGCGGTAAAATCAAAAAACTGGCCATTAAGACCTTTGTAAATACCGACAAAATTAAAGCACAGGTACCTTCTTTTGCCAAAACTGTGATTGCAAAAGCAGATAATCGCTCTACCAAAAAGAAGGCCAGTAGCATGGCCCTGGGCAAGTTTGAAGAAGTTCAGAAAACAGGATATATTGACAGTACAACAAAGGTAAATACCGCTTTAAATAAGAGTATGTACCAGAAGTATCATGTTTCGAGCAGAATTGAATTTAATGAGAAGGTACTCTCTTTGCTGGCAAAAATAAAAAAGGTGACTTACAATTACTGTTTTGGAATGCTGGCCTGCATCGCAATTGTATTGTCACTCTGGTGGATCTTTCGCAAGAGGACAGATTTACATGCTACGCTGTTTATCATGTCACTCCTCTTTGCATTTATTCTTCTGGCGGTTGGTTTGACGGCCTCAATGATTGAGGTAGATGCACGTATCAAATCGCTTGACTTTGTGTTACTGGGTGAACATGTAGTTTTTAAAGACCAGGTTTTATTTTTTCAGAGCAAAAGTATACTAGATGTGGTGCATATTCTGATCAGCCAGTCTGGAATAGATTCTATACTGGTAGGTGTGCTGATCCTTATCTTCAGTATCCTTTTCCCGATTATGAAACTAAGCAGCACGGGTATACATCTGCTGGGCAGAAAAAGTATTGCAGAGAACAGATTCATCAAATACTTTGCCTTTCAATCTGGAAAATGGAGTATGGCCGATGTGATTGTGATTGCCATTATGATGACGTATATCGGTTTGAATGGTTTGCTGGAACGTCAACTGGCAGGACTGAATGTGAAAAGTGATTTCCTGACAATTATTACGACCAACAATACGGCATTGCAACCCGGCTTTATCATCTTTATCAGTTTTGTTTTATACGGGCTTATACTTTCCACCATCCTGAAGTATATCACTCCCTACGATTCACATTAGGCATCAACCTTATTATTATTTAATACTTTAAGACATTGACTACTCAGCAAACAAATACTACAACCGGCAAATTTGGATTGTCCAAAATCTTACTCATTCTTGGGTTAAGTGTACTTCTTTGCGGGGAAGCCTGGTTGGGTTATCATCTTGATATCCTTGCAAATGAGCAAACCCAGATCAAAGAGGATTACAGTATGTCTAACAACATCACATTTGGACTTTTTTCCCTTGACCAGTGGCGTGAAAGAATTGGCGCGGTAGTGGATCGTCAGGTGACTAACTATAAAATTACTCCGGCACAGAAGAAAGCCATGCAAAAGCAGGTGGAGCAGCAACTGAGCGGAATGATCAGCAGCATCGTCAAAGAAGTGAATAAACCACAGGAATCTGTTGGCGGGAAGTTAAAGAAGTTTGCTTTTAACCAGTTTGTTGATCCAAAAGACTTGTACGCACAGGTTCCTTCCTTCTCCCGAACTATTGTTAACAAAGTGACCAGTCCGAGAAGCGTGAACAGGTTAAAAGATATTGCCAGCAGCAAGATAGACCAGCTGGAGGATGAAACATACGACAGTACGAGTGTGGCTTATAATCAGGTTACCAAAAGTTTATACGGGAAGTATAAGGTATCTAATGCCGCAGATTTTGATAAGGAGATTACCACCCATCTGGCTGACATTCACAAAGTCACCTATAACTATGCCTATGCCATGCTGGCCTGTGTGGTTCTGGTCATGGTCCTCTGGTGGTTGCTGCGAAATAAACGTGAGCTGCAAAATACGCTGTTTATCATGTCTTTATGTTTCGCCTTTATTTTGCTGGCCGTGGGAATGACAGCACCAATCATAGATGTGGATGCCCGAATCCAGACACTTGACTTTATGATGATGGGCAAAAAGGTAACGTTTGAAAATCAGGTGTTATTTTTCCAGAGCAAAAGCATCATGGGGATCGTACATACTTTGATCGAACAGCCAAAACCTGATGCCGTTCTCGTGGGTATTCTGATTATGTTGTTTGTGATTATCCTGCCTCTGCTGAGGATGATCGCCAAGGGAATTGTGATCCTGGGCAACGAAAAGCTATCGCAAAACAAGGTGGTGAAATACCTGACTTTTGAGCTGGGCAAATGGGATATGGCAGATGTAATGGTGGTTGGCATTGCGATGACTTATATAGGTTTGAACGGCATTTTAAAAAGTCAGCTGTCCAACCTGAATATCGACAATGAGTTCTTAAAAACTACAACAGTGAACTACACCTCATTGCAACCTGGGTT
>Ga0157373_10002359_pt1 | contig 14329 bp, 11 predicted proteins | sample C65metaG_FD_113460 | JGI IMG/M metagenome (GOLD analysis project Ga0157373, IMG submission 113460) | Corn rhizosphere microbial communities from Kellogg Biological Station, Michigan, USA - C6-5 metaG | ecosystem: Host-associated > Plants > Roots > Rhizosphere > Soil | place: USA: Michigan... | reverse complement strand
GCCCATTTTGTTGACGCCAAACCAGTACTCGAAGAAGTGTTCGACGCGATGCGGCGCGATGAACTGGTGCTCCATCTGAGTTTCAAAACGACCGCCTTGAAACTCTACGTACTGCCCGCCGCCGTCAGTCAGCTTGTCGATCCAGATGTCGCCGTTATCGTCGGTGCCCCACGTCCACGTCTTCTTGCCGGGCAGCTCGCGATGATCGGCAACGTGGACCACGCCCCAATCAGACTTCTCGTAATAGATCCCGAAATAGTCACGCTTGGAATCGCGCGCAAACAGCGAGAGGAAGTTTGGCACTTCACTGAACCGGCCGATGTCGACACCCTTTTCGACCGGAAACTTGAAGACGGGCCAGAACGCGTGCGGATACGCTTCGCGCATAGGATAGTTGAAACGTAGATCAGGCGCAGCGGGAGCGCCGGCCGTGGACCAGTACCAGTAACGTCCCGGTACAGCGCGACGGTTATTCAGCGTGACTTCCGATTCGAGCACGCGCGTTCCCGGTCGTAAACGCAGAGTTACTTGCCACTGCATTCCCTGCACGCGCTCAGTGTCGCCAACCGCAACCGCCGCACTGCCGTCAGCTTCGGTGCGAGTCACGTAATCGATCGGCGCGACGGTCGTGAGCGTATGGCCGTCAGGGAAGTTCCACTCGATGCCCCCCGAAACCCACGCGCCGCGCAGCGCGACCATCGCGTACTTCATCACGGGGTTGGAATAGATGATGTCGCGCTTCAGCGTCTTGTCGAAGATCTGATAGACGTGTCCGCCGAGCTCGGGAAGCACTGTCACCTTCAGGTATTCGTTTTCGAGACAGACTGCCTTCCAGGCCCTATTCGTTTTCTCGCTGCCGAGCGAATCCTGGAATGCATACGGATAAACAGGCCGCCATTTGCGTCGCTGCCAGTCGAGCAACGCGGGATACGGATTCGGGGGATTCAGTTCGTAGGTCGGGATGACGAGCGGCGCCTCCCAAACGCGCGACGTGTCTTTCGCGGCCTGCGCGTTCGCCGCGCTTACGAATAACAGCGTACAAATGAATGGCAACAGTAAACGTCTCATAAGCTGAATCTTTCCACTGCCGTCGTGTAGCGCTCGACTCCTTCGCGGTCTACTTTGAATCCTGTTCCTGAACCTTCGGGCACGTGAATGAAGCCACTCCGATCGATCGCGATCGCGGGTTCGACAATGTCGTCGACGTACCAACGCGACGAGGCTTCGATATCAGTCGGAAACGAAAACCCGCTGTGCATCGCCAAATTCAGCGCCTGGGCTGACGCGATTCCCAGCTCAGGCATCGTGCCGACCCAACATCGAAGACCGGCGGCGCACGCCGCTTTCAGCATCAACAAAGCTTCGCTCAGACCGCCAACGCGCTGCACCTTTATATTTATGATTCGCGCTGCTTTGTGCTCGATCAACTGGTCCAACGCCGCCAAAGATTCGGCGGATTCATCAGCGCACAACGACGTCGTCAAATGCGACTGAAGCTCGCCCGCCTGTTCGATCGCCTCTGCGGCGAGCGGCTGCTCGATCATCAGCAAGTTAAAGCGATCGAGCTCGCGAAACACGTTCAAGTCGTCGATCGAATACGCGGCATTCGCATCGACCATCAAAGAGAGTTGCCCAAACTGAGCGCGCACAGCCGCAACCGGCTCAACGTCCCAGCCCGGCTGGATTTTGATCTTCACGCGTTGATAGCCTTCGGAGACGTAGCGGTAAACGCGTTCAATCAACTCGGCAACTGTTCCGAAGATCCCGATCGCGACACCCGACGGTACCGGGCGTCGTTCAATGCCAAACAGTTCACACAAGGCGCGTTGTCGAGTGTTGGCAAACGCCTCCCATAAGGCTCCTTCGATGCCCGCTTTGGCGAATTGATCCACCGGCTGTTCGCGCAAGGCTTCAAAGAACATTGCCGGATCGACTCGGCCCGAGGACAACAAAGCCGGGACAAGCTGTTCCCTGAGCGCTGTCCACGAACTATCAGGCGTCGCGCCTGAGTAGAACGATCCGGACATCGGCGACGCTTCTCCCCAACCGACAACTCCCTCCTCCGTCGCAAGCTCGATCAGGATCGCGTCTTTCTCGGCCACCACGCCATTGCTGATGCGAAACGGCTCGACAAACGGCACACGCACTCGATGCAGGACGACACTCTTGACCGCGATCGAATCACTCATGTCATTGTCGCCAGCATTTCCGTTGTCACACGGTTGAGCGGCGCGAGTCCGTTCGCAAACCGCACCACCTCTTCAACCGCGACCGCACCCATCTCACGACGCATTTCAATGCCGCCGGCAGCGATGTGCGGAGTAAGAGTGACGTTTGGCAACTGGCGGAATTCGTGATCGGACGGCAGTGGCTCCAACGGATCCGTGACGTCGAGTGCCGCAGTGATTCTTCCGTCCCGCAACTCCTGCAACAACGCCTCCATATCGATCAATCCGCCGCGCGCAACGTTGATCAGGTATGAGCCATCGCGCAGCAATGCCAGACGACGCGCGTCAAACATGCCTCGCGTTTCCGGCGTCAATGCCGCGCACAGAACCACGACTGAACAATCGCTCACGAGCTCATCGAGTTGGACGAACGTCGCGCCGGACGCCGCGACCTCATCCCGATGCGCATACGGATCGCTGACCAGGAGCTCGACTCCAAACGGCGCCAACAGTTTTGCGACAGCGCGCCCGATGCGACCAAACCCCACGATCCCGACGCGACGGCCAAACAGTCTTTCACCCTCGCTAACGTATACATTGGTCCTGATCACGCCGTCGCGCATTTCCGTGGCGTACTCAGGAATTCGCCGCACGAGCGACAACATCAAGCCCACCGCCATTTCCGCGACACCACGCGCCATCGGATCGGCCGCATTCGTAACGGTCACGAACGCGAAAATCTCATCCGCAACCCGCGACTTAACTTCTCCGCCACAGTGCGCGATCAGCTTCACCCGCGGCTCCGCGCCCAGCATCTCACGAGTCAGAAACGGAGAGTGCCACGTCGTCATGAGCACGTCCGCGTTGGCAATCTGGTTACGCAGCTCCGCCGAATCCTCGCGCAACGCAGATCGCGTCCAGCTCGTTACCTGGTCGAGCTTCGCTATCGACTCCGCGCTAAAGAAGTGTTGGAACAAAACATCACTTGCCAACACCAGAACATTCGGTCGTGTCACTTCGCTCCTCAACCAAATTGCGAATCGCGTTGACGAAGTCGGGTAATGCAACTTCCGGCGCTTCGATTTCCGGACGCCAATACTTCTCCCATTCGAAACTGACGTAGCCGTCGTAATGCAATTCCCTGATCGCCGCCAGCGCCGCAGCGAAAGATACGCGGCCGTTTCCTGCCAACACTGGTAACCAGTGCTCCGAATCCACGACTGGCTTCGCATCACGCAGGTGAATATGAGCGAGATAAGGTTGAACCACTCGCCCGGCGTGCTCGATCGTGTCTCCTGCCGCAACTGAATTTGCGACGTCCCAAATCAGTTTTACTTTCGGCTGATCGGCGAGCTGCACGATCTCCGCCGCGGCTTCAGCATTCGCGAAATCACCATGCGTCTCGAGCGCCACGTCAACCTCATCCGGAATGCGTTTCGCGACTGCGTGCAGACACTCTGCTATCCAATCGCGCGTCTCGTCGCGTTGGGCGCCTGCTTGAATCTTGTCAGGAAAAACACGAATCAACGGAGCGCCGAGTTTCGCTGCGATCTCAGCATGGGCCAGGGCGATCGTGATTTGAGTAGCTCGCTCGCTCCCGTTTGGCGAATGAAACGTGCACGAAGTGTCAACACAACAGATCTCGATCCCCGCTTGATCAAAGTACGCTCTTGTCCGTGCGAGCTCCGACGCTGCAAACTCCGCCCGATTCAGCAAGTCCAAACTTCCGGCAACCGCGCGCAGTTCAATTCCGTCGTAACCGAACTGTCGCGCGGCCCGGATGATCGCAGCCAGGTCCCAGTCAGGACACCCAAGCGTTGAAAAGGCGAGTTTCATAGAACCTGTGCTGCCCAACACGCCTCACGGCGTGAACTCGTATGCTCCGACGTCAATCGCTCCAAACACGGGCCGCGCCGACGCCGTTCCGACCGCAAGCGCGACATGAAGCGGCGGAATAAACGCCGGCGGGAATAAAGGACTGATGAACGGATGTCCAGCGGGACTCTGCGGAGCGCCATTGCCCGTGTTAACGAGCGGACTCGTGGAAGTGGGACGCACGTCGAACGTCGCGATATCCGTGAAACCGGGATTCGTTCCCGTTATCGTTCCGGTCCAGGCAGTGGGAACGAGCGCGGATCCAGTGGGAATCCAGTTGTTGCTACCAGTGCTTACACGACCTGAGACCCAACGTACGCGCGTCTCCAAAACAATTTTGTCGATCGGTGCACCACCAACGCGGAAGAACACATTATTGTGCATTTCGAGACTCTCGATGCCTTCAAAGATCTCGACACCTGGACTCACCTGCCCCTGTCTCAGGATGAACGTGTTGTTTACAAATCGATAACGGCCGTTGGTATGTCCAGTGCCGTCGCCGCCGACGCGCGCCATGCGTGTGCCCTGCGTCGCGATGTGCTGAAAAACGTTTCCGACAACATCAGAATCCTCGCGCGCCGTGTCGGTGGACACGTTCCTGTTCCCGTGCGGGTCCGGACCGATCAGCTCGATCTCGCCGTAGAAGCCACCCGAGACCCAGTTGTAATAGATTTCGTTGCGCTCCGCCCGGCTCTTGATGTTGTTGCCGCCGTTTTGATCGTGCAGGTAACAATACTGCATGCGAAACACCGAACCCGGATGCGCGAACTCGTCGGTGGCCATGTAGACGGGATGTTGACCGGTGCCGCTGCCGCAGTGATGAACCTCGACGTATTCCATCAACAACGAGCCCGAACCCGTGTCGGCGCCAAGTATTCCGTGCGCCGGACAATGATGGACCACGCAGTCACGCAAAGTAATATCGTGAGCGTGATGATAAATCCCGCGGAAGCTGCCGCCGGTGACGTCGAAGCCTTCGAACACGTAGTGGTCCGACAAACGAAACTCCACCGTGTTCGTGCCACCGGAGATCACCGGGCGCAGTCCGTTTACACGAATGCCTCTAATCGTGATCTTGTTTACCGCCGTGCCGGGAACGGTGAATATCAGATCGCCGGGATAGGTGGCGTTGCCGTCGACTTCCGCCACGTCGCCCGGCTGCAGTAACGGCGCCACGTCCTGCAATTTCTTCAACGTTCGAGTTGGACCGATTTGGTAAGTGACCGCGAATGCACTGCTGCCGCAAACGGCGATCAGGAATAGTGTGGCTATGAGGTGTTTCATGGATTCTCCCTATTTCGCACTCTGCTTCGCGATCGCTTGCGCGAGTTTGTAGCGAGCACGTTCATAATCATTTCCAGCCTCCGAAAAACCGACGGCTGGTCCTGCGTCGGAAAAAACACGGGGGACCACTGATGCGAGGACGTCGTCAACTAAAGCATCTAGCTTTAACTTTCGCGCGAGGGTCAAATACTGATGGTCCTGTAGACCACGGCGAAAATTGGCGAGCTGAACTGTCGAGATAGGTCCGGGTATGCCGCGATCCTGTTCCGGGTGAAGCTTGTCCTCGCCGGGATAAATCAGAACTCCATCGCCATTTATGTAACCCTGATCGTCGACCGGCTTGTTTGGCTGACCGCGGTTGTCGAACGTGATCGGATTGGCCCAAACGTTCTGTTTACGCTCGCCGACTTTCTGCCGGTTGTGCTGCCAGTGCACGCCATGCCAGTAGAAATAATTATTGACTCCGTGTTTGAAGCACGCCCACATCGTTGCCCGCGGATCGGTAGCCGGAGCGTCAATGACGATGGCGCCTGCCGCGGGACGGCCACCGTTGTAAATCCAGTATCTGCGTCCCTGTTGGCGTTCTTCGTTCGCGCGCTTGATGTCGTAACCGAGCGGGCCTGTGTCCCAGATATCGATCGCTCCGTCGAGCTCTTTCACGTAGTGCTTGGTGACGAAGAGAGGCAACGCCTTACCCGGCCCGGGATTGGAATGAATGTTCTCGGCGAGCTGACGAATGTAGTTGTATTGCGAGCGGCCCGGTTCGTCCGGCAGGTAAAGAAACGTGATCGCGTTTGGAAATTTATCGCGCAGGAACGACATCCAGCTATCGGCCTCGCGCCAGGCAGCGGCGCGTTCGTCGAACGTCTTGCCCGGACCGTAGAACGTTCGCGGAATGATCTGGTTGCCGACACCCAGACCTGGGCCTTCGTAACCTCTTGCTTTCGTGAAATCAGTGCCATCGAAACGGCCCAAAGCGCCGGATACCGAATCGATGTCGTAAGCGTGAACCAGCTCGACACGTTGGCGATGCGCAAAGCGGTGATACTCCGAATCGAGATCGCGGCCCTGATATAGCCGGGGCTGCAAACTCTCGTAGTAGACCATCGCGTGCATGCTGTTTTGATCCGGGAGAGTGAAATCAAACAGCTCGAGCTCGATCGGTATCGTTTGATTTCGACCGTCAGCGTTTACCGTGATAGTCCCGGAGTAAATGCCTGCAGGAAGTTCTCGAGCGGTGCAGATCTCGATCCACACAGCTTGATTCTGATTGGCGGCAACTCGAAGCGGAAATCTACCGAGACCGGCACGCGCGTTCTCGGGAATCAGTTGGACCGGCTTCCAACCCGTCGGATCTTTTGGCGCTGCCGGTGACCCGGCCTTGTAGACCCATTCGGCATGCGACGGCACCTCAACGTTCATGTAGTTGACGGAAAAGATTTGAATCGGGCGGCCGCTGTAATTAGTCGGATCGAGCGCGGGCACGGTGTAGACGATCTTCGACTTGCCTCCTTTTTGCACTAACTGTGGAAGCGCGACGGCTAAACGCTCGATACCGTTCTGATCGGCTTCGATGATTAGCTGGAAGGCAACGATCTCGTTGCGAGCGCCGAAGATTTTTACTTTGCGTCCATCCCACGCTGAGTTCGCACGCTTGTTTGGATTGTTGAGATCGTCTCGTTCAACTTTTTCACCATCGTTGACGGCCCAGGTGGCGCGCACGGCGCCGATTCCCGCCGGAGCGCACAGCACGTAAAAAAGAAGAAAAAGCACAAACGATCTGAATCTCATTTGTCGATCACCGTGACTGGTTCCGCCGTCACTGTTTGCGGCCGCGGCTCGTCTGATTTGTTAGGCACGCGACCCGCTCGGATAAACGCAAGGCCGACGAGTGTGGTTACCACCGCGTAGATTCCCACGATCAAACGATCGCGACCCGGTGCGCTCGCAGCTACGAGCAGAAAACACGCCACGCCCATTCCCGTCGTCACTTTGCCCACGAGTGCGAGTTGTCCTCGTCCCGATACACCCGTCGGCCCGAGCTCAGTTTCCGGATCGACCGGCGTCTTCAACTTCTGAAAGAAGGCGTCGACCTTGTGCGCAAACTCACCTTCGGGAGCGATCAAAAGAACGGGCACGAAAAACGCGATCGTTGTCGTTATCGCGGGAATACCGATCAGGTAGGTCTCGTTCAGACCCATCCCGAGGTAACGGTTCAAGTAAAGATTCACGAAGAGCGACGTGATTGCGCCCACAACATAAGCGCAGACTGCCGACCACCATGGTCCACCTTTCGCGATAAATCCGTAGAGCAGGGGAAGACCGAGGGGAATGAGAAACATCGACTCGAGAATGAAAAGCAGCGTGAAGATTCCGGTCGCGCCCTGCGCGAAAAGAAGCGCGACGCAAATCATCACGAAGCCGACTCCGAGCGACGTGAGGCGGCTCGCCGTCAGCATGTGCCGATCGGAAGCGTCCTTGCGCACATAACCCTGATAGATGTCCTTGGCAAAGATGCCGGTGATGATGTGGTTGTGGGCAGACAGAGAAGCCATCGATGATGCAAGCATCGCCGCCAGCAACACTCCAATCATGCCGGGCGGCAGCACGCGCAATCCCATCGCGATGTAAGCTGCTTCGGACGGCTGCTTCAAACCGTTCGCGGCTGTGCCGAGATCGGGTAACGCGACGCGCGCGATCAACGGCGGCAGGTAAAAGATCATACTGCCGATCGTGAAGAGAATCATGCAAAGAATGGCGATGCGTTTGGCTGACTGCTCAGTGTCGGCGCAGAAGTATCTTTGGGCGTTGCCGAAATTGTTGTAGCCGGTAGTTTGCGAGACCGTGTAAACGATCAGAAACAACCAACCGTATTCACCGGCAAACGGATTAAAGTAACCGACCGGCGCCTGGGCAACGAAGCTGCTGAGACCTCCGACATTCGCGAGTGACAAGACCATCAAGACGCAGGCGATCGGAAACAGGAACATGAACTGAAACATGTCCGTGAAGCACACCGCCCAATAGCCGCCGAGCACCGTGTAAGCCAGGACGACCAGGCCACAAATGATCACGAGGTACTCGACCGGCACGCCGAGCGCGATCGACATGAAGCTCGACAGAGCAAAGAGTCGCACTGAGCCAAACATTAGCTGGCTTGGTCCAGTCAACCACGAAAACATCTTGTGCGTGCCTTCGCCGAAACGGCTGCGAATGTATTCAACGACCGTGCTGACCCGCGAGCGCCGCCACGCCTGCGCATAAAAAACGTAGCCGAACAAGAACGCGGGCACTGCGAGGAACATGAGGAAAACACCGATGACGCCGTGCCGGTACGCGAAACCCGCGCCCCCCGTGAAGGTCCAAACTGAAAAGCCCGACATGAACGACGCCATGCCTGCGACCCACCACTCCACGCGATTGCCGCCTTTCAAGAAGTCGGCGCCGACGCGCATGAAGCGCATGAAGTAAGCGCCGATTCCGGCCCTCAGCAACAGGTAACAGACAAGCACAACGTAATCGATTACGTGAACTGAACTGTGCATGCTGTGCTCCTTTTACTGGCGACTATGAATGTGGGGGAGAGCTATGCGGTCCGGCGACCTTAGTGGTCCAGGTACTCCGCGGCCCCGACGTCGATGAACAAATGAGCGTCTTTGTGCGTGCGCAAGATCGACGCGGGGCAACTGGTACTGACCGGTCCTTGAACAGTGTTCTTAATTGCCTGTCGCTTGGCCGGTCCGGGTGCGATGGCGAACAGTTTTGGCCGCGCCATCAACGTGGGGATCGTCAATGACAGTGCATCCCTGGGGACTTCGGCGAATGAAGCGAATGCTCCATCGTTGACCTGCTGGTTTCTACACATCTCGTCGAGCTGGACCACCTTGACGGCCTCGGGATCGTTGAAGTCGCAAAACGGCGGATCGATAAACGCCAGGTGACCGTTCTCTCCGATTCCGAGCACCGCCAAATCGGGCGGATTCTCCGCGAGCAGTTTGGCGTAACGCTGCGCTTCTGCGTTGCCGTCAGGCGCATCACCACGGAGGCCATGAAACTCGCCCAGCGGCACTTTGTTCACGAGACGATCAATCAAAAATTTTCTGAACGATTGAGGCGCCTGGTCGTCCATGCCGAGGTATTCGTCCAGGTGAAATGCAGTCACGCGCGACCAATCGACGTCCGGCGCGTCCGCAAGGTTAGCCAAAAACTCATTCTGCGACGGCGCGGACGCGAGTATCACCACGGCACGGCCGCGTTCTTCAATCGCGCGTCGGAGCTCGGCCGCGATCACCGCTGCCGCGGCTCGGCCCATCTTCGGCCGCGATTCATAGACGTAGACATTGAGCTGGCCCGCACGAAAAGTTTTTTCCAATCCGTCCTGCACGATAGCCGTTGATTTCATACGCCTCCAGAGCTCGTGGATTTCTCAGCGTCAACCTGTTTCCGGGCCGGCGATCGCGATAACGAAAGGCGACGTTTTCGCAGTCCGCGCACCGTTGCTCATACGAATGAGGTCACGTTCTTTAACGAAACCGCGATCCGATAACATGCTCGTGCTCGCGCCGCATTCTGTGTTGAAGTCGATGTAAACACGACGTCCCGGCAGTGTGTCTAACACCTGGTCCAGCAACGATTCGACGTGCTGCGGGTCTCTTACTACGACCGGCCCGACATAATCTGCGTTCGTGCCTCGTCTCGCGAGGGCATAACCGTTCAGAGTTCGATTTGTGGCTCTCACCGAAACAGGCGGCACACATGCATCGTGAATTAACTTCTCCAATAGCTTCGAGCGATCGGCGCCGAACGCGATTCGATCGAGGGCCAGTAAGTCATGGGTTACGTCGACCATCGGAGTGTCTGCATTACGCGGATTCGCGACTCCAATCCATCGTTCCAACACGGACTCAACCGCGAAACCAAACGGCTCGTAAACAGGCCTGCCGTGCGCAGTCGCATCGAGCTTCACGGTCGCAACCCGATCTTTCAGATACTCGATTGCAACCTTCATCAACTGCGTCGCGATTCCCTGCCGCCGCGCTTGCGGGTCGACCAGCACCATTCCGATCCACGCGAGCTCGCTGCCGTACGTCGTTGTAGTTGTCGTACCCACCACACGGCCGTCTTTCACCGCTGCAAAACAACCGTTCGGCTCGAGGGACAACAGTCGACGCCAGTCTGTTTCAGTTTGGTTCCAACCCGCTGCTTCTTTCAGTTGCATCGCTGCGGGAATATCGGATTCAAACAGCAAACGAATGTCGATTGACGACGACTGCATCCTTAATTCATCGCCGAGGCCGGCTCCGCCCAAACGTTGTTCGCCGGCTCCATGCAGAACTCAGCCATCTGCTTAACGTTCCACTCCACCGGCCAGTCGAATACGCATCGCAGATGCAGTAGCCACGCGAGCAGGCCTTCCGCGGGATGAAAATAAAGCTCCAGTAATGCCCTCGCTGTTTTCCCGCCCGTCTTCATCGTGTACTCACCGCTGGGCAGTTGAAAGAAAGTGTGAATCTGAAAACTGGTTGCCCCGCGCAACAGGTATTCGGCCGCGATTCGTCCCGACACGATGTTGCCGGTGGCGCTGATCGGCAAATTGCAAACCGGAATCGCTCCCTGTCGTTCGAGTAAACGCATTTGCGCAAGCACACTCAAATTGCGCGCGCTGAGATCCGGACCTCCGTACGCGGTGCCGCGCACTCCATCGAACTCGCGATCCGGATCGAACAGTCGATTCGCATAGACCAGAAAATCAGGCACGCCTTCGCCCGAACATTTTTCGTTGATGGCCCGCAACATCTCGAGTTGAAACGCGTCGTCGAGAAGGGCGTTGAAAACTTTCAGGCCAATCTTCACGGGCGACGGGCTCGCTCCCTGCCTGATCAGCGAAGTCACTCGCGTCAGCCATTCAATGATCATTTCCGCTTCGGCCGCGCGATCGGAACCCGCAAGTGTTGGGCTGAAGTCTTTCTCAATCAACATCGGCTCAGCGGGATGATGCCGTTGCCACACGTCGATGAGACAGCGAGTCGTGTACTCATACTCGTCGGTCTTCCACGAATGTTCCTCGGCGCTCGGCAAGTGATACTTACACGAAGGCACCACGAGCACTGACGCAGGCCGCGCAACCGACAACGCCTCATCAAAAAACTCGAGATACTTCACAAACGTGTCGTACCAGCCGCGCCCTTTCCACGACACGGTCCACCCTTCAGTCTTGTCCTTGCCGACGATTCTTTCGACAACCATCCGCGTTTCTTCAATCGCCCAGTCGCTCATCGACTGTGCGCCCGTAGCGTCTTCGGCGATGATCGACTTCAGCACGACGAAGCCTAACTGCTCTTCACAGTCGCGACGCACTTGCGAGAGATTCAGCGAGAGTTGACCTGACGCTTTGCCGAAAGGGTTCTTGATCGCGTGATCGCCGTAGGCAGTTGATAAATCGACTCGATATTGCTCGCGAACATAGTCTTCGAGGTTTTCAGGCAAACCGGCGCGAAAACGTTCGTAATCGCGCACGAGCGACGCGCGATCGCTGGAGTCGATTTTTGGATGTCCACTGACGAGTGAAAACATTATCCAACTTGCACATTCAGAGCATTGAGTACGTTTGTGATGTTCTCGACGTCGTGCGCAGTCAACGCCGGCCCCCACGGATCGTTTGCAGCCTCGATCGGAATTACGCCCAGCTTCGCGAGCGCAAAAAGAATGCGGCCGATGTAACCTTCCATCGGGTGAACGAAAAGGCCTTCGGCGAGCTGATCGACGAGGTCAGACAGTTCGAGAAATCGCTCAGCTCGGGAATGAAAATGCGTGCCGATCAGTTCTGCTTGCAGATCGGTGCAGACAGCGGCCATTCCGATGAGCGCGGCTTGCGCTCCTCGGCACAGGCTGTAACCAAGAAAACGATCTTCGCCGGTGATCAGCAGCTTGTCCGGATGTTTTGCTAGAAGATGACGAGCGACGTCCTGGTAAGTCATCACGCTGTCGAGCGTCGCCATCTTGATGCCGATCACGTTTCGCAGCGCCAGCAGCTCGTCCAACACTTCGGTCGTATAGCAAATGCCACCCGCTGCCTCGTAGAGATAGAACAACACGAGCGGCAAACCCAGTTCCGCAAGACGCTCGTGATGTTTGATAATTAGCGAATCTCTTTGCTCGTGATCCCGCAACCACGAGGGCGGATAAACGAGAAGTGCGTCCGCGCCATACTCCGCTGCCGCCGACGCCATCGAGAGCGTTGCATTCGTTGCCTGCTGCGGATTTGAATCTTTGCTGCGAGCGCCGGCGCCCGCGATCAACGGGTTGCCCGCGAGGCCCTGTCGCCACTGCTGCATCACGACCCGCGCAGTTTCATCTTCAAGCAGCAATCCTCTTCCGGTATGCGCCCACACGGCAGCGCCCGCGATGGGCTGTGAGCTCATGAACGCCACGTATTTCTCGTGCGCACGTTCATGAAAACGCGCTTCACGATCGAACATCACGGGCATTGCAGGAATCAGTCCTCCCGCAAGCGTCGCCTTGAGTTCGTCTGAAGTGTAGTTTCCTTGCCGCATGGATTAGCCCATGTGTGGTACTGACAACAAACTGTTTTGGATCAACGTCAACGCGCCTTTCAGACTCGGCCGAACTTCAAACGCCGATGGTCTAATCGCGATGTTGTGTGCCCGCGGCGCAAGCAAGTTTCGTTTCGTTTCCTCGACGATGATCCGTTCGATCACTCCCCAACACTTGGTGATCTCACCGCCGATAACGACGATCTCCGGATCGAGCCCGTTGACCAGTCCGGTGATTCCGATACCGAGATAGCGAGCAGTTTCACGGACGGCTTCTGTCGCCGCCGCGTCACCACCTTCAACCAGCTCGACTAACTTGCGCATCGTCGTAACTCGTTTGCCGCCTGGACCACGTAAATCCGCGTAACGTTTCAGCGTGGCCTTATCCGACGCGTAAAGATCCCAGCAACCTCTCTGTCCGCACCGGCATTCAGGACCACTCAGATCGATCGGAATATGTCCGAATTGACCGGCGGTGTTGTTGCCGCCGCGATAAAGACCGCCGTCGATAACAACGCCGCACGCGAGACCGGTACTGACGCCGACATACAGCAAATTGCGAACGTGCGCGTATTGCGCTTTGCCGTGCCAGATCTCGGCGAGCGCCGAACAGCGCGCTGAGTTGTCGATGATTACGGGAAGGTTCGTTGCTTTCTCCAGGAGGTTCACGACCGGCACATCACGCCACGGCAGGACCACCGAGAGAAGAAACTTTCCGCTTTGATTATCGACGAGACCCGGCAGGCTCACGCCGATGCCGGGAAACTCGATGAATGAATCGTGCTTGAGTTGAAGCTTGCGAATTTCCTTGGCGACTTTGCTCAGAAACGCGGTGGCAACCGATCCCGTTTCGAAACTGACGCGTGAGACGATACGGTTGTTGAAGTCGCTCAGCGCGACGATCGTTTCATCTGCTCGAATGTCCACGCCGAAAAGCCCAAACCGATTCGCGTTGAGTCTCAACGGCGTTGGCGGTTTGCCACCAATCGGCGTGGTTCGTCCCGAGCCTTCCTCGATGATGCAGGCGTCTTTGAGTAACTCGCCGGTGATCGTCGAGATTGTAGCTTTCTTCAGGCCACTGATCTTCGCGATCTCCGCCCGCGAAATCGGCTGCCGATCCGAGAGGATGCTCAGCAGGATGCGGCGATTAACCAGCCGCAGCATATCGTGTCAGGCAGCGGTAACGTCCGCAAGGTTCGGTTTGCGCGTGAAGTTATGACGCGAAGCGCTGCTCATGATACCCGACGGTTATGTCTTGCCTTCACTAGAACGTGAGCCGTAGTTTGACACGAATGGAGCGACGATTATCAATTCCCTCTTGCGTGAAACTGAATTGATTGCGTCCAAAGTTCGAGTTGGGATTCACGCTGTCCGGCGCGATTACCGGCTGGCCTGACGAATTCAACGCTACGTCGAAATCGCCGAGGTTCGCGAATTGCGGATCGAGTG
>Ga0157373_10002356_pt1 | contig 14342 bp, 8 predicted proteins | sample C65metaG_FD_113460 | JGI IMG/M metagenome (GOLD analysis project Ga0157373, IMG submission 113460) | Corn rhizosphere microbial communities from Kellogg Biological Station, Michigan, USA - C6-5 metaG | ecosystem: Host-associated > Plants > Roots > Rhizosphere > Soil | place: USA: Michigan... | reverse complement strand
TATATCAGTTATTACAACAACGACAGGATCAAACTCAATCTAAAAGGGATGAGCCCAGTAAAATACCGAGCTCATCTTATTAATAATTAAATTATATTCGTCTAACTTTTCGGGGGCACTTCATTTCAGCGGGCCTTTTGTTTTTTACTGATTGACAGGTAAGGAGCTATTTCTTATCCACACTGTATTTGCCCGGACCAACAAACATCAGGCCGGCAAAAACAACAGCGTCTTCAATTGCATGTGCGGCTTGTTCTAAACCGCCGCCCGTACCAAAGTGCATAGCTGTGGCAACAATTAGGTTGATAAGCAGAAACAGGCATACCGGCCTGAACGCTAAACCTATCACCAATAAAAACCCGCCGAAGGTTTCGGCGCAGCCCGACATTAAACCCCAAAACGCAGGTAAAAAATGAATACCCACATATTTGGTGGCCGAACCAATCGCCGCCCATTTTTCAGGGCCACTAAGCAGTTTAGGATAGCCGTGCAAAATAAACATCACGCCCAAACCAACACGTATTATAAGCAAACCGAAATTACGGTAATTGCCTAAGTTTGATAACATTGCCATAGTTTATATATAATATGTGTAAGCCTTATTTTGTTCAACTTTCAGGTTGATCGTTTCGCCGAATACCAACGCCCGGTTATCAGCAATATGTCCTGCAGGGAAATTGAAGCAAATCGGGTAGTCATATTCCTTCACCACCTCGGCAATGATCTCTTCTGCGGTTTGGCCAAAAGGAATGTCGTTATCCTTGCACTCGGTAAAACCGCCAACTATCAGGCCGGCCAGATTGCTCAGTTTACCGGCCCTCATCAAGGCACGCATCATCCGGTCGATAGAATACAGGTATTCACCTACGTCTTCCAAAAACAATACTTTGCCGGCATAATCATAGTCGGATGCCGAACCTAAAACTGATATCAGTAAGCTCAGGTTACCCCCAACCAGTGTTCCGCTCATTTCTCCTTCGCGGTTTAATGGATGACCGCCGATTTCATATTCCACATCTTCCCCAAAAAGGCTTTTACGCAAAGTTTCTAAGGATGTTGGCGTAGCATCCCATACATTCACCGGCATTTGTCCATGGATGGTTGGTATGCCATAATTGGCATGTATATGTGCATGCAGAACTGTAATATCGCTAAACCCAACCAACCATTTGGGCTTTTGCACAAAACGGCTAAAATCAAGCTTGTCAATTATGCGCACAGTGCCATAACCACCACGTGCTGCAATGATAGCCTTAATGCTGTCGTCACTTAAAAAGCGTTGCATGTCGCGTGCGCGCAGGTCATCATCCCCGGCAAATTGGTGATACTCGGCAGCTAAAGTTTCGCCGATCACCACTTCAAGCCCCCAGCTTTGTAACAGGGTAACAGCATCCGTCATGGGTCTGGGCAGCTTTTTAGCCGGGCAGGTAATAGCGATCTTGTCGCCGTTTTGTAAATATGGAGGTCTCATTTATTTGTTATTGGTCCGAAAGTCAGGAAAGTCCATAAGTCCGCAAGAGTTTTTTAGAAATTAATTCACCATTTTAAATCTTTCCGACTTTCCGACTTCCGGTCTTTCGGACTATACAAAATCGTTATCTTTGCCAAATTATAAAAATACGCTTAAAATAATTTGGAAACGCAAACTTATAAACGATATACCATTACTGCCGCGCTGCCTTACGCTAACGGCCCAAAGCATATTGGCCACCTGGCCGGCGCGTACATCCCTGCCGACCTTTATGTCCGCTACCTGCGCCTCAAAAAGCGCGAAGTAGTTTTTGTGTGCGGTAGCGATGAGCATGGTACTGCCATAGCCAACCAGGCTATGAAAGAGCATACCACGCCACGAGCCATCATTGATAAATATAATGCGTTGATCAAAACATGTTTTGAGCAAATTGGAATCTCGTTCGATATTTACCACCGTACCAGCGAACCTATCCACCACGAAACCGCGCAGGATTTTTTCAGGACGCTGAATGATAAGGACATTTTTGTTGAGCGAGAATCAGAACAATATTACGACGAGCAGACCCAAACCTTTTTGGCCGACCGATACATTGTAGGTACCTGCCCTAACTGCGGCAACGAGAATGCATACGGCGATCAGTGCGAAAAATGCGGTACCTCGTTAAGCCCCGAGGAACTGATAAACCCACGATCAACCCTAAGCGGAAACAAGCCTGTTTTAAAACCTACCAAACACTGGTATTTGCCATTGGATAAATACGAAGATTGGCTGAAGGATTGGATATTAAAAGGCCATGCCAACGATTGGCGTACTACTGTTTACGGGCAATGTAAAAGCTGGATAGATGGCGGCCTGCACCCGCGTGCAGTTACCCGCGATTTGGACTGGGGTATAAAAGTACCCGTAGCCGGCGCCGATGGTAAAGTACTGTATGTTTGGTTTGATGCACCTATAGGCTATATATCGGCCACCAAACAATGGGCCATTGATAACAATAAAGACTGGAAAACCTACTGGCAGGATAAAGACACTAAACTGGTACACTTCATTGGTAAGGATAATATCGTTTTTCATTGCATCGTTTTCCCGGTGATGCTGCATGCGCACGGCGAGTTTATTGTGCCGGATAATGTACCGGCTAACGAGTTTATGAACCTTGAAGGCGTCAAGATGAGCACCAGCCGTGGTTGGAGTATCGAGATGCACGAGTACCTGGAAGACCTGCCCGGTAAAGTTGATGAACTGCGTTATTATCTGACCGCCATTGCACCCGAAACCGCCGATAGCGAGTTTACCTGGAAGGATTACCAGGCGCGTGTAAATAATGAGTTGGTGGCCATCCTCGGCAACTTTGTGAATCGGGTAATGATACTGATGCACAAATTTTACGATGGTAAAATTGAAGCCGGTTCTGCTGCCATCACATTGCAGGATGAAAACCTGAACAGCGAACTCGGCCGCCTGTACGATGAGTTGGAGCGCAGTTTTGAAGGATACAAATTCCGCCAGGCACAGCAAACTATGATGGAACTTGCACGTTTAGGTAACCGTTATTTAACCGAAAAAGAACCATGGAAGAGCATCAAGACCAATCCGGAGGATGCTAAGCTGGCACTGCATAACTGCTTATTGCTCATAGGCCATCTGGCTACCTGCCTGCAGCCATTTTTACCAGGCACAGCTAAAAAGATATTGCACATGCTTAACTGGCATAAGGATACCGTTGCTTTTGATGAAGAAATGGTATTTGCCAACGGCCATCAGCTAAACCCAGCCGAACTGCTTTTTGAAAAAATAGAGGATGATTTAATCGAGCGCCAGATACAGAAGCTAATTGCTAAAAAGGAAGCTATCGAAGGTCCGGCACATCCAGTTGAACAGCCCGTTACTCCTGCAAAAGAAAATATTAGTTTCGACCAGTTTGCCGCGATGGATATCCGCACAGGCACTATATTAACAGCCGAAAAGGTCGCTAAAACCAAAAAACTGTTAAAACTGACTATCGATACCGGCATCGATCAACGTACCGTGGTATCAGGCATCGCCGAACATTACGAACCTGAAGCCATTATCGGGCAGCAGGTGAGTATATTGGTAAATCTGGAGCCGCGCGAAATTAAAGGTATTCTATCGCAAGGGATGATACTTATGGCCGAAGATGCCCAGGGCAAGCTTAGCTTTGTGTCGCCGCAGAACTGGAAGCCCAATGGGACGGTAGTTAGATAATGTACAGATGGTAAATATGCAGATGTGCAAATGATTTTTCTACAATCCAGCAATAATTTGCACTTTTGCATTCGATATTTCAAATTCGAAATTGAACATTCGAAATTCGAAATAAAAAAGGTCCCGTAGTTCAACGGATAGAATAGGAGTTTCCTAAACTCTAGATATGGGTTCGATTCCCGTCGGGACCACCGATAACGCAGTTTCTGTATGCAGGAGCTGCGTTTTTTGCTTTATGGGGCGAACAATAGGTAAAGGCTGCTTTTTTTGCTTTACGGGTAATGCAATAGGTAAAGTTCATATGACCTCGTATGACGTCGGTTGAGTCATAAGGACAAATGCGATTCCGTGTGCAACCTAACTATTTAATAAAACGGTCAATTACTTATAACAATTGTTTTTCTAATCTCCTGCTTTTTGCATTTTGTCAAATAAAATTTCTATCATTAGTCCCAATATTCCTAAATTTATTTAAAGGTATTGTCCATGGGTGCTGGTATGCTGTATGATGAAAATGAACAATTGTTGCTGCAGCAGTTGAAGTTGGGCAATGAGCGTGCGTTTAATTACTTTTATGACCAGCACAGCCTCATTATTTACCGAAAGATCAAAAAAATGGTGCGCGTGGATACCTTGGCCGGCGAACTGTTGCAAGATGTATTCGTTAAGTTATGGGATAAGCGACATTTGATCGACCCGGAAAAGCCATTGAAAGCCTATTTGTTTTTGATCGCGCAGAACCTGGTCTATGATTTTTACCGCAGGCTCAGTAGAGAAGAGCGTTTACAGGCCGAAATCATGCAGACTTTCTCCGAGAACTACCTGCACGCTGAGGAAGATGTGTTATTCAAAGAAACACAGGAGATCCTGCAAAAAGCGGTCGAGCAATTACCTGCACAGCAAAGGTTAGTTTTCCAATTGTGCAAATTGGAAGGAAAAACCTATGAGCAGGTGAGCGATGAGTTAGGTATCTCTACAGCGACGATCAACACGCATATCGTTCGGGCTACCAAGCGTATTAAGGCGTATATGCTAAATTATAACCATGTGGCCGTTCATGTGTTTTTGGCTTCGGTGATTGCCGATCTGGGCCGGAAACTTTAATCTCTTCAAATTTTTTTTATCGTCTTGTCATTGATCGCTCTTTTCCAGGCGTAATAGCTTGTAAAATGAAAAGAGATATACCCATTAATCTTTATCGGAAATTCTTAAATGGTAATTGCAGTAAGCAAGAACTGGAAATGCTTTATGTTTGGTTCGGCAGCGCCGACGAGACTTTATTGCACCAACTGATCGGAGAAGAGCTTCAAATGCCTGAACCAGAACCGACCACTGCGCAGGAGTTATTGTTGATGCGTGCTATGAAACAGCAAATCGATGCGCGAAGGGGCGGGAATAGTGTGCAAACAGTGCGGCGCTTGTGGCCTCGTATTGCCGCCGCTGCTGCAATCGTGGTTATGTTTTCAATGGGGGCATATTTTTTAACTCATCAATCTTCTATCAATCCAGCTCCAGCACGAAGTAGCGTTGCCAATACAATTGTACCGGGCAGTAATAAAGCCATGCTGACGCTCTCCAACGGCAAACAAATCCAATTAACAGACGCCCGAAATGGCCAATTGGCTATTCAGGGTGATATGATCGTGCATAAAGTAGCTGATGGCCAATTGGTTTACGAACGAACCCAGCACAATGTGCCAAAAGCAGCCGAGTCTATCGCCTACAACACCATGACGACCCCAAGAGGCGGACAATATTGGGTAACCCTTCCAGATGGGAGTAAAGTGTTGCTAAATGCGGCATCTTCTTTAAGATATCCTACTGCCTTCAACCAAAAAGAGCGACGTGTGGAACTTATCGGCGAGGCTTATTTCGAAGTTGCAAAGAATCCGCAGAAGCCGTTCCGGGTCAATGTAAATAATAACCAGGAAGTGGAAGTATTGGGAACTCACTTTAATATAAAAGCCTACGCCGACGACCAGGATATCAGAACGACTTTATTAGAAGGTTCGGTGAAATTAACTTATAAGACCGGGCATATGTTATTAAAACCAGGGCAAATGGCTATCAATAATTTGGCTGAGCCATTGATAGTCAAACAGGCTGATGTCGAAGAGGTGATGGCCTGGAAAAATGGTCTTTTCGTTTTTAATGACGAAAGTATTAAAGACGTTTTAAAGATTGCCGCCCGCTGGTACGACATCGATGTAGAGTATAGAGGAAATATTGGTCAGAAAAAGATATGGGGTACGGTATCCAGATACAAAACGATTACTGAATTGCTTGATAATATAGCAATTGCTTCCGGCATTCACTACAAAATTGAAGGAAGGAGGGTGCTACTGATGAACTAACTTTACTACTCAGGGTTATCTAAAATAACCAGGGACGTTCGAACCGTCCCTGGAGATACACAGCATTTGGGAGCTGCATTTAGGTAATCGTCATGATCGCTGTTTACAACCAATTATTATTAAACCTAATATTCAAATGTATAAAAATTATACTGCATTAAGATGCGGGATACCTTCCTGCGTCAAACCTAAATTATGGAGAGTGATGAAACTGTCTTTCTTTATTTGTTTTGTAACCTGTTTGCAGTTAAGCGCAGCCTCTTTTGCTCAAAAAATTAATTTAGATAAGAAAAATACCCCTCTACGCGAAATATTAAATGAGATTAGAAGACAAAGTGGATATAGCATTCTTTGTGATGCTGATATTTTAAACACTGCAAAACCTGTCACTGTCAATGTGAAAAATTCTTCTGTTGAGGAAACGCTGACAAAGTGTTTTGCTGATCAGCCATTTAACTATATCATTAAAGAAAAAACAATACTAGTTACGCCAAAACCTGTAGCCGATAGGGTAATAACAGCGTCGATCGATATTACAGGCACAGTCACGGATGAAAAAAATCTACCGCTTCCCGGGGTAACGGTTAAACTTGCCGAATCACAACTCGCCGTTTCAACCAATAATAATGGCAGTTATAAGATCAAGGTTCCAGACGAAAAAGCGATCCTTCTGTTTTCTTACATAGGTTATGAATCGCAAACCATAGCGGTTGGAGATAAAAAAGTAATCAATGTACAACTTAAAGAGCAAAACAGTAAATTAAATGAAATCGTTGTAGTAGGATATGGTTCGGTAAAGCGTACCGACCTGACTGGCGCTGTAGGCTCGGTAAATATAGCAGATTTTGCAAAAGCGCCCGTGCGGTCTTTTGAAGAAGCATTGGCTGGCCGGGTGGCTGGCGTACAGGTGAGTTCGCAGGACGGGCAACCTGGTTCAGCTATCAATATCATCATCCGTGGCGCCAACTCGCTTACACAAGATAACTCTCCCTTGTATGTTATTGACGGATTCCCGATAGAAAATCCGGAAAATAATGCCATCAATCCGGCTGATATAGCCTCCATTGATATCCTGAAAGATGCTTCAGCTACGGCTATCTACGGTGCCAGAGGTGCCAATGGCGTAGTGGTGATCACTACCAAGAGGGGTAAAAGTGGCAAGATACAAACAGCTTACTCTGGTAATTACGCGCTCAACCAAATTACCAAACGGATGGCTGTCCTCAGCCCTTACGAATTTGTAAGGCTGCAGGCAGATATCAATCAGGCAAAGGCAGATACTACCTATTTGAAAAACCATACGCTCGACTATTACAAGGGCGTGTCGGGTATCAATTTCCAGGATAAGATTTTTGCTACGCGGCCTACCATCAATCAAAATATATCCCTTTCGGGAGGTACCGAGACTACCCGTTTTTCAATTTCGGGCAATATTATGAATCAGGATGGTATTATTATCAATACCGGTTACGATCGTTACCAGGGGCGCTTTACGCTCGATCACAAATTTAATGATAAGTTTAAGATCGGCCTTAACTTTGCCTATGCAAGTTTGCTGCAAAAGGGTAATTCACCGTCGGTAAACGGGGTAACCAGTCAAACTTATTTGCTTTACAGCGTATTAGGCTACCGGCCCGTAGGCTATAACGGCGAGGAGCAAGCCATAGAAGACAACCTGTTTGATCCGGCTATTAGTACTACCAACGATCTGCGCTCCAATCCTTATGTAACCTTGCAAAACGAAGTGCGGAATAATAATACGGAGAATGTTTTTACCAACGGATTTCTCAGCTATAATATTTTTCCTTCGCTGGTGCTTAAAATCAGCGGTGGTTTTACTAAAAATTCGCTTACTGCCGAGGCTTTTAATAACTCGCAAACCCGGAGCGGCGCAAGCATTTTAGGGCCAAACGGTTCGTTCCGGAATGATAAAACGCTGGACTGGCTCAATGAGAACACGCTGACTTACAGCCAAACTTTTCACCGCGATCACCATCTCGAACTTTTGGGCGGAACCACCTTATCCGGCCGTAGTTTCAGCTCCTACGGCGCAACCGTGATCGGTGTCCCCAATGAAAGCCTCGGACTGGCAGGCCTGGATGAAGGTACGCCAACCAGCGTCACGGCCGTTGCATCAAAATCCTATCTTTTGTCCTACTATAGCAGGCTGAATTATAGTTATCGTTCCCGGTATCTGCTTACTGCCACCATTCGTGCCGATGGTTCATCTAAGTTTTCAAGAGCCAACCGTTGGGGATATTTTCCTTCATTCGCGGCTGCCTGGCGTTTGAACGAGGAAAGCTGGCTAATGCCCTTAAAATCATTATCAAACCTTAAGCTGCGTGCAAGCTATGGTGTAACTGGCAATAACCGTGTTACTGACTTTGCTTATTATTCGAGCCTAGGTTTTCCCATCGGGGCATCTTACTCTTTTCAGAATGCTACACCCTCCAAAGGTACCTATGTGACCTCGCTTAGCAATCAGGACCTGAAATGGGAAAGCACCAAAGAAATTGACGGCGGCCTTGATATCGGTTTTTTTAACGAGCGACTGGCCTTAACTGTAGATTATTATCATAAAAATACATCTAACCTGCTTCTTAACGCCCAGTTGCCTCCAACGACTGGTTTTAGTAACGCTTACAAAAACATTGGCGAGGTACAGAATAATGGCTGGGAGTTTACCCTAAATACTGTGAACATCAGCACACCCGATTTTAGCTGGAGCAGTTCATTTAATATTGCATTCAACCGTAATAAAGTGTTGAGCCTGACCCAGAATCAAGAATTTATGCTTACCGGCGTCACCTGGGATCAAAACTATAACAATATCCCGCTTTATAAAGCAGTGATCGGCGGACCTATTGCACAGTTTTACGGGCTGAGGTTTAATGGCTTGTATCAGGTTAGCGATTTTGATGTTACTACCAATGCCAATGGCACGGTATCCTATACGCTCAAGGCGGGTATAGCCGGTAACGGCAACTCGCGCGCAGCTATAAAACCCGGGGATAACAAGTACGTTGATCTGAACGGCGACCAAACCATCAATGCTAACGATTACACCATAATTGGCAACCCTAACCCTAAATTCATCGGTGGCTTGAATAACACCTTTACGTACAAAGGTTTTGATCTTGGCGTGTTTTTGCAATTCAATTACGGCAATGACATTTACAATGCCAACCGGCTGATCTTTGAGACACCGTTGAAAACGCTGAACAGCAATATGAACTACTTTGCCGTTGTAGCTGATCGCTGGACACCGGCCAATCCCAATACCGATATTTCTACGCTTGACGGACAGGGCATTACCAGCTATAATGATCGCTTTGTAGAAGATGGTTCTTATCTACGGCTGAAAACGGTGCAATTAGGATATACCTTCCCTAAAAAGATCACTGATCATTTGGGGATCAAGGCTCTGAAGATCTATGTTTCGGGACAAAATTTATATACCTGGACACATTATTCCGGTTTCGATCCTGAAGTTTCCATTCGTAACACCGCACTAACGCCGGGTTTTGATTATTCATCGTATCCGCGACCCCGTACTTTCACCTTTGGCACTAATGTTACTTTTTAAATCATGTTTATGAAATACCAAATCAAAATATTATTGGCGCTTCTCGCTATCAGCGGATTATCCTGCCAAAAGATACTCGATACCAAGCCGATGGATTTCCTTTCACCTGAAACTTATTTTACCACCAAAGATCAGGCAAATACTGCACTCAATGGCGTATACAGCGTACTGGGCGAAGAAAATGCCAATTTCATGCACAATCCAACCAACCTGATCGACGGCAACGACGAGGCCTATTTCCCACGTATAGCTCAAACTACCGGCCTGGCCGTGAATACCATAAGCGCCGAGCATGTTGATGTGAACAATCTTTGGAGAGGGCTGTACGATGGTGTGAACCGTGCTAACGTATTGATCAAAAACTTACAAAACAGTCCCATCAGTCAAACAGATAAGGCACCGATTCTGGGGCAGGCATTAACATTACGTGCGTTCTATTATTTCTGGCTGGTGATCAACTGGGGGGATGTACCTTTAAAGCTGGAGCCTACTTCATCGGTCAATTCGGTGGATATTGCCCGTACGTCATCTGCTGAGGTTTATGCGCAAATAGTAAAGGATCTTGAACAGGCCGAACCCCTAGTGCAAAGTGCTACGCAGGTAGGTTTTGGCGGCCGCATCAACAAATCTGCGGTACGTGGATTATTAGCGCGGGTAAATCTGCACTGGGCAGGCTTTCCATTGCAAAATACAGCGCGTTACGCCGAAGCACTTAAATGGTCGCAAATGGTGATCCAATCCAATGAGCATGACCTGAACCCAAGTTACAGTCAGATATTTATTAACCAATGCCAGGATAAATATGATATTAAAGAGATGATCTGGGAAGTGGAGTTTTGGGGTAATCGTACCAGTGATGCCTACTTGGAAGCCGGGCGGATCGGATCATTGATCGGTATCGCCTGCCAAAATGCAACCATCGGCATTTGTGCGGACCGGGCCAGTACAACATTGAAACTGTTCGACTCATACAAGGCAGAGCCGGACGGTTCATCCAAAGATCAGCGCCGTGATTGGGCCATCGCTCCGTTTAAATATAACAACGCTACCAAAGTACCCTGGACGGCTACTCAGAAATTGTATCGTAACGCAGGAAAATGGCGAAGAGAATATGAAACGCTAACTCCTAAAAATGCAAATTATACGCCTATCAATTACCCATTGATCCGTTACTCGGATATCCTGCTGATGTTTGCCGAAGCCGAAAATGCCATAAATGGGCCAACGGCAGCCGCATTAGACGCTGTTAACCAGGTACGCCGTCGTGGTTATGGTAAAGCAGTGCATACACCTGATGTTACGATAGATATTTCGGGTGTGGACAAAGCGGGTCTGCTGAAAGTTATACAGGATGAGCGCCTCCGCGAATTGTGCTTTGAGGGCTTGCGCAAATGGGACCTCATTCGGTGGGGGATATTCCTTGACGCCTGCCACCAGGAAGCCGCCAACATTGATGCCAATGCCCAGGCTGATGTAAAATATGCTTCGTTTGGCATAAAAAGCGTGACCGACCGTAACCTATTGCTGCCGATACCAAGCTCAGAACTTACCTTGAACCAATTGATCACACAAAACCCCGGCTGGTAAACCGGCACCTGCAAAAGAACACCAAAAAAAACCATATATGAGAACCAACAAAAACAAGTTGGCCAGCGCGATGAGTATCGCAATGGCAGTGGCAAGCTTTGCCGCAATTTCGGCCTGTGAAAAGGCAAATCCGACAGCAGCAGTAACGATGAAAAACAACATCACTGATCTCCGGCTTAGTACTAATTCGGTTATTGATACCGCTCTTAAGGACATTTTACCATTTAAGATGGGCGCGGCTATTAACATGACGCGTTATTACACTGTACCCGCTTACAAGGCAGCAGCCATCCGCGAGTTTAACAGCGTAACCGCCGAAGGAGCGATGAAAATGGCCGCATTGCAACCTACGCAAGGGAATTTTGTTTACACTGATGCCGATACACTGGTACAGTTCGCGCAGGTTAACAATATGCGTGTGCATGGTCATACGCTTGTGTGGGCAACCGTACCGGCATGGGTTAACAGTTTTTCGGGTACTGCCGCACAATGGGATACGCTTATGAAAACGCATATCAAAACCGTTGTGTCACATTTTAAAGGGAAAGTAGCCTCCTGGGATGTAGTGAACGAAGGGATTGCTGACAATGGTACATTGCGCGACAATATCTGGCATCAGCATATTGGCGACGGTTACATAGCTAAAGCGTTCCAATATGCACATGAAGCTGACCCGGATGCTAAACTGTTTTATAATGATTATGGATCGGAGTACAGCGCCAACCGCAGGAATGGTATCAATAACCTTCTTCGTAGTTTGCTGGCGACCGGGGTGCCGGTAGATGGCGTGGGCCTGCAAATGCATATGCTGAAAACACAGTCAAATGCCGGGGTAAAGGCAGCAATAGACAGCGCTGCTGCCTTGGGTATATTGGTGCACATTTCAGAAATTGACATCGCCCTGAATACAACCAATTCGGTAAGTTATGCTGTTACGCCCGCAGATTACACGATCCTGAAAAATCTATTTCAATACACGGCTAACACCTATGTACATGATGTACCTGTTGCCAAACAGCATGGTATTACAACCTGGAGCGTAAATGACCTGTACAGCTGGCGCAGAACCACTACAAGCCCCTCTCATCCTGATTGGCCTGTGTTGTTAAATGATACCTACCAGCATAAAGAATGTTACGGAACCTTTGTGTATGGCGCAACACATTAAAAATAAGTAAACAACAGGTAATGGTTGTCTGGCAACCATTACCTGTTAATAATCCGATAAATGAAATACTTTTTTTTTCTTTTTTTCTTATGCGAACTGTCCACAACAGCTGAAGCACAGTCGCCTGATTTTCATCGACAGGTCGATTCGGTTTTAAACCTGATGACCCTGGATGAAAAGATCGGACAATTAAACCAGCTTTCCGGTAAAGAAGAAGCTACTGGCCCGCTTAGCGGGGGCAGTAATTTATTGACTGACATCCGGACGGGTAAAGTAGGATCATTGCTAAACGCACGGGGCGCAAAACGAACACGCGAACTGCAAATGCTGGCGATGGAGTCCCGGCTAAAAATTCCTTTATTATTCGGATTGGATGTAATACACGGTTACCGGACGACATTGCCGGTCCCATTAGCCGAATCCTGTAGCTGGGATTTGCGGCTCATGGAGCAATCGGCCAGGCTGGCGGCTATTCAGGCCGCATCTTCGGGAATACACTGGACATTTGCCCCGATGGTGGATATCAGCCGGGACCCGCGTTGGGGAAGGGTGATGGAAGCCGCCGGAGAAGATCCTTATTTGGGATCGGAAATAGCTAAGGCCCGGGTTAAAGGTTTCCAGGGTAAGGGCTTAGGCCACACCGATGCTGTGATGGCTTGTGCCAAAAGCTTTGCCGCTTATGGCGCACCCGTGGGAGGCCGTGACTATGGTTCGGTTGATATGAGCGACCGGACACTTTGGCAAGTTTACCTGCCTCCATTTAAAGCGGCATTAGATGCAGGTGCAGCAACATTTATGAATGGATTAAATGATTTGAACGGCATTCCGGTAACGGGAAGCCAGTACTTGCAAAGACGAATTTTGAAAGACCAGTGGAATTTTAAAGGCTTTGTTGTAAGCGATTGGGGATCGGTTAGAGAAATGGTAGCACACGGTTATGCAAAAGATAATTATGATGCCGCTGCAAAGGCCATATCGGCCGGGTGTGATATGGATATGGAAGGGAAATGTTACGTGGGTGATTTGGCGCAAGCGGTGAAAGACGGGAAGGTTGCGGTCGGGATGATCAATGATGCCGTTAGCCGCATCTTATATAAAAAATTCGAAATGGGTTTATTTGACGACCCATATAGGTATTGTGACGAAAAGAGGGAATATCAAACATTCAATGATCCCCAAAACAAAGCTATTGCACGCGACGTCGCCCGTAAAAGTATCGTATTGCTAAAAAATGAGCGGGATATTCTGCCGTTATCTAACACTGTAAAAACCATTGCGCTTATCGGGCCGCTTGCCAATTCTAAAAAGGATATGTCGGGCTCATGGAATGTGCGATGGCCTGAAGACAACGCAGTTACTGTATATGACGGTCTAACGAAAAGACTGGGCGATAAGGTTAAGGTAAGTTATGAAAAGGGATGCGACGTTTCTGATACGTCACGTGCCGGTTTTAAAGGTGCTTTAAGCATCGCCAGGCAATCCGATATAATTATTGTAAGCGTTGGTGAAACAAAGGAGATGAGCGGGGAAGCTAAAAGCAGGTCGGATATTACCGTTCCTGGTGTCCAGGAAGAATTGGTAAAACAACTATGCGGGTTAGGGAAACCGGTCATTGTATTGATTAATGCCGGGAGGCCGCTGGTATTTAATTGGATAGCTGATAATGCACCTGTCATTTTATACTCCTGGTGGTTAGGTGATGAAGCAGGTAATGCCATTGCCGATGTGCTTGCAGGAAATTATAATCCTTCAGGAAAAATTACTGCAACATTTCCACGCAATGTTGGGCAAATACCCATTTACTACAATCACAAAAATACTGGTCGTCCATACAACGGCGAAGACTTTGCAAAATTTAAATCAGATTATCTTGATGTGAGCAATGATCCTTTGTATCCTTTTGGTTATGGCTTGAGTTACACAACTTTTTCTTACAGCGATGTGAAG
>Ga0157373_10002354_pt1 | contig 14349 bp, 10 predicted proteins | sample C65metaG_FD_113460 | JGI IMG/M metagenome (GOLD analysis project Ga0157373, IMG submission 113460) | Corn rhizosphere microbial communities from Kellogg Biological Station, Michigan, USA - C6-5 metaG | ecosystem: Host-associated > Plants > Roots > Rhizosphere > Soil | place: USA: Michigan... | reverse complement strand
TTGTATGCTATCGGCGCTTGTTTTTAAATTTTGAAGCGCATTTTGTAATGGTGAAAAATCAAGAAACGGTACTTGATCCTGCGGGGACGGTGGTATTAGCTTTTTCTGGGGGTCTTTTCCAATAGTGTAATATTCAGAGTGAATCAGTTGGTTTTGTAAAACGGTATTTTTTCGGGAATGCTCTAACAGGTTCTCCAGTTCATTGAGATACCCATCAATTGTATGATACAAGTGGGTAAAGTCAAATGGCAAAATATCTGCATTGGCGATTCTTAAAACCGCCAGCCCTGCAGTTTGGGCAAGCGCCACTTCATAATGAAAACCCGGGTCTTTAAAATGGGTAAAATCATAATAGGAATCATAAATAGAATGGTATTCGCCGCCATTGTCTTCACCGCCATAGCCCAGGTTTAACGACGGTATGCCTGCATGCTGGATGAAAGAGGAATAGTCAGATCCTGATCCCATCGCGCCCAATTTCAATTCTTTCTCATTCAAGATCTTTTCTCTTTGTTCAATGTTATCCGTATTGATGGCCATGTAAGCTTTTTTTCTTTCAAAAACATTCACATTGGTTTGAGGGTCCATCACGCTTTTGGCAACGCCATCCATCAGTGGTTCCAAGGCATGAGAACCTTCGGCAAACAGAAATCCCCGGCCATTATTGTCTGAATTAATATACACTACAGCCTTTTGCTGCAATTCTTTTTCATGAGCTTCGAGCCACTCAGTTGACCCGAGCAAACCAGGCTCTTCTCCGTCCCACGAGCAATACACCAGCGTGCGTGAAGGCTTCCAACCGGTTTTCAGCATTTCACCGATCGACTTTGCTTCTTCCATCATGGCCGACAGTCCGCTTACCGGGTCTGCCGCGCCATTGACCCATGCATCCTGGTGATTGCCTCTTATTACCCATTCATCAGGATATTTGGCTCCCTCAATCTTTGCGATCACATTATAACACGGAACGATATTCCAATTAAAATCCACTTTCAAATGAACGACGGTTTTACCGGGGCCGGTATGATACGCAAAAGGCAAACCGCCATGCCAGCTTCCGGGAACCACCGGTCCTTCGAGCGCCTGCAAAAGAGGCGTTGCATCGCGGTAGCTTATCGGCAGCACCGGAATTTTTAAAAGATTGGCAGCATCTGACCTGTCGAGCCGCCTTGCATCTTCTGTGGCTCCTACGCCAGGAGTTAATGGATCGCCCGGATAGATTACCATATCCATTACGGAACCTCTCTGCACCCCGTATTCATTTTTGAAAGGCCCTTTCGGATATACATCACCGTTAAAATAGCCATCGTCCATCGGATCGCTGTAGATAATACAGCCTATGGCTCCGTGTTCCTGCGCTACTTTGGGTTTGGTTCCTCTCCAGCTATGGCCATACTTGGCTATCACAATTTTCCCCTTTACCGAAATGCCCATTTCGTCGAGGAGCTTATAATCGTCGGGTAATCCATAATTTACAAATACCAATTCACCGGTTACATCGCCATCCGCGCTATACGCATTGAAAGTAGGTAACTGACCGGCCTGCCCGCTTGTAGGGTCTTCCTTTATCGCCGGCTCTTTCAGCAAAGCCTGATATTTTGTTGGAGAAAGCATTTCAAGTTTTCTCGTTTTTGGTGTAGGAAACAGCACATGAAACGTTTCTATTTGCGCATCCCATCCCCATTTTTTATAAAGGCTTACAATATATTCTGCATTTTTCCTGCTGCCTTCTGAACTCAGGTGGTGCGGAACTGCGGAGAGCTTTTGCATCACTGCGCCAATATTTTCAGCGCTCAGATTTTGTTTAAATTTTGATTCAAGCGCCAGTTGCTGGTCAATATTTTTTTTGTTGAACCCAAGAATGCTGTTATTCTGACCAAAAGAAACGCCGCAAAATAAAACCAATAAAAAGCTAATGTAAAGCCTTGCCATAAATGATAATTGTTGAATTGGAAAGATGTAAAATATTAAAAACTAAGGTATTTAAAAATTCCTGATACACTTATAATTATTGTTTTAACTCTACGCTGCACGGCGGGCATAATAGAAACAGCCATGGCTGCTGGCAGTAAATCAACAAATATTTTATTTTTATTTTGCAGGTAGCTATAAAGGGCCGAGGGAGGATTCCGGTGGCTTTTGTGCCTCCTCCTGGCTTGCGTATTCATCAATCGGCTCAGGCAGGATTTTTACTACCGAATTTTGCAATGAAATTACAGATGAAGCAGAATAAAGTCCGATGCCTTTTCCGGAAAACGCATAATCCATTAAGGTGAGCTTTACCTCACCATCAATAGAAAGTTCGATATAGTTCCCATAATGAATCAACCTGAAATTAAAGCGGTTTTCTTTATTCATCTTAAAAACACCTACCTGCAATTCATTAAAAATAAAATTTTGCCTTACATCCAACGGGTTAAACCCCCACGCCCGCATTTGCAGTAATCCGTTTTGCACATCGAAAGAAATAAAGTAGCCATTTCCATCCTCGTCAATGTCACTCACCAATCCGAGCTTTCCCATGCCTTCCACAGTTAACAGCCCCTCCCAAATAAAACTGGATGAAGGCTTGTCAAATGAAAAAATTTCATAACCACTTCTTGAAGCACAGGTCCATTTATCCATCTCGATAGCAGATGAAGCCGTAGGATTTGATAACAGATGCTTTACCTCGCCAAAATCTGTTTGCAAAATAGTTTTTGTAACCTGCATATCCCAGCGATAATAACTTTTTATTACCAGCCTTCCCGATTCATCAATGTCGAGCTCCTTTGGAGGAGGCAACACTCTTAATGCATCTATTTTACCATAAGAATAGAAAAAATTATACAACAAAATATGATCGCCATCTTTGACGATTCTTGCCGCATAATTGCCTTTGGGCAATAATACATCAGAATGAAAAGAATGGTATTCATCAAAAAAATTGCCTGCAAACCAATACCTGATTTTGATATCTTCACGAATAGAACCAATAATATAATATCTGCCTTTTAGCTCAAAAATGCACGGGCATTCAATATCATCATACATCATGGGATACACAAGAGGCGGCCTTAATTCAACCACATCATTGGTAATTTTAACCAAACCCACACATCCACGCCGCGAAACCGGGCCGGTGATGCTTCGTGCACAAACCAGCAGGTAAATTTCATTCTTATATTTATACCAAAAAGGATCCCTGAAACTCAACCACTTGCGCGGATTATCCGCTTCACTTTCATAAAAAATGCCTTTTGGGGAAATGGGAAAAATGTCTTTTTCTGATTTTTCCCAATCTATAAGATTGTCAGAAGTAGCCAGGCCGATTCTCGAAATAACACCGCGATCGCGCCTTTGAAGTCCTGTATAATACATTTCGAATTTTCCATTCACTTCCACCACATCCATAGTCCAAAGCATGTCGTCATCCCATTCTCCCGGGTTTCCTACAAACAAAGCATTTTTCACTCTTTTCCATGAAATGCCATCATTGGAAACTGCGTGGGCTATGTAATCATGATTTGGGATGATAAGATGAAACAAATGATAAACACCTTCATGAATAATTACGGTAATGTCACCAATTTCCCAATCACTAAATCCTGATCCTGAATACATAATGTCTAAAAATTTTTAAAAGATTGCAAAATTCCTGCCACTGCTTATTGGCTGCGGCTGAAAACTGTTTCTCAAAAAGACAAATTTTCAAATCCATTTAAGATGAAGGCATCACTTTTGATAAGATGAACTTGTAATCCAAACCAATTATTTTGATTTAGTTACTTTTACCAACATGGATTAAGTGAATTTAGCAAAAATGAATGGATATTATATACAATTATTTAGTCCTCATGGGCTTATCAGATTTAAAGATCCTGAAATAGGAAGAGACAAAGATACAGGGGGGCAGGTAAAATACATCCTTGAACTATTGGAAAATCTTTCAAAACACCCCCAAATAAGAAAGGTTGATTTGTTTACGCGACGGATAATAGACAAAAGGGTTTCTTCTTCTTACGAAAAAGAAATTGAAACGGTTGATGAAAAAGCGCGAATTGTACGCGTTACGTGCGGCGGAAATTTATACCGGTCTAAAGAATCTTTATGGGATTATCTGGATGAATTTGTTGATAAAACCATTCGTTTTATCGAAAAAGAGGATGATTTTCCCGACGTCGCGCACGGGCATTATGCCGATGGCAACTATCTCGCCAGCCAGATAAGTGAAGTTTTTGGAATTCCTTTTATTGCAACCGGGCATTCACTTGGCCGTAATAAAATGAATATTTTATTACAGGATGGAATGTCAGCCGAAAGGATCAATGAAAAATTTAATATGCAGCGGCGCATTGAGGCAGAGGAATATGCTATTAAAAATGCAGATATAATCATTGTAAGCACTCAGCATGAAATAGAAACCCAATATGCGTTGTATGATGTAGAAAGAAAAGGAAAATTTCAAGTAATTCCTCCCGGGGTTAATAATGATTTGTTTTATCCTTTTTACCGGTTTGATATGCCCGGTTTTCAGATGAGCATCGAGCAGGAACAAGCTTTGTATAGGGTAAACTCAGATATTGAGCGTTTTTTGTTCAATCCTCAAAAGCCGCTTATTCTTTCCATAGGCAGGGCTGATAAAAGAAAGAATTTTGAAAGAATCATTCAGTCTTACGGCCAGGACCCGGAGCTGCAAACGATGGCAAACCTGGCAATTTTTGCCGGCGTAAGAAAAGACATTACTGAAATGCCGGCCGATGAACAGGATATTCTTACTAACCTTTTGCTGTTGCTTGATAAATATGATTTGTACGGCAAAATGGCGATTCCCAAGAAAAATGACCCCCAACTTGAAGTGCCGGAAATCTACAGAGTAGCCGCCCGTAAAAAGGGAGTCTTTGTAAATGGTACGCCGGGCGAAAATTTTGGTTTAACGATAGTAGAAGCTGCTGCCTGCGGATTGCCTGTAGTAGCCTCCCCGACTGGTGGGCCAAAAGAAATTCTTGAGCAATGTGATAATGGGTTACTGGTAGATGTAGAAGACCCGCGTCAAATAGCTGAGGCGCTTAAGAAGATTATTTCAGACCAGAAATTATGGGAAAAGTTTTCTGCCAATGGCATCATTGCTACAAATCAATATTATTCGTGGACAGCGCATGCGAACAAATACGTTGAAATCATTGACGATTTATTTAATCGGGAAAAAGAAAATGCTGAACCGATATTTACTTCAAAAACATCATTTGGAAAGAAATTGATGAAGTCGGATTTGTTTATCATTTGTGACATTGACGGCACTTTGGTAGAAGAAGAAAACACGGAAGGCCTGCCTGAATTGAGGGAATGGATTGATAAACGAAAGCATAAAATAGTTTTTTGCCTTGCAAGCGGGCGGAATAAAATTATAACGCAGGAAGCAATATTGAAATATAGGCTGCCAACTCCGGACGTATTGATTTGCTCAGCGGGCTCCGAGATATACTACACGGATAAATTAATAGCCGATAACGGATATGAAAGCCATATAGATTATCAGTGGAAAAGAGATGAATTGCAAAAAGCCTTGTCAAAATTTCCGGGAATCCACATGCAGGAGCCAAATGCACAATGGCAGTTTAAGCTCAGTTATTATGTAGATGAAGATTTTGACGATGATAACCTTGCCGATTTACATAAATTTCTTGACGACCACAAGCTTAGGGCAAAAGTTTTATTAACTGAAAATCGTTATCTCGATTTTCTTCCATTTCGCGCCAGCAAAGGAAATGCGATGCGCTACCTGAGTTACAAATGGAAAGTTCCGCTTCAGCAATTTATTACAGCCGGCAACAGCGGAAATGATATTGACATGCTGAAAGGAAAAGCAAAAGGAATCGTTGTCTCCAACTATAGCCCTGAACTTGAACCGTTAAGGAAAAATAAGCTTATTTATTTTAGCCAGAAACCGTTATCGAGAGGTGTGTTAGATGGTATTAAATACCATATTGCTTCAATGGAGTTGCAGGAAGATTTACAGTAAACCTGTAAATAATCGTAATTTTTATTCTGCCTGAAATGAATCAAAAATGAAAGCAGCGTTATCGCGCAATCATGTTTAAGGTCGACAAAGTTTCGGTAATCATTTTAGCGTTGTATTCCATAGCAAGGTCTTTATAATTTACAGCATCGATGATGGTGCCCACAAAGCAAAGGCCTGCTGTAAAAAAATATAAAATGCCCATTCCAATATGGCCAATAAAAAAGCGTTGAATCCCGGCAATGCCGAATAGTCCGATTAAAGCCAGTATTAAAATCAACTGTGGGTCCTTTCGTTTAGCGCGATAAATAACGCAGAATTGTTCCAGTTCAGCGTTGCTAAAGCCTTTGGTTCTTGAATTAATAGTTATTAACTCTTCAGGCGTTGCATTGTAAAGAAATTGTATTATCAGCGGATTGATGCCATTAGTTTCCATAATTGTAACTTTTGATTTTTGAAATAAAGTGCACAGAAATTAATTGATACATCCTGTGAAATATTACTACCACCGCAAAAATACCAAGCGGATGGCTGTTGAAAGATTGTTTAAAATCTCCATGAAACAGGTAGCTAATCGAGTGGCCCAGCCCGCAACCCGGGCAAAATTGAATTCCTATAAATTTAAAAAAGCAAAATGAATAATGGGTATCGCTTGCCGGATCCATTAAGGCTAACAGCAAAATTGCAGTCGCCCAGGCAGTTAATTCAAAATATTTTTGCCGGAATTTCATTTAAGAATTTATATTAAAGATATTAAATGAATTGAATTAAAACATGGCCGCCGGCGCTTTAATTTATTTGTATAAAATCCGGCTTTTTTACGAACTGGGTGTTGTATTTAAATATTACGTTGGTAGAAAGGGAAAACCGGAATCTTTCGTTGTGAAAGTTTTTTTCGGGAAAATAATACGCTTTCAATTCGATGGTTCCAAATACAAGGCTTTCATTTCTTGTGCGGATGCCGCCGCCCAAAGCGCTCAATACTTTAGAATGGTACTTGTATGGCGAAAACACACTCAGGTTACCGAAAACAAATGGTGCAAACCGGAATGCAACCACCGACCAGGGACTAAAAAATTCAGATTCCACTTTTGCCGTAGATCGTAAGGCGCCGCCTACGCGCTGATTATCTATGATTTCATTTCCATATTCGGGCATACCAAACTGGCTGTTTGCAAACAGCGGTTGATTATATACCGTGTTTACCTGTTGCGCAAGATCAAAGTTCAGGAAAAAGCGCTGCTTCCATTTTGAGCCGACAGGCTTTAATCGATCAAAATAAGAAATACTTCCCAAAAAATTCAGATCTTCAATTGACGATTGGTTCAGGTAGCCTTCAGCAGCTATTTTGTAGCTTAAATAATTTCTCCTCCTGTTGAAATGATAGCTTTCAAAATTGAAACCGAGGAACGGCCGCTTTGCTTCCTGTCTTTTGGTAAAGCCCGCTGTAACGCTTAGCAGCAAACCCTCCGGAATGTCTTCATTTCTCCCAAAGCCGTAAATATACCGGGTTTTATAAAAATTTTGGCGGTAAAAAGTCAGCGTGACAAGGCCGGCCTTAATGGTCTGATATTTCCAATCATACACCGTATCAAATCGTTTGGGCACTGATAAAAAATTTTGATTGATGTACCTGCCGCCAATTAATTTTCTTAGTTTTTTTGATTCTTCAGAAGTGGTAAAATCATTTGCGTTTATGTTGTATCCTGCCCATGTTTCGATATTGTAATACCGGTATCTTGTATTAGCAAGATAAAATGAATCCGGAGCATAAAAGTTTCTGGTGTGATGATACGAAGCGTCTAGTTCATACGTCCATTTCATATACCTGTTTACAAGCGGCTTCATAAAGCTGATATAGTAATTGTTATCCTCTTTGGGGCCATAAATTGCGGGATAGAAACTTTGATAGCCTGCCCGGGCATTTATAAAGCTTCCTCCAAGATTCCGGTTCATGTATTCGCCCCCGAATGCAAAATTATTTTTACGTTTATCATCGTACAGGGCATAAAGAATAGCAGCATTTCCACTACCGGCAAAATTATCTTCGCGAATCTCAAGATTTGTTTGCTTGAGGCCTAAAGAATTGATAGCACCACCCATGGAAAATACATCTTTTATTTCAACAAACACATCCACAGAATCAGCACCCGGTGCTGTTTTGGCAACAAAGATTTCTGCGTCCTGGAGATACAACAATTGCCTGAGATAGCGCTCGTTATCCGCCATTAAAAACGGTTTTAAAGGTTCGCCCTTTTTAAAGAAAAGATTTTCTTTTATGACCTTTGTTTTAGTGATATGGTGAAGATCGTTGGCAAGATTTGTTAAGCTGTTGATTAAACGCTTTGAAGTATCTCCGATAGTAACCCCGAAAGGAAGTCTTTCGATGATGATATTTCTGATGATAAGTCCTTCATAAGGCTCAAAAGCTACTTCATTTGTGGCGGGTTTCAGAGAATCTTTTTTTGGCGGCTTTTCCAGATTTTCGATAACCTTATGAATTAAAGTTTTTATCCGGCTGGTAGTATCTGTCTGGGTTTTTAGCCGATTAGAAGTGTCGGCCTGGGCCTTTACTTCAAAATGCATACACAGGATTGGAATTATAAAAAAAATATTATAGAAATATTTTGATAATAATTTCATGAAGTGTTTATAAGGCTTGCTAAAAATAAGGATTATTAACCAGTTGATTAGAATAATGAGAGGGCTTGCGGCATTGAAGGAAACGTAAGCCTGGAATAGGCTGTTTGCAGCGATAAAGATTTTTTACCTCCGGTAAATTTATAAAAAATTGGATTTTATTTTTTCAATAAATTGTTCGTCTATCATTTTTTTAGCCATTACTATCATGTTGTTAAAAGCGCCTGAAGTTGATATTCCATGGCCAATAATAACAGGCTTATTTACGCCGAGTACGGGAACACCTCCATACATTTCAAAATTAAACCGGTTAAAATATTCATCTTTAATTTTCCGGTTTTGAACAATATCATAAATCGATTCGGCGAATTTTAATATAATGTTGCCTGTAAACCCGTCGCACACATACACTTCGGCTTTGCCCATAAGCAAATCGCGGCCTTCAATATTTCCTACAAAATTTATTTGCTTGTTTTCTTTTAACAGGGGAAATGCGGTCTGGCAAAGAATATTTCCTTTTCCTTCTTCGGCGCCTACATTTATCAAGGCCACACGTGGGTTATCAAAATTTAAAATGTATTTGGCAAAGAGGCTACCTAATAAAGCAAACTGTGATAAGTTTTCAGGCTTGCAATCCGCGTTTAATCCTACGTCCACCAGCAAAGAAGTTTTGCCGTTGTCACGGGGCATATACGCGCCAATGGCCGGCCTGGCAACGCCGTTGATGGCCTTAATGCTATAAAGTGATCCCACCAACATGGCCCCCGTATTTCCGGCGCTTATAAACGCATCTGTATTTCCGGTAGCTAACAGATGAAAGCCAATGGCAATAGAAGACTGAGGTTTTTCTTTTAGCGCTTTGGTTGGATGCTCCTCCATTTCAATTACTTCAGAAGCATGCACTACATGTATCCTTTGCGAATCTGCCTGGCTCGCTTCAAAATGGGGTGATATCTGATCAATGTCTCCTATCAGCGTCAAATTAACGGATGGATCAGAATTTTGAGATAGAAAAAGTTTTACGCCCTTTATAGTTTCTTCAGGAGCGAAATCGCCACCCATCATGTCCAGTGCTATATTCATTTTCGGATATTAATCATTAGTTATTGCCATAAAATTAAATATTTAATTGCAAGACGATTCCGCTCTTCAAAAAAAAATCCAAAACCAAAGTAAGGTAATAAACTTTGGTTTTGGATTTCATGCCATTTGAAACGGGGCTTAACTAATTTTTATTGGTGCTTTTTCTGTCACCACTTTTCCTTTATAATAAAGCTTTCCTTCGCTTACGTGCGCGCGATGGCGAACGTGTGTTTCACCCGTAGTTGGGTCTACGCTCAGTGTGGGAGCTACCGCTTTATAATGTGTTCTTCTTTTTGCACTTCTTTGCTGACTATGTCTGCGCTTTGGATTGGGCATAACCGTAGATTAATATGATTAATTATTGTTTATTTTTTAATTTTTCAAGGCCTTTTTGTAATGGATGATTATTTTCAGCGCTTGATTGCATTTTCTTTAACATGGCCAACACTTCCTTATTACATTGCGGGCCGCCAATTTCATCGTCTTTGCACATCCGCTGGTTGGGAATGCTCAACAAAACAAATTCATAAATCCAATCGGCCAGATGAATGTGGCTTTCAGTCCGGGAAATATAAAACACATCAGGGTCTTCCTCGCTTTGATTCATTTCTTCCGGATTTTCTACCTGCTTTATTATAAGCTTAAATTCATCCCAAAGATCCATTCTGAGGTTATTTCCGCAACGATCGCAAACAACTTCCACACTTCCGCCGATTTCAAATTTCAGCATCATAAAGGAGGTGCTTTTTTCAAGCAAAATCTTTATGGTAGCATGGCAATCTCTGAAATCTGTTTCCTTGTATTCGGCAAAGAACTTATCATCCACTTCATAATCAAATTCATGGATTCCAGGTTTCAATCCTACAAATGCAATGTCAAATTTATGCCTGTGTCCCATAACCTGATATTAAAGGGGTGCAAAAGTAATGAATTTAATTAATTTTTTCAGTATGCAGATCTCATTATTTTAAGTTTCATGTCGTTAAAATGCTAATTTTCACACAGGTTGCTTGCCCTGGCTATAAAATTCAAATCAGATATTTAATAGTTTTGCATTTTATTACCACCTACCTTTATCCGGTTTTTTACAGGCCTTTTATAAAAAACAACACCGAGAAATTAAGTTTAGCAACATCGACCCTCTGAAGATAATGAAAATATAAATGAAGAGTGACAGGAGAAATTCAGCAAAAAAAATAATACAGTGGATTGCGCTAATTTTATTAATTGCAGCAATTAAAATTTTTTCTTCACACCCGCTTTGGGTAGAATATTTTTATACAGTTGGCCTTTACGCCCATGTCGCTAAAGCGCTGCGCATTATATTTGGCTGGATTCCTTTTAGTTTCGGTGATATTTTATATTTTCTTGCTTTTTGCTGGATTGCCTGGAAGATATTTAAAACCCTTCGGCTGGTATTTAAAAAACAGTTAAGCTTAAGAGGCAGCCTTCGAAAATTGCTCAATGTACTTTTCCTTCTGGGTGTGATTTATATCATGTTTTATGCTTTTTGGGGACTCAATTATGACCGTGAAGGAATTGCTTTTCAGCTACAGCTAGAACCGGATTTCTACGACACGACGGATCTTTTCGATCTGCAAAATATTTTATTGCAAAAAGTAAATGCTGCCAAATCAGCGGTTATAAAAGAAGAAAAGAACTATCCATCAACAGCAGCTTTGATTGACGCAGCAAAAAAAAGCTATGAAGCGGCAGATAAGAAATATCCATTTTTGAAATACGAAGTAACGTCTGTAAAATCTTCTCTTTACGGTTCAATCGGAAATTATATGGGCTTTACGGGTTATTACAATCCCTTTACCGGCGAAGCACAAATTAATACTACTGTTCCACAGATGCTGCGCCCCTATATCGCCACGCATGAGATAGCGCACCAGCTTGGTTATGCTAAGGAGAACTCAGCTAATTTTGTGGGATATTTAGCTGCTGTAAGCTCGCCGGATACACTATTTCATTACTCTGCCTACCTCGAGCTTTTTCTTTACACTAATCGCGAAATTTATTATTTCGATTCGTCTGCTTCAGACAAAAATTTTGACAGGCTAAATCCGGAAGTAAAGAAAGATATATTTGAATTGAGAGAGTTTAATGAAACGCATCAAAGTTTTGTCGAACCTATGATTTCGTGGCTATATGGAAATTATCTGAAATTAAATAATCAGCCTAAAGGACTGCATACGTACAATGCTGTGGTAGGAATGTTAATTGCTTACTATAAAAAATACGGTAAAATTTAGCGGCCGGCAGTAAAAGAAAAAATAACAGTAAATTTTTATTTTGCTTAATGCCTTTCTTTCATTGGCATTCTTTTTCTTGACTCACCCGAACGGCTCCTGGTATTGCTTCTGCCATCTGCAGGGTTCATTCTTACCTGCCGTCCGTTGTAATATTTGCCATCGAGGCTTTTCATCATCCGGGATGAAGCGGATTTATCAACTTCAACCCATGAATTCATTTCACGAAGATCAATTCTCCCCAAAACTTCTTTTTTTAAATTGCTTTCATCCAGTATAAATTGCAAAAAGCTGGCCTTATAAAAACCATCTTTCGTTCCAAGATTGATAAAAAGCCTGTCGAATCCGCTATCACGGGTGAAATTATGTTTTTCGTACCGATCATTTCTTTCTCTTCTGAGTTCAATTTTTCGGTCTTTGGGCACTGACCTTATATTCAAATCTTCTGCATTTTCATAATACTTTAAGAAATGATCAAATTCAAGTGCAGCCACCCTTTTTAAAACTTCTTCCTTGGTCATGTCAGAAAATTTCTTTTCCAGTTCAGGCAGGTAAGCCTCGTAAGAACCGTCGGAAATATCTGTGTTTTTCAACTTGTCTATAAAATAAAAAAACTGTTTGCGGCAAACATCTTTGCCGGTAGGAATGTCCAGTTTATGAAAATGGGCATTCACCATTTTTTCCAGCTGCCTTATTTTGAAAGTTTCGCGACTATGGCAAATTGATATGCAAATGCCGCTTTTTCCCGCGCGGGCCGTACGTCCGCTGCGATGAGTGTAAACCTCCATATCATCCGGCAGTTCATAATTTATTACATGGCTGATGTCGTCCACGTCAATTCCTCTTGCAGCAACATCGGTAGCAATTAAGATCTGTAAATCCTTTTCACGAAACCTGTGCATCACGCGGTCGCGCTGCTGCTGTGAAAGATCACCATGAAGTGGTTCCACATCATAACCTTCTTTCGACAATTTCTCGGCAATATTTTGTGCATCAATTTTGGTACGGGTAAAAATGATGCCATACATGCCCGGATTAAAATCCACCAATCTCTTTAAAGTTTCAAACCGTGACTGAGCGGGTGTTATAAAATATTGATGATCGATATTTACATTGGCTGTATTCTTTTTGCCGACAGTAACTTCCTTCGGATGATCCATAAAATTTTTGGAAATCGCTCTTACTTCGGAAGGCATGGTTGCACTAAAAAGCCAGGTGCTTTCGCGATTGACAGTATTTTGTAACACAAAGTCAATGTCATCTCTGAAGCCCATGTTAAGCATTTCATCGGCCTCATCCAGCACTACATATTTTACTTTACCAAGGTCAATAGCTTTTCTTTCAATCATGTCAATCAATCTGCCGGGAGTAGCTACTACAATATGAACGCCGCTTTTTAAAGCTTTTATTTGCATTATGATGGAGGCGCCTCCGTAAACGGGTTCTACGCTAATGCTTTTAGTGTATTTTTTATATTCTTGCAGGTCGTTGCAGATTTGTAAACATAGTTCGCGTGTGGGACAGACTATTAAAGCCTGTGGATACCTGTTATGCGCGTCTATCAATTGAAGTAATGGTAATCCAAAAGCAGCCGTCTTGCCCGTGCCCGTTTGTGCCAGGCCAACAAAATCTGTTGTGCCGGATAGCAGAACCGGAATCGCCTGTTGTTGAATGGGAGTGGGAGAGGTAAATCCGAGGTCAGCAACTGCTTTTGAAAGGTTTTCATTCAGACCTAAAGTTTCAAAATCGCTCATTAATCTTTTTTAAAATTTAAGGGCGCGAAGGTAAGCTAATTCTGCAGAAATTAAACTGTAGCGTAGGTCGGTAAACGATAATTTAACCAAAATGAAAATATACAGTAAAAGTTCATTTACTGCCGATAAAAGAAAGCGCTATGCGTTTTTATCTATTTCAACGAAGCGTTCAAAAGAGCAGAAGTGACTTGAACAGGCGATTACAAACTTTAAATTTTTATTAAACTAAAGAAAAGAAAAATATGCTTTGCTATTCAGTCCTAAATTGTGGCATGTAAATTGAAAATTATTAAACTCTAATTCTTCTTATTATGAAAACTAAATTATTTCTATCCGTATTTTCTTTCTTCCTCACTTCATCATTATTTTCCCAGGGATTAATTTTCGGAATAAAGGCCGGCGCCAACCTCGGAAAAATTGATGGCCATGCATTTAAAGATGAATACAACCTTGGCTATCATGTAGGCGCATTTGCCACGCTTGGTGCGGGCAAGTGGGCAATACAACCTGAAGTTTTATTTAACCAGGTAAATACTGATACAGCCACCTCTTTTAATGAGATTACGCAATTGCATAACGTAGGCCAAATCCAATTGCACTTGCTGACCATTCCGATTAT
>Ga0157373_10002353_pt1 | contig 14353 bp, 9 predicted proteins | sample C65metaG_FD_113460 | JGI IMG/M metagenome (GOLD analysis project Ga0157373, IMG submission 113460) | Corn rhizosphere microbial communities from Kellogg Biological Station, Michigan, USA - C6-5 metaG | ecosystem: Host-associated > Plants > Roots > Rhizosphere > Soil | place: USA: Michigan... | reverse complement strand
GCCGGCTCTCGGCGAGGCGATGGTCCCAGCATCGCCCGATCATTCATGGTAATCATGGTCGCGAGCTGCATTGGCTTCCAAGCGATTGTCGAAACCGCCTGCTAGCAATGGCAACAGTCGGCCGATTCTGTTGAAAAACTCCGTCCTTTTCGGAACGTGGCGCGTTGGATGAGGTCAAAGCCTTTGACGCAGATCGAGGGCATCGAGATGATGGGACGCCAGGAAGTTGCGCAAGCGCCGCTGTTCTACGCCTTCAATCTTGAAGCCCACATCCCAGCCAACCATCTGCTCCGCGGTATCGACCGCTTCCTCGATCTCAGCGAGCTGCACCAGCATCTCGCGCCGCACTACAGCAGCACCGGTCGGCCCTCGATCGATCCTGCGCTGTTGATCCGGATGCTGGTGGTGGGCTACTGCTTTGGCATTCGTTCTGAGCGTCAGCTCTGCGAGGAGGTGCACCTGAACCTGGCATACCGCTGGTTCTGCCGGCTCGGTCTGGAAGACAAAGTGCCTGACCATTCGACGTTCTCGAAGAACCGGCACGGCCGGTTCCGTGACAACGACACGTTGCGGTTCGTGTTCGAGGCGGTGCTGGCGCGGTGCCTGGAAGAAGGGCTGGTGGGTGGTGAAGGCTTCGCGGTCGATGCGAGCGTGATTCGCGCCGACGCCAGCCGCCAGCGTGGCGTGCCAGGCAATGAGGTTGCCTTCGATCGCACCGCATCGCTGGCGCGCCCGGTGCGTGAGTATCTGGAAGCGCTGGATGCAGCAGAGGAACCCGAAACGGTGCCCAAGAGCGTGTCGCTCACCGATCCCGCGGCGCGCTGGACCGCGGCACCGGGCGGACCCGCGTTCTTTGCCTACTCCACCAACTACCTGATCGACGTGAAAGCTGGCGTCATCGTCGATGTTGAGGCAACGGCTGCGTTGCGGTCGGATGAAGTCAACTCCACACGCACGATGATCGATCGCGTTGAGCAGCGCTTCGACCTCAAGCCCAAGCGCCTGATCGGCGATACGGCTTACGGTACCGCAGCGATGCTGGGCTGGATGGTCAATGAGAAGGCCATCGAACCGCATGTACCGGTGTGGGACAAGACCGAGCGCAACGATGGCACGTTCTCCCACTCCGACTTCGAGTGGCGCGAAGACGACAACGAGTATTCCTGCCCCGGAGGCAAGGTGTTGCGCCACGGCTGGCGCAAGTTCACCGTGCCGCGTACCGGCATCACCAAAGAAAACACGATCATTTATCACGCATCCGAACATGACTGCAGGGGTTGTCCGCTCAAGGCACGGTGTTGTCCGAATACTCCCATGCGCAAGATCAGGCGACATGTCAACGAGGCGGCACGCGCTGTGGCCAGACAAATTGCCAAGACCCCGGGCTACGCGCGATCTCGGCGGCAGCGCAAGAAGGTCGAGATGCTGTTCGCGCACCTGAAGCGCATCCTGCGGCTACGGCGATTGCGATTGCGTGGTCCGGGCGGTGCCCACGATGAGTTCCTGATGGCAGCCACCGTGCAAAACCTGCGAAGAATGGCGATGTGGTTGGTGCCGAAAGAACCGGAAATGGGAAATCCGATTCCCGCATGACGCGCAGAGGCGCGCGCACCTGGAATGCTTGCTTACATGATCGGCGTCCTGAGCCCGACGCCTGGATCGTGCGCACTTCCACAACCGAGTTTTTCAACAGAATCGGCCAATAGCCGTCATCCTCGCTTATGCAGGGAATGTCTGCTTACGATTCAGCATCACTTGGAGAGTGGCACGCCGGCTGCTGCAGAGACGCAACCCGCACGGTCCCGTTCCAATGGGATGCTGGAGTTCAGCCGTGAAGGCACAGAGCTGGGCACGTACTTCGGACACGGCGAAACTCGGACACTTCGAGTGGACACGGCATTCATTTTCCCGATCGATGTGCAGCCGCTGTCGGCATACCAGGCGCGCGACGCGCCGCGAGCGCCAGCAGGTACCACGCATCGTGCGGCAGCCATTGCTCGTTCCAGTGCCAATCCCAACCCTTGTGCGTGATGGTGCTAGGCACGGAGAAGGAAATGCCTTCATCGTCCTTGCTGTCCCAGGCCGACGTGATCCCGTTGGAAATGCCGCCCGGACGTTGCGTGTACTCCCAGCTCCCAGACTCGAAGTACTCGGGATTGTTGTAACCGATCCCGTTCATCATGGAAGCGTCGAACGGGTTCAGACCCAGTACCCAGTTGAGCTGGTCCGCGGCAAACACGTGCAAGCGCTTCGAGAACGCCGGATCGTCCATGAAGAGTGGCAACGCCAGCCGTGCCGCCGTGGCGAGCGATGCGATGCGGGCGTTCTCGCCCTGCCACCAATAGCCGGCCACGTCGTGCGGGAAGAAGAATCGTGCCGCGCGACCCAAACGGTCGTTCTCGATGTACTCGCGCGCGTACCCGAACGGGTTCGCGACATCGTTGGTGATCGTGAGATGGAAGGTCAACGATTGCTTGACTGCATCCTTGATCCGGGCGCGGGTGGCGGCATCGGCCAGTGGGTAGTAATTGAGCAGCGCTAGCACCGGGGCGCCCGCCGTCGTGGCGGTAAAGTACGGGCCGCTGCCCGGTCCGCCTCGGCGCCAGAAGCCCTTGTAGTTCTTGTCGCTCGAGAGCCGCGCCAGCAGCGCGTCGGCACGATGTTGCGCCGCTTTCCGGTATTTCGCGTCATGCGTCGTGCGCAGCAATTCCGATGCCGCAAGCAGCGCGCTGAAATCATCCTGGATGTTTTCCTTGCCGTCCAGCAACAGCGAGGTGTTGTGCTTCTGGAGGTAGGCGAACGCATCCTCGGCCGTCTGCAAATAAGTTTCCCTGGAGAAGTCGCCACTCCACGGCAGCCGTGCGTCGATGGCCAGGGCCGCAATCGCAAACCCGCCGCCGGCACGGAACGAAACCTGATAAATGTAGGGATGGTCGGCGAAGATTTTCGGATAGCCGTTCGCGGTCATCCAGTCCGATCCGTGCGGATGCGGTTCGATTTGTCGATCTTCGGGTTTCTTTTGCTCTCCCGGAGCCATGATCGACTCATAGAACGAGCCCCCCTCCTTGGGATGCATGCGCACCAGGAAATCCGCACCGTAGTTGGCGCCGTCCACGAGGCGACGGTTCAACTGCCTGTAGTTCCGGTCGTTGTGGTCGCTCAGTAGTTCCCAGGACCTCGCGAGCGAATAGGCGACCACCGAGATGTTCTGGCCGAGAAAATAAATCGACGCGTTGGCCTGGGACAAATGCACCCCGTAATCGCCAGTGGCGTCGTACCAGCCGCCGTGGGCATCGATGCGCGGTTTGCTGTCGTCGCCGTAAAAACCGATGTTCGAATCGGCGCGGTCCATGGCGCCCGACACACGTTCCGATTCGAAAAAGGCCAGCACCGCCGAGAGGGTGTGACGCTCCAGCACGTCGCCTTCGATCCGGAAGGGCCGCGACTCCAGTACCGCCTTGTCATCGCCGCCGTTGTTGTGCACGCACTGGACGACGTACTCTCCTTCCGACTGGACCGCACTGAAGTCGATGCGCCAGAAGCGCCAACTTTGCCAATGGTCGACCGAAACCGCGGAATCCGGGGTTGTCTCGTATACCGCCTTTTTATCCGGGAAGGTGCGGACCGAACACATGCCGACCGTGTCCGCGGCGGAGCCCTGGACGATGGCCTGCTTCGAACCCGACGTTTCGTAGCCAACCTGGTTGATCAGGATGCGGGCGGGTTCGGCGGCATACGCTGCCGCGGATACCAACAGGCCCGCTACCAGAATTGCGCAACTGCTTTTCATGTCACTCCTCCCACGGAATCATCAGCGGTTACCCGATCGAACCCTCAAGCGTGCGCGCGGCGACGCCGGTTTTTCATGTGCCGGAGCCCTGCACCGGGGTCCGGCGCCGTGTCGCAAGCAGCGTCAATGCCGCGATCGCAACCGCGGCCACGATTGGCACGAGCATTACCTTCAATGGGTGCACGGCGGTTGCCCAGCTTCCGATCACCGGACCGAGGCTGCCACCGATCAGCGAGACGGTAATAATCGCGCCGAAGACCGTCCCGGTTTCGTCCGGGAACCGATCGCCGGCCAGGCCGAGGACGGTCGGGTAGATGGCCGACAAGCCCAGGCCGACAATTGCGAAACCAACGATCAGACCTGCATAGGACGCCGCGGAAAGGAGTACCACCACCGCGCCCACGATCACCGTCGCCGCCGCAATGAGAATGGCCGAACTGTTGCCCACCTGCCGCAACACGCGGCTGGCCGTGAGTCGTCCCACCCCCATCGCCGCCGTCAAGCCGAACAACGCCACGTCGGCGCGGGCGACGGGAACATCGAGCATATCCTTCACGACCTTGCCCGCCCATACGAACATGGCGTTTTCCTGCAAGGATTCGAAAAACAACAGCGCGGCAAACAACCAGACGATCGGGTGTTTCAGGACGCGCAACAAACTTCCCAATGGGGTGCTTGCCTGCAGGGGCGGCGGAAAGCGCTGCCGCAGCACCAGCACCAACACCACCGCGGAGACGAAAGCCAGCACATACAGTATGTTCGCGGGCGAGAGCCGGCCCTTGGTGAACGACATCAACAGCGGCGTGACCACTGCGCCGAGGCTGAAGAACAGGCCGAGCAGATTGAGCGCGGAACCGCGGCCGGTTCCGCTCAGGGTCGCGATGATGGTGTTGGTGGCGGCGTTCAACACGCCCGCACCTAGGCCGTAGACGAAGGCGGCCCCGGCCAGCGCATTGAAGCCTTCGAGCGACGGCATCGCGATCAGTGCCGCGACGATCATCGCCAACGAGACGCTGAGCGCCAGCTTGGCGCTCGTCTTGTCGAGGATTGGGCCGATCACGACGGTGGCGACCAGGATGCCGGCCAGCGGAAAGGCCCCCAGGCTGCCGGCTCGCGCCGCACTGACATGCAGCGTCGGCAACAACGAGCCCATCAGCAGCAGCACGATGCCGAACACGAACATGCAACCGTTGATGGTCGCCACCAATCCGGTGTATCCGGAAGTGGGTGTTGCAGCAGCGCGGGTCTGCATCATGGCGACTTCCCGGTGCTGGAACGATCGAACGCCAAGTGCGCAGCACCGAGCAGGCTGGCATCCAATCCCAGGCGCGAGCGCACGACCTTGACCTGCCGAACCGCGACCGGCTGACCCCATTGCCGCATGGTGGTGCGGGCAGGGCCAAGCAGCAGGTTGCCGGCCGCCGCCATGCCACCGCCCACGATGATCCGTTCCGGATTCAAGGTGCTGACCAGGTTGGCCATCACCAAGCCGAGGTAGTGTCCCGCACGCGCGAACACCTCGATTGCCGTGGCGTCGCCTTTGCGGGCCCGTGCCAACAGTTCGCGGGTGCCGACGGGTTGGCCGAAAACGCAGCTGGCCGCGCGCGCGATGCCCGGGCCGGCGAGATGGGATTCGAGGCAACCGACGTCGCGATAACTCGCTTCGTAGCCGCGCGGAATTCTGGACTCGACCGCCATCCAGCCCAACGCACCCGCGACGCCGCCACAACCGCGCACCAGGTGTCCGCCGCTGATGATGCCCGCGCCGATGCCAGTGCCGATGGCAAGGAAGACCACGTCCTTGTATCCCTTGGCCGCGCCGCGCCACGCTTCGCCGGTAACGAAGGCGTCGCGATCGCTTTCGATCGTCACCGGAAGTTGGAACTCGCGGGTGAGGCGGGCCGCGAGAGGCATGCGCGTCCAGCCCTGGATGTTAGGCGCCCACACGCTGCCGTCCGGATGGACGAGCCCGGGAACACAAATCCCCAGCGCGCGTACGTTGCCGGGCGACAGCTTTTCGATGAGGCTGCAGATTGCAGCCACCACGGCCTCGCCGCCTTCCGGTGGCGTAGCGGTTTCCCGGCGGCCGGTGACGACGCCGGCAGCGCTCACGCGCGCCGCCGCGATCTTGGTACCGCCGAGGTCCAGCGCCAGCGCAATCGGCATTACAAGACTCCCGTTCGGTCGATGGGCCGCTGCCCGGCTGAGAACGCGCTTACGAACGTCGTCCTCTACTTTCCTCGCACGAAGCGCTCGTATTCCCGGAACACCTGCTGGTTGTGGTCGGGTGGCAAGCCCACGTTCGGCGACACGAAGGTTGGCGGTATGACGCCCGACTTCACCAGTCGCGTACCGGTCTCGGCGACCAGCGACATGGCGATCGAAACCACGGCCACGGTCGAGCCGGCCGCAAAGCGTTCCTTGATGCCCTCCACCGTCACCAGAGCATCCTCTGGCGGTACGCAATTGTCGATCGCGATATCCGAGACGGCGGCAAGATCCTTGCCGCTCGAGTGCGTCGGCTTGGCGCGCTCGTGGTTCTGGTGCGAGGACACCGATATCACCTTCAATCCTTTTGCCTTGGCTGCGAGTGCCATCTCGATCGGTGCCGCATTCAAGCCACCGTGCGAGAAGACCAGGATCGAATCGCGCGGCTGAAGTTCATAACTCTGCAACACCACCTTGGCGTAGCCCTCGGTCCGCTCCAGCCACAGCAATTCGCGCGCGCCGCCCGGTCCCACGATATTGAACCACATCAAGCGCGGATCCAGGATCGGCTGGAAGCCGATGAAACTGCCGTAGCGCGGGAAAATATCCAGCACCGGAATCACCGAGTGCCCGCTGCCGAACAGGTAAACCTTGCCACCCGCGCGGATCGTCTTGACGAAGGCCTCCGCAGCCTGCTCAATCTTCGACAACTGCGTGCGCTTGATTTGATCCAGCACGCCCTGAACATTTTCCAGATACATACTCGCCGACATCATGTCCTCCTGCAAATCGCGTTATTGAGACGATCGGTCTCGATCAATGTGATGCTGCCCAAGGGGCTGCCATTCCGGTCCTACTGCGGGGCGGAGCCGTGTCGCTGCGTCGCCCCAGCATTCCAACCAATCTCGCAGGGCACGCCAAAATCATTCGCCTGCGCAAGTGCACGCGTGCCGTTGCAACACCCGCCAAGGAATATTTTGATTTCTGTCTGCTGCTTGTTCCCATCACGATGGAACCGCAATCCCCGCGCGGGCAATCATCTCGGCCAAGGGCGCCAGTTGTTGCTCGTAGAAGCTCCAGCGTCGCACCGCATCGCGATGGATGGGCGAACGAACTTGTGACGCGCTCGCCGTGGCCGTCGGTGCGCGGTTTGCCTCGAATGCCAGGCATGCCGGATTCCATCGAAGTCCGCAGAATTCCAGCATCGCCCGGGTCTGGGCTTCCTGGTCCTCGACCAGCGACTCGTAGGAAACTTCGAGGATTCGCCCTGGAAATACTTGCCGCCAGTGCGCCATTAGGCGGTCGAAGAGGATGTAGTAACGTCCGATATCCATCAGGTCGCACGCGTATCCGTGCAACGTCGAGTTTTCGGAAAACACCTCGCGGAAATTGCCGAGGCACGTATCGAGCGGGTTACGCCGCACGCAAATCATCCGGGCGCGGGGCAGGGCATTGGCAAGGAAGCCGGCGTGCAGAAAATGGTGCGGGCACTTGTCGACGAAATGCGGGGCCTGCCCTGAAAGCGGCCGCGTGCTGGCGAGGTAGCGCTCGCCCAGCTTCCTCCAGTCGAGATTGCGGCAGCAGACCACCGTTTCGGCGTCGATCAGATCGGCGCCGGTGCTCCCCGACATGCATTTTAGCAACATGCTGAACTGCTTCAGCTCCCCGCATGACTTCACCTGCGGATGGCTGGAAAGGATTCGCTCGACCAGCGTGGTGCCCGAACGCGGCATGCCGAACACCAGGATCGGCTCGTCGGTGTCGCATCCCGAACCGGCTGGCTGCGCGGTCGGGCCGTGCTGCATCAATGCGTCGAAAAGCTGCTCATCCCACTGGAAGTTATAGCGGCGGTATGACTTACCCGCGGCATTGCCTTCCAAAAGGCAATCGAACGCACGGGTATAGTCGCGCAAGCCTTCGTACTCCTTGGCGAGTGCCAGGTTCAGGCGCTCGCGGGCCCGCGGGTCTTCGCCGAAACGTTCCAGTGATGCCAGCAGTTCATTGACATGCTGGCGTTCCATACCGCGACTGCGAACCTTGGACTGCAACGTGTATCCGTCCCACAGGGTCGGCCGGAGTTCGAGGCAGCGTGCGATTTCACGTTCGGCACCGGCGAAATCGCCGGTGAACATCAATGCGGCTGCCAAGTTGTAGTGCGTGCGTGCGTCATTCGGTGCCAGTGAGACCGCGCGGCGATTGACATCCACTCCGCGCTGGTAGGCGTTGTTCATCGAATACGCCGCGCCCAGCATGTCCAGCGTAGCGAGCTGGTCCGGAATGGCGAGCTGGTCCGGGAATCGTCTCAACACCCCGTCGGCTGCCGGCAATGCAACGCGGGACAGCCGCGCCACGGCGAGCGCTTCGCGGTGGAACGCGCGGAAATCGCCGGATTCGCGCACAGTCCGATGACTCTGCTGCAGGTGAAGCAACGCGTTCCAGAATTCCTGCAATTCGGCCGGCGGAGCCAAGCTGCCTGGGCGATGATTCGGTTCTGGACCTGCGTTCGACCGCACCTGCCTCTCCATCCGCTGCGGAGCGCTCCCCTGCATCACGCCAAACCTCCTCCGCAAATCATGCCCATGCCGGCCGTCCAACCGGCCGACGTCTTGCCGGACGATACGCTGCCCACAATTCCGGCGTGCGGCGGAAGGAGGCGCGTCCCAGCCTCGCGTCGAAACGCCGCCCCCTTCCATCCACGCAGTGAGCGTCCGGTCGTGGCCACGATAGCCCGCACCTGTCAGAAGTTCAGCCGGACGCCCGCAAAGTAGCGCCGCTCGCTGATGTTTTCCGACCAGAATGCGTTCGGGTACTGCACGAACGCAGGGTCATAGGCATCGGTCAGGTTGGTACCCTGGAGGAACACCGAAACATTGGGGTTGATCCGGTATTCGACCGAGGCGTCGAGGTAACCTTGAGGTTTGCTGTAAACGTTCAGCACATCCGGCAGGTTCTGGTTGACCAAGTCGAGGATGCGCCCGTGCCAGTTGTAGGCAAGGCGCACTTGGAGTCCGTACTTCTGGTAGAAGAGCACCGCGTTGTAGGTTTGACGGGCACCCGCGGCGAGCGGGTTCGACGACCTCAGGAACGTGTAGTTCAAATTCACGCCGAACCCGCTCCACCAGCTCGGCAACTCCGCAAACTGGGTGCGGAACTGGCCCTCGAGTCCCCGGATGATCGAGCCACCGCCATTGACGGTCGTGAACAGCGGGCCGCTTCTCCGCACGACGCCATCGGAGTCCGGTTCCTGGACTGTCTCGACGGTCGATTCCGGAAACGACGAGACGTCCATGAAGAAGGCGCCCAGGTACGCGATCGAGTGTGGTGCGAAGTACCACGCGTAGGACAAGTCGTAATTTGTCGAGCGGTATGGCTGCAACTTCGGATTGCCCGAGGATGCGTTTGTGAACAACTGGGTGTCGGCCGGCAGCGACGGATCGCGTGGCGGATTACCATTGACCTGATAGCCGAGCACCAGCCCGCGGCCCAGTGTCGCGAGGTTTTGCCTGGCTTGGGTCTTGTTGGCTGCAAACCGCAGGACCTGGTCGGGCGTGATATTGAGCGCCACGTTGAAAGCCGGTAGTCCCCTCGTGTAACTGCTCGGGGTGACCTGCACACCGTGGCTGATGTACACGCCATCCCACTTGCCGCCATTGCCGATGAAATCAGTGGAGTTGGTCACGAAGGACTGGATATAGAACGTGGTCCGCACCAGGTTCACGCCGATGTTGCTGGTCCACGGCATGCTGCCCAACTGGCCGCTCAGGTTGAACTGGCCATAGATGGACTCGGCTTTCTTGTCCACCCGCCATGAATTGGCCGGGGCGGGAAACGCGGTCGGTGCCCCGCTTGCGTTCGGGGCGAGCGTGTGGAGAAACCCGACCGGGTCCCGCATTACCTCGGGATTCACGAACAGCAGTCCATTGCCAACGCCGGATACCTGGATGGGATCGAAGCCGTTGAAGTTTTCCAGCCAGCCGGACGGCATCTCCGACATCCGCAGCGGCGAAATTTCCGAGAAACCGGTGCACGCATCAACGATGCGCGGATCAAGGTAGTGGTAATAGGCGTCGTGCGGTCCAGGACCCTGCATGTTCGCGCAGCCACCCGCGGGGGTGACGGGGGTCTCGTACCAGTAACTGTCGTACGCCTCGCTCTGCTTCTCGTACCGCGCACCGAACTGAAAAGAGTCCAGGACGCCCGAGTTGAAATTCAACGTGCCGTCGGCACGGAACACATTCAGGTTGGCGTCGAGCTTGCTCGCCGTGGCATCGGCGGATTCGACAACCCACCGTGCCGGGTTCGTTACATCATCCAGGAAGTGCAGGGAGGGGTATTTGCCGCTGTAATCCTGTCCGACCCTTACGCTGGTCAACCCTTGGGGGTTGTCGAGCGCCGAAGTGCCGTCGGGTAGCGGCACTACGTCTCCGACAGCCGGGCTCGCGTAAATGTCACCCATGGTGTTGTGTTGATGCGCGGTGCCATGCACCCAGCGCAACGAACCGCTGAACAGTCCACCGTTGTCGAAGCGCAGCTCCAGATTGGTGTTCAGGGACTTGATGGGCCCGAACGACAATACGCTGTGCGAAACGTTTTGGTTGAACGCATTCACGCCCTTCAACAGCACGCCCTGCGGACTGATCACGGGGGCAGGGTCCGGCAGCAGGAATCCGGGGATGTAGTTGTCCTGGAGCGAGACTTGATGGGTCGTATCGGTCTCGTCCATTTTCGTGTACATCACGTCGCCGATCAGTTCCAGCGAATCGTTGAACTTGTACTCGAACGCGCCGTCGAGTCCCTTGCGCTCGCGCTGGGTCGTCTGCGTACTGATGGCCTTGGGGTCCCACTGGTAGTAGTAGTCCTTGGGAACCTTGTTCGGGTCGAGGCTGTCGCCGACCACACCGTCGCCGTTGAAGTCGAAACCGACATCCTTTTCGGTGGTTTCCTCGCCGAGCCCGAACGCGGAAATCTGGGGGGTCGCGTTTTCGATTGTTTCCTTCGAATACGAGCCGGTCAGCATGACACCCCAACGATCCGTGCGGTAGTTCACCAGCAAGGAGCCTTCCTTGTTGAGCTTCTTCGTGCGGTCACCCCAGTTTCCCTGGGCGGTACCACTGAATGTCCACCCTTCCTTGAAATCAAAGGGGCGATGGGTCTTCAAATTGACGATTGCGCTGATACCGCCTGTGATGTTGGACGCCATGATCGACTTGATGACGTCGGCACCCTTGAACAGGGTAGGTGCCAAGTCGATGAAGTCCGGCTGCCCCGAAACCAGTCCGTCGGCAGACAGGAACGTCTCGTCATTCAAGGTTTGCGCAACCTGCGGAAGGCCGCGCACGGTAATCGCCGTTCCCTCTCCACCGGACCGGCTGATCTGGACGCCCGGAATGCGCGAAAGCGAATCGGTAATGGTGGTGTCCGGCAACTGACCGATGTTTACCGCGGTGATCGAATCTTCGATCTGCGGCGCGTAACGCTTCAGGATCAGGTCCCGCTGCTGGGATCCGGCGATGCCGGTGACAGTGATGGTTTGCAGCTTGATCGCTTGTTTTTCAGCGTCGCTCGGCTTTCGCTTGCTTTTGTTGTTCCGATCGGTGGCCTCGGCGGTGGTTTGATCGGACTGTGCAGTGCTCTGCGCCTTCGCGACGGCACTGGTGGCGGGCGTTTTGGCACTTGCAGTCTTTGCGGCCACGCCACCTGAAAGCCCCAGACACAGCACCGAAGCGATCGCCACCGTGATTGGCTTGACGCGCGGATTTCGTGTGTTCATTGCCCTGTACCCCTCTTGGAACCTTGGATCCACCGACGTGGAGACATTGTTCGATTGCGTAAAAAGGTGCGCCCGCTTGCGGGAACGTGCTTGCACCTTGTCCGGCTGCCGTGTTGCTTCACCGCACTGCGTCGAGTGCCCGGAGGTTCCGATCGGCGCAGCGTTCGCGCGGACCGCACCCTCCGGTGGAGTACGTGTATCGAGATATCGGTACGCCGCCCGCGAGTGACTCGCAGGCGCGATAGCCGGGACAGTCCGCACGCTGGCCCAAGGCAATCGTGTTCGGAGCACGGGTAGGTGAGGTGCGCCCACACCGGGACCTCTCGGCCACGGCGCGATCCTTCAACCGACCCGAAGCGTGCATGGGCCTCGCTGCTATCGCCGCCAATCGTTCTGTTGTTTGCGTCACTCGATCTTCCCTCCCGAAAAAACCAAGTCTCGTCTGCCTGTTCACGTCAGCATTGCAAACGCTAGGGTTTGTTTGCGCCAAAACAACAAATGACCTACCATTAGATTGTTAATACAAATGATGCACAGCACGCAAACTGCTGTCAACAAGTTATTTGGAAGTCGGGCGGGAATATCAGTTGCGACCGGTCGTGGACAGACGGGAGGAGGCTGGTTGATGCGCTCGCCCGCGAAAACGACCAACGGCTGGAGTCCGCTAGGACGTGATGCGGGTAAAAGTGCACTCCTGTGTTTGCGGGGCACTCGAGCGGCCCATCCATGGGGAACGCCCGATGCACCGGCGAATGAGTTGACTCCGGTTTCCAACCCACCTCTGCGCTGAAGCGCTGGGCTCAACGACAGGAGACCCTTTGTCCGCGGCTTGCAAGACGGTGGCGAACCTATCCACACATGATTGGCGAACTGCCGGACGGTTCGCCGATTTCGTGATTGAGAGCGGCGCCGTCCGGAGAAGCGCCTACACACATCAGAGGCCCGCCACGATCGCCGGCTGGCTGCTCGGTCGCCGCGTCCTCGCGGAACCGGCCGCCGGGTTCCCAAGCCAATTCGCTGTACGCAGGGCTACACTACTTTTCGTTTCCCCAGCACGAGTGGCCTGCCGCAGAGCAACGAGGCACATGTCACCGTCTGGTTTGCCCGTACTGCCGGACAGCCCGGGCCACGAGGCCAACAATGGATAGCCCAACCGTGAAATGGACAGATGTCTCGAAGGTGTCGAGGGGTAGCGCCCTGCCGCTGTACCACCAGATCGCATCCGACCTGCGGCACCGTGTTCTGTCGGGTTCCTGGAAGGCGGGTGCGCGAATCCCGAGCGAGCCGGAACTTGCCACGCTTTACAAGGCAAGCAGAGTCACGGTCCGCCAAGCATTGCGTATCCTCTCCGACGAGGGGCTGATTTCGCGTGAGCCGGGTCGCGGGTCGTTCGTCAGGGACAACTCCCTGGCCGCGAGGTCGCGACGGCTCACGTCTTTCACGGTGGAGATGACCAGCAGGGGAATGCATCCCACCGCATTGGTGCTCGACCAACAGACGGTTGCGGCAAGCGAAGAAGTCGCCGACGCACTCGATCTGCCACACGGTTCGACCGTGCTCCGCTTGTATCGGCTACGCCGTGGCGATGCCGAGCCGATGGGGTTGCAAACCAGTTATGTCAGCCACGAACGGTTTCCTGCCATTTCCCAAGTCGACTTCACATCCGCATCGCTCTACAACGAACTGCACGCGCGCTACGGCATCATCATCGATGAGGCCGACGAGGCTTACAGTGCCACGACGGTGAGTGACGAGGCCACGGCCGACCTGCTGGCCGTCCCGATTGGCAGCGCGGCTCTATACGTGATGCGCCGTGCTTTCAGCCGCGGCGAGGCCATCGAGTACGCGACATCGCTCATGCGGGCGGATCACTACCACATCGAGATGCATTTGACCCAGTCTCCTTTGCATCATGGGTGAAGCGCAATAAGTCATCGGCCACTGCCAACTGCCGAACGCGGAGTATTTCCGCAGCCATCAAGCATCACACTGTGTCCGCCAGCGCTGTCGGACACGGTGCCCAAGTCGCACCGCGAGCCGTGGTCATGCAGCAGAAGACCAAGCGACCGGTCCAGTTCGAGATCACTGACCTGACGCGCCAGTCAATCCACGGGTGGATCGACGAGGCACATCTCCGTCACGATGCGTTTCTGTTCCCAAGCCGCGTTCATGCCTCGCCGCATCTTTCCACCCGCGAGTACGCGAGGATCATTCACCGATGGGTCGCCGAGATCGGCCTGGATGGTGCGGCCTACGGCATCGGCGCACCAAGAACCTCCGGGCCGTGCAGCTGCTGCTCGGGCATACCAAACTGGAAAGTACCGTCCGCTACCTAGGCACCCAGGTCGACGACGCTTTGGAAATGACCGAGCAGACTGAAGTCTGACAGAGACATTGGCCGGCTGCGGCTACGGTCGCGATCCGGCCAACTCAGGTGGGTCGAGCGTACAAATAGCCATTCCCGGAGTGGCCATTCGCAGCGTGCGAACCCGCTTGCGGTGGTTCGAACAGCCGATTTCGTTCTGCCACAGAACCTTCCATACGCACCATGGGCAACCACGTCCCCATCTTGACCAGCCGCCCTT
>Ga0157373_10002351_pt1 | contig 14358 bp, 10 predicted proteins | sample C65metaG_FD_113460 | JGI IMG/M metagenome (GOLD analysis project Ga0157373, IMG submission 113460) | Corn rhizosphere microbial communities from Kellogg Biological Station, Michigan, USA - C6-5 metaG | ecosystem: Host-associated > Plants > Roots > Rhizosphere > Soil | place: USA: Michigan... | reverse complement strand
TGAGCGCGTTGATTTTTCCTGAGTTGATATCCACGCTATATACATTATCAATACCGCTGTAATGTGCGTTGAATGCAATGTTTTGGTCAATGAATACCGGCCTGCTCAACTGCTGGATCGTTTCTTTGACAATCTTATTGGTTTTACCCGCCTGATCAACTGTCCAGATGGCCTTTCCGGATTCAGAAACACTGACATAAGTGATCAACGAGCCGTCAGCGCTGAATGAAGGAGTCTGGATATGCAGATTCTCCGGATTCGGTATGGTACGCAGTATTTTGCCAGATGAGGCATCCATGACGATCATATTGATCTTGTTGCTGAGGTCGATACTTACTGCTACAATTTTTGATCCGTCCGGTGAAAGGCTCGGGGCGAAGATTCGTGATCTGGAAGTCAGTTTTTTTAGTTTTCCCGTTTGGATGTCGTAGCTGCAGATGACACTGTAACTTCTTCTCAGGAACCGGCCATCGAAGCGTACCTCGTCCCAAACTGCTTTGCCATTGGCATAGCTGAACCAGGGTTGTTCCTGCTGGGCAAGACGCTGCAGCCTTTTTTCTTTTTTATTCTGGTCAATCAGTACCAGTACCGCCGTTTCAGCTTTGCTGTCTTTCAATGCCAGGATTTTTCCGTCGGGCAATTGCACAGGGAGATAATAGTTGGTTGCAAATTTTGCCTGCCTGTTTAGTGAAGTATAGTCGCGGGATGGTGTAATGCTGGCCTGGTTACCCCAGTCGTTTCTCAGTTTTACCGTCAGGGAATCGTACCACTGCTTCGCCGTTTTACCGGTATATTTCTTCATACTTCCGGCAAGGGGATAGAGGCGTACCGGACGTTTTTTGATATCGGAAAGGAGGCTATCTACAATATATTCTCCGGAGTGCTCCCTTAGGGTAGAAAGCATCAGGTAGCCCATCTGGTAGTAACCCGGTGCGACGTCTTTCTGTGAACCGAAAGCTGCTTTGCTGTAGGAGTAATTTTTACCGTTCAGGATCGCTGTTCTGTAGGGCATAATCCAGTTGGGCTGACGGCCCCTGCCTACGTTGGTGAGCGAAGTTTCATTGCTGACGGCATCGCCCTCGAAAAACCAGAGCGGAAGACTTGCGCCAAACCAGGCATAATAGACTTCCTGAGGGAAGGGATACTCTTTGCCTCCCGTCAGTTTATCCGCCTGTGCAACATGCCTCAGCTCATGAACAGCAAGGTTGTTCAGCCAGTCCTGACTGTCAAAATATTGCGGTGGGGTAGCGAAAAATTCTACCTTACGGGGGGCCATCTGGAAAAATCCATTAGCTACTACTCCGCGGTTCTGTAGGATAATCGGGATCTTCGTTTTTCTGACGCCAAGACTTCCACCTACACGGCTGAAGATATTGGGTATAGTGTTAGCCATCCTTTGTGCTTCAGATTCCAGCTCAACCGGATAGATGATCCTGAATCCGGACGCATTAATCTGGCGCCAGTTTACACTAAAGGGGTTTTGTTCACTATCATAAATTTGTGCCCTCGCACTGTCTGCTACTAACAGTGAGGGGATGGTGATGAATGCACTGAATAATAGTTTTCTGAATGTTCGGGAGAAGTGCATTGTACGGGCTTGCTAAAATATTTATAACAGCAATAGGTGTAAATAGTTTTTACCCTGCTGTGTCTCCATTTGTGCCGATCTTCCGGAACAGGCTGAATATACAGCATTTCAGCTGTACTCAGCAATAATATTTTATCTTTAACATTTGGATATATACGCCAAACAGGAATGTAATCAGGCTATGCCTCTGCGTCTCTTATAAACAGGGTATAAAAAGACAGCGGCCAGGATCAGCGCAGATCCCATATAGAAACCCGCAGACATGGTTTCTCTCTGACCAAAGAAAATAAAAGCCAGAATGATACCATAAACAGGCTCCAGGTTACTGATCAAGGCTACCCGGAAGGCCGACAGCGTGCGCATCACGGAAACACCTGCAATGTAAGCCAGCGCAGTACAGATCGTGCCAAGGACTACAAGATAAATCCAGTCTGACACACTCAGGTTAAAACTCTCCTGAAGCAGGCTTTTATCCAGCAGGCGATAGACCGTAATCCAGAAAAAAGCACCTGAAAGTTCATAGAAACCAATCACCCGGGCATCACTCTTTTTTGCGAAATTGGAATTGATAATTGAGAATAAACTGGCAGCACCAGCGGCCGAAAGCCCCAGGATAATCCCTGTAGTATAATGAGATTCGAATTTAAAGATCAGGTAAATCCCCAGTATAATAACCAACCCTATGAAGATATCCCCTGCCTGTAATGCGGTCTTTTTAATCAGCGGTTCAAGTATGGCGGTGAACAGGGTAAAGGACGACAAACATACGAGCGTGACCGATACCGTAGAGGCTTTGATGGCGCCAAAGAATAAGATCCAATGGAGCGCCACGATGGCACCGGTAAAGAAAAACTGCAGGAACTGTGTAGTGCTGACCTTCAGATTCAGTCCGCTGATTTTAAAATAAACAAACAGCGTGATGCTCGCAATCATGACCCTGTACCATACCATCTGAACGGCTCCGATAGAAATCAAAGCGCCCAGGATCCCGGTAAATCCCCAGATGAAGACGGTAAAATGGAGGATAAGAAGATTTTTATTAACGTCTGAGAGCGCTTTTCCGGTCATTATTTTGGTGCTTTTTTTAAGAGGTACATGCCCAGCAATCCGAAGAAGATGGTGGGTATCAATACCGCCAGCAGGGGTGGGATGCCTCCTTTGAGAGAAAACATTTTTGCAAACTGGTTTAATACAATATAAAGAAAACTTAAAACAATACCGATCCCCAGCGGCAACCCAACACCGCCCCTAACTTTTCTGGAGGACAGTGCTACGCCGATCAGTGTGAGTACAAAGGCCGATAATGGCTGGAACCATCGTTTATATTGTTCAAAAAGCAGGTCGTTCCAGATCCCTGAACCGCGAATCTTTTCTTTCCTGATCTTATCCGACAATTCCTGGTTACTCAAGTTCTCATAGACATTTTCATATGCAGAGAAATCATCAGGACGCATGTCTAAAATGGTATCCTTTTCTTTAGCTGCGCCGGTAACCATGGTTTCTTTGAGTCCTTTTACGTCGCGCACAGAGTAGTTGGTCAGCTTCCAGCTGCGTTTCAGAGAATCCCATTTGATCTGATCAGCCACAAGCTTTTTGGTCATTACATCACCATTGAAGTTGTCCAGGGAGAAGCGGTACCCAGATTTGGTCTTGTTGTTGAAATCGTCGATGTATATATACGTATTCTCGTCCAGCTTCATGTGAATATTGGTCTTGCTGGGCGAGTCGTTTTTCTTGATATAGGTATTCTCGAAGCTGTTTTTCAGCGTATTGGTGTAGGGCAGAATGTATAAATTAGCAGCCAGGTTGGCCGCAAAAATGATAAAAGCGGAAACAAAATAGGGGAGCAGGAAGCGGTTAAAGCTTACTCCACCACTCAGAATAGGTACGATTTCGGTCTGATCGGCCATCTTTGCCGTGAAAAAAATCACCGCAATAAAGTTGATCAGTGGGGAAAGCATATTCACATAGAAGGGAATCGACCCCGCATAATAGAGTGAGATTACCTGCCAGAAAGTTAGGTTGTTACCCAGGAAATCATCGAGTTTCTCAGACAAATCAAAGATAATAATGATGATGACAAAGATTGACAGGGTATAAATAAATGTACCCAGGTATTTGCCAATAATATAGCCATCAATAATCTTTATTCTGCTTTTGAGGATGTTCATCTATAATTTATTCCCTAAGATTTTTACCATTTTGTTCTTCCAGTCGTAAAACTCACCAGAAATAATTTTTTCCCTGGCCTCTTTTACCAGCCACAGATAAAAATGGAGGTTGTGCAAAGTTGCAATCTGTGCGCCCAGCATCTCTTTTGAATGCATGAGGTGCCTCAGGTATGCTTTGGAATATACCTGATCGGCATACAAGTCGCTTTCCTCATCCAGTGGTGAGAAATCATCCGCCCATTTTTTATTTCCGATGTTGATAATTCCGTTTCTCGTGAAAAGCATCCCGTTACGTGCGTTCCTGGTAGGCATTACACAGTCGAACATATCAATACCCAATGCAATGTTTTCCAGGATGTTGATTGGTGTGCCAACACCCATAAGATAACGTGGTTTTTCTACAGGAAGTATATTACAAACCACTTCTGTCATGGCATACATTTCTTCAGCAGGCTCACCAACGGATAGTCCTCCGATGGCATTACCCTCGCGGTCCATGGAAGCGATGAATTCCGCAGATTTCATTCTCAGGTCTTTGTATACCGAGCCCTGTACGATAGGGAACAGCGTCTGGTCAAAACCGTATTTAGGTTCTGTTGTGTCAAAACGTTTGCAGCAACGCTTCAACCATCTGTGAGTCATATTTATAGAGTTCGCAGCGTACTTATAATCGCAGGGGTATGGAGTACATTCATCAAATGCCATGATAATATCTGCACCGATAGTACGCTGGATATCCATTGCATATTCCGGACTGAACAAATGTTTAGAACCGTCGATATGGGAGCGGAAGGTTACACCTTCTTCCTTGATCTTATTTACTTTGCTCAGTGAATACACCTGGTAGCCACCGCTGTCGGTCAAAATAGGGCGGTCCCAGCCAATAAATTTGTGCAGTCCGCCAGCCCCTTCAATGATATCCAGTCCCGGTCTGAGGTACAAATGATAAGTATTGCCCAGGATGATCTGTGCGTTGATATCATTTTCAAGTTCACGCTGATGAACAGCTTTCACTGTTCCGGCGGTGCCAACTGGCATGAAGATAGGGGTTTGGATATCGCCGTGAGCGGTAGTAACTACTCCTGCCCGGGCTTTAGACTGTGTATCGCTTGCCTGTAAGGTAAATTTCATAAATGTGTGTACGATTCGAAAAATCTGGGCAAAAATAGCAAAAAACACCCGGTTTACCGCTTAAATTTTTTTACCAACATAGCAGGCAATTACAGATTAAAAATCAGAAATTTGACCTCTTTCAAAAATACATCGTGGAATTAACCTTATTGGAGAGTTGCCTGCTGGGCATCCTCATTTTTTGTTTTGTCATTCAGCTCTATTTCAGTCTGTTCGTTCATTTAAAACTGGCAATTGTTAAAGTAGAAAATACACCGTCACTTGTCAGCAGACCTATCAGTGTGATTATTTGCGCCCGTAATGAGGCCGAAAACCTGAAAGAATACCTGCCATACGTTTTGCATCAGGAGTATCCTGACTTTGAGGTTGTTGTCGTAAACGACCGCTCCTGGGATCAAACCCGCGAAGTGCTGGAAGGATTTGCTGCTGAATACAAACATCTTAAAGTGGTTACTGTATCCGAAGGTGAAAAGTTTATCGCAGGAAAAAAGTTTGCCGTGACTATGGGTATCAAGGCTGCGGCCAATGAATGGCTGGTCTTTACTGATGCCGATTGTCAGCCTGCAACACAGCACTGGCTAAAGGGAATGCAGCAACCTGATGATGAAGATACTGAAATCGTGCTTGGTTATTCTCCCTACTTCCGTAAACGCGGATTGCTGAATAGCCTGATCCGGTTTGAAACTTTCTTTACCGCAGTAAATTATCTTTCGTTTGCGCTGAAAGGTATGCCTTATATGGGAGTGGGAAGAAATATGGCCTATAAGAAATCGCTCTTCTTTAAGAAAAAAGGATTCGCGGCACATATGCATATCCCCTCGGGCGATGATGACCTTTTTGTCAATGCCCATGCCAACCGTCGGAATACGGAAATCCGCATCCACCCGGATACGCATGTATGGTCGGCTCCCAATACTTCTTTCGGGGCATATCTCAAACAGAAAAAAAGGCATTTTGGAGCAGGGAAATTGTATAAACCTGCGCATAAGTTTATCCTGTCTTCACAGATCATTATCCAGTTTGCCTTCTATGCAGTTTTTATCGCCTGTTTGTTTTTTACACCTTCAAATTACATAGCGGGAGGGATATTTGTCCTGAGCCTGCTGATCAGAAGCTTTATTTACCCGCGTCTTTTAAAGCGCCTCAGTTACCCGGGATTACGGTGGTGGTTTCCTGTTTTGGATATTCTTCTGTTCATTTTCTTAGTGTTTAATGGCATTCTGTCTATATTTGTTAAAAAAGTTACGTGGAAATAAGCTCAGCCCTCATTCAGAAGTATTTTAAAGACCTCAGTGAAGATCAGATCGCAAAGTTTGATCAATTATACGATCTGTACAGTTTTTGGAATGCCCAGATCAATGTGATCTCGAGAAAAGATATCGAAGAATTGTATCAGCGCCATATTCTGCACTCGCTGGGTATTGCAAAGTTCTGTGCCTTTAAACCTGGTACTAAAGTACTGGATGTAGGAACCGGAGGCGGTTTTCCCGGTATCCCACTGGCAATAATGTTTCCGGAGACACAATTCCACCTGGTAGATTCTATCGGTAAAAAGATCAAGGTGGTTACTGAAGTGGCTGCAGCGCTGGGCTTAACCAATGTAAAAGCTTCTCATTTGCGTGCAGAGCAGGTGACCGACAAGTATGATTTTGTAGTTTCCAGGGCTGTAACACGTCTGTCTGACTTCTATCCATGGATTAAGGGAAAGTTCAGCAAACAGTCTAATCATGCAATTGCCAACGGTATCCTGTACCTGAAAGGTGGTGAACTCGCAGAAGAAATCAAAGAATCAGGACTTAAAGCTGAGCTTTACCCGCTGTCTGCCTATTTCGAGGAAGACTTTTTTGAAACCAAGTACGTCGTCTATATCCCTCAGTAGGTCGCAGCTTTTTTAAAAAAAAATTACCAACTAAACAGGCTTCGGTATTAAGTTAGCCTATGAGTTTAGTCCATCAAATTGCGCTTACATTAATTCAGAAAGTTGGTCATGTGACTGCCAGAAGTCTCCTGACCAGATTCGGTACTGCCGAAGCAGTTTTCTCTGCAAGTGTGCAGGAGCTGCTTCAGGTTGAGGGGGTTGGCACCGTCACAGCCGGCCAGATTCTTCGCACAGATGCTGTAAAAGTTGCCGAAGAGCAGTTAAAACGGCTGCAGAAACATCAGGTTGAACCTCTTTTCTATACCGATCAGCGTTACCCCAAACGGCTTCAAAACTGCGCTGATGCCCCAATGATGTTGTATTACAGAGGTACTGCCAATCTCAATCATCCGCGTATCGTCAGCGTTGTAGGAACCCGAATGGCTACGTCCTATGGTCTGATGTTATGTGAGCAGCTCGCTGATACCTTACGACCGTACAATGTGATGATCGTCAGTGGACTTGCCTATGGTATCGATGTGGCGATTCATAAACAGAGTCTGCTGAAGGGCATTCCCACCGTTGGGGTTCTGGGACATGGACTTGACAGGTTATATCCTGCCGCACACCGTGGCACTGCCAGGGAAATGCTGGACAAGGGGGGCTTGCTGACGGAGTTACCTTTGTATACCCATCCTGATAAGGAGAATTTTCCACAGCGGAACCGCATTATCGCAGGTATTGCTGACGTGACCATCGTTGTGGAAGCAGCGCTCAAAGGCGGAGCACTGATCACGGCTGAGATCGCCAATTCCTATAACCGTGATGTATATGCTTTTCCCGGAAGGACTACCAATCAGTATTCTGAAGGCTGCAACTTCCTGATCAAAACCAACAGGGCAGGGTTGATCATGCATCCACGTGATCTCATCTATTTTATGGGCTGGGAAGCTGTGGCAGATCAGAAACCTGTACGTCAGACAAGCCTGGCACTCAACCTCAGCATACCTGAAACAACCATCATGAAGGTGTTGCAAAGTTCAGCGTACAGGATTGATGAACTGGCCATCCATGCCAATATACAGCAGAGTAAACTGGCCATCCATCTGCTCACCCTGGAGATCAAAGGTCTGATTGTTACTCTTCCGGGCAATATTTATCAGGCAGTTTGAGATTCCTACCTCAGGTTGCACCATATATTAGTGTTTGGCAGCTCAGTTTACCCGGAGCTTTCAGAATTAAATTTTTCCAGTACAGGTAAATCAAAATTTGATTACGAATATTATTTTTAAATAAAAATCTAGGGATCAAGTCGTATTTTTGTTCCATGTGGTATAACAATATATTAGAGACAATTGGGAATACTCCCCTGGTAAGGTTGAACACCATTACCAAAGAAATTCCTGCAACGGTGCTGGCAAAAATAGAAACTACCAATCCTGGTAACTCTATTAAAGACCGTATGGCTGTGAAGATGATTGAAGATGCCGAGAAAAGCGGCAAGCTGAAGCCAGGCGGAACAATTATCGAAGGTACCTCCGGTAATACCGGTATGGGTCTTGCCATGGCGGCAATTATCAAAGGATACAAGTGTATCTTCACGACAACTGATAAGCAAAGTAAAGAGAAAGTAGATGCTTTACGTGCTTTTGGTGCCGAGGTGATTGTCTGTCCTACTAATGTTGAACCTGAAGATCCACGTTCTTATTATTCTGTTTCTTCACGTCTGGAGCGTGAGGTGCCGAACTCATGGAAGCCAAATCAGTATGATAACCTGTCCAACAGTCAGGCTCACTATGAGCAGACTGGTCCTGAGATATGGGCACAAACTGAGGGTAAGATTACCCATCTGGTGGTAGGTGTAGGTACCGGCGGTACTATCTCGGGCACAGGAAAATACCTGAAGGAGCAAAATCCTGATATAAAGATCTGGGGTATTGATACCTACGGATCGGTATTCAAAAAATATAAAGAAACAGGGATTCTTGATAAAAATGAGATCTATCCTTATATCACAGAAGGTATCGGGGAAGATTTCCTTCCTCAGAATGTGCACTTTGACATAATCGACTTCTTTGCAAAAGTAACTGATAAGGACGCCGCTTTGATGACCAGGGAGATTGCCCGCAAAGAAGGTATATTCGTTGGAAACTCTGCGGGTTCTGCCATTGCGGGACTGCTGCAGTTGAAAGATCAGCTGAAACCTGAAGATGTCGTGGTTGTCATTTTCCATGATCATGGCAGCCGTTATATGGGTAAGATGTACAATGAAGACTGGCTCAGAGAGCGTGGCTTCCTGAAAGATGAGAAACTAACGGCCAAGTCTATCATTGCTAAAAAAGAGCAAACAGAAATCTACACGATAGATTGCCAGAAAACCATTGTAGAGGCGATCAACACCATGAATACGCTGAACATTTCACAGATTCCGGTAACCCAGCAGGGAATGATTATCGGTAAGCTGGCGGAAGGGGACATCCTGAAAGCTTTACTGGAAAATCCATCATTGAAATCTGCCTACGTGCAGGAAATTATGTCCGCATCTTTTCCTTTTGTAGATCTGAATACTTCAATTGATAAGATTTCTTCACTGATCAATAAGGAGAACAGTGCCGTGATCGTAGAGGATGAACATGGAAAGTTTGAGATTATCACACAGTATGATATTATCAATGCAATTTCTGCATAAAACAAAAGGCCGGTAACTGATGCTACCGGCCTTTCTTTTGTCATTTAACTAGTGACTCGGACCATTGCCGTCCACACGTTTGATCTGTGCACCAAGGGCACGCAGACGTGTATCTATATCCTGGTATCCACGTTCGATCTGCTCGATGTTATAGATCGTAGAGGTTCCTTCTGCAGATAAGGCTGCAATCAGGAGTGATACTCCGGCACGGATATCTGGTGAGGTCATACTGATACCTCTCAGTTGATATTGTTTGTCGATACCATTTACAGTAGCACGGTGCGGATCACACAGAATGATCTGTGCACCCATATCAATCAGTTTATCAACAAAGAATAACCGGCTTTCGAACATCTTCTGGTGGATCAGTACCGAGCCTTTGGCTTGTGTAGCCACTACCAGAACAATACTCAGCAAGTCGGGAGTGAAGCCCGGCCATGGAGAATCAGCAATGGTAAGTATAGATCCGTCAATAAAAGTATCAATGATATAATGCTTTTGAGAAGGGATATAGATGTCATCACCTTTCAGTTCAAAGTTGATACCCAGTTTCCTGAATACCTCAGGGATCATTCCCAGCTCATTGTAACATACGTTTTTGATCGTGATCTCTGATTCAGTCATAGCGGCAAGGCCGATGAATGAACCGATTTCGATCATATCAGGCAGCATACGGTGTTCAGTACCGCCCAGTTTGGTTACCCCTTCAATGGTCAGCAGGTTAGAACCGATACCGGAAATCTTAGCCCCCATGCGGTTTAACATTTTGCACAATTGCTGCAGGTAAGGCTCGCAAGCTGCATTGTAGATGGTAGTAGTGCCTTTTGCTAACACTGCAGTCATTACAATATTGGCAGTACCTGTAACAGAGGCCTCATCCAGCAGGATGTATGTTCCCTGCAGGTTAGTAGCATCTACATTGAAAAATGATTCTTTGGCGTCATAAACGAACTTGGCACCCAGTTTCTCAAATCCCAGGAAGTGGGTGTCCAGTCTTCTGCGGCCAATTTTATCACCACCTGGTTTAGGGATGGCAGCTTTACCAAAACGGCCGAGCAGCGGGCCAACGATCATAATCGAACCTCTCAAGCTTCCGCCTTTGGATTTAAAGGTGTCCGATTTGAAGAATTCAAGATCGATATTTTTAGCTTCGAAAGTGTAAGTATCTTTTGATAAACGTTCTACAGCAACACCGAGGTCGCCAAGCAGCTCTATCAGTTTGTTAACATCTTTAATATCAGGAATATTGCTGATGGTAATTTTCTCTTCCGTCAGTAGAACGGCCGAAATAATCTGAAGCGCTTCGTTTTTAGCGCCCTGCGGCTGGATTTCACCCTTTAATTTCTTCCCGCCTATAATTTCAAATGCGTTCATGTGTGCTTAACGTAAATAGTCTGTAAATCTGCCCTTAGTGTCTTTGCTTCGCATTGTTATTATTGCTGCGGGGGCGGTTATTGTTGTTGTTATTATTATTTTGTCTTCCCTTGTTATTGTTGTTATTATTGCGTCCGCGGTTGGTATTGGTAGCAGCGCGGTTAACAGGGGGTCTGAATTCAACCTTCGCCAGGTTGACGTTTTCTTCGAGTTCAAGCTGACCTCCGGAAAGTTCGCGGAGATTTTTAAAGATCGTTTCATCGGCTACGCTGTCCTTGTTCCAGGTTACGTAGGCCATCTTCATGAAGTTGGCAATGCCTTGTACCATTGCAGCCCTGCGCTCAGGTTCTTCAACGGCTTTGGCTCTTTCGATCAGCACTTCAACGGTTTTACCATAGTGTTTGTACTTGATCTTTTGCTGCGGATAGCCAATATGTGCAGGCTTTACCAGGGCAGCTTCAGGGGTAGGTTTCGGGTATGGGCTGTCTACATCGATCTGGTATCCAGAGATAATGTGAAGGTGGTCCCAAAGTTTGTGCTTAAAATCGGCAACATCCCTCAGGTGAGGGTTCAGAAAACCCATCAGGTCGATCACCGCCTGAGCATATTTATTACGTTCTTCCAGATCGGGAAGTTCAATAATGTACTTCACCATGTTCTGTACATTGCGCCCGTATTCTGCAAGAATTAACTCGTTTCTTGTGGTATTATAGTCGAAATTCATTCTATATTATTTCTAATGGCCATTGCTAATAGGGGATATGATAGCGTTAAAGGCCTGTTATAGCATATTTTGGTTAAAGATAAACCTTATTTTACAATTCGCAATTTAGCAAATTTTAATAACAATTGTTTGTTTCCTAATCCCTGGAAAAAAACGGTCGCTTTAACATCCGGGAGGTTGCCCTCCAGGTTGATGATTTTACCGAAGCCAAACTTCTCATGTTCAACTTCCATACCATTCTGAAACTCATTCGCTGCATTCGGCGTAAATCCTGGTGTAGGAACATGCGCAGTTGGCAACATCGTATTTTTTGGTCTTGGCGATGAAACCGAAGTGGTGCTGCCTGCAGATGAGGCAGGTTTAGGCTTGCTGAATGTATCCCTTTGCTGCGACCATGAGCGGCGTTCCCCGTCAAAACTATCAGAGCTGATACTCGTCTTTGGCGCTTTTACGGTTTCCAATTCCAGGTAGCGCGCACTGATCTCGCTGATAAAACGGCTTGGCTCACAATTGGTAAGCGTTCCCCAGCGGTATCTCGAAGTGGCGTAGGTTAGCGTAAGCTTTTTCTCGGCACGTGTAATGGCCACATAGAAAAGACGACGTTCTTCTTCCAGGTCTGTTCTGGAATTGAGCGACATCTGTGAAGGAAACAGGTTTTCTTCCAGACCTACCACAAATACATTCTTAAACTCCAATCCTTTGGCAGAGTGGATCGTCATCATTGATACTGTATCCTGCAGTTTATCACTTTCACGGTCGTCATTAGTCAGCAGGGCAATGTCCTGCATAAAGATCGCCAGGCTGCGGTCTTCAATATCTTCACGCTCGGCAAATTCTTTAATACCGTTTAGTAACTCCTGAATGTTTTCATACCTGCTACGGCCTTCAATACTGTCGTCAGTATGCAGTTCTTTTAGGATACCGGAATGCTGAGCGATGTACAATGCAGTTTCATAGGCATCCAGCTTTTTTGACTCTGCCTGGAAGCTTTTGATCAGCATCGCGAAATCATTCAGCTGATTGGCAATACGTCCTGCAATATACTTCTGCGGGTCCTGGATCACTTCCCACATGGTGATATCGTGCTGGTCGGCCGCCACAATGATTTTGTCGACCGTCGTATCACCCAGTCCCCTGCGAGGGTAGTTAATCACCCTTTTTATCGCTTCCTCATCACTGGGATTGAAAGTTAAGCGGAAGTATGCAATTAAATCCTTAATCTCTTTTCTTTGGTAGAAAGAGAGACCACCATAGATCCTGTAAGGTACATTGAGTTTTCTCAAAGCCTCCTCCATGGCCCTCGACTGTGCGTTTGTGCGGTAGAGGATGGCGAAATCATTATAGTTTAAGCCGCTTGAACTTCTGTCCTGAACGATCGCCTCGGCCACAATTTTACCTTCCTCATTATCTGTGAAGGCACGTGACACCTTGATCCTGTCGCCCGATTCGTTTTCTGAGAAAACGTTCTTCTCCAGCTGGTTTTTGTTGTTGGCAATGATGCTGTTGGCTACTTCAACAATATTTTGGGTAGAGCGGTAGTTCTGCTCCAGCTTATATACTTTCAGGTCCGGATAATCCTTCTCAAGATTCAGGATATTCTGGATGTTTGCTCCCCTGAAACCGTAGATACTTTGCGCATCGTCACCCACCACACATATATTCTGATAGGCTGCTGCAAGTTTCTTCACGATAGTATACTGTGAAAAGTTTGTATCCTGGTACTCATCCACCATCAGGTATTTAAATTTCTGCTGGTATTTGTTGAGCACATCAGGATGGTTTTTCAGCAAGATATTTGTTTTGAAAAGCAAGTCATCGAAATCCATGGCACCAGCCTTAAAGCAGCGCTTGGTATAGGTTTCGTAGATCACACCCAGCATCGGACGTTTATTACTGACATCTTCTGCCTGTATTTCCGCACTATTCATGTACTCCACGTGACTTACCAGGTTATTCTTTGCCGAAGAGATACGGTTATAGACGAAGTTAGCATTATACAATTTATCATCCAGTTGCATCTCGCGCAGGATGGCCCTGATCAGGCTTTTGCTGTCGTCCGTGTCATAGATGGTGAAGTTTGAAGGATAACCAATCTTCTCGGCCTCTACACGTAAGATCTTGGCAAAAACAGAGTGGAAAGTACCCATCCAGAGGTTTTTTGCCTCGGTTCCCACAACTTTTGAGATACGCTCGCGCATATCTTTCGAAGCTTTGTTGGTAAATGTCAGTACCAGAATATTAAATGCATCTACACCTTTCTCGATCAAATGTGCCACCCTATAGGTAATTACACGGGTTTTACCTGATCCGGCACCTGCAACAATCATTGCTGGTCCCTGGGTGTTTTCTACTGCTGCACGCTGCTGAGGGTTTAATCCTGCTAAGTAATCCAAATTGATTCTGTTTTTGCTATATTAAAGCTACAAAAATAATAAAACTCCGGCTCTTATCGCAACATGTTGGTAAATTGAATGGCGGGCAATCACTGGCTATTTGAGCTCCAATTCTATATCTTTGTCCAAATTCAAAGGTTATGCAAGAGATAAAAAAATATGTTGAAGAGAACAAACAGCGTTTTCTGGATGAGTTGTTCGAATTGTTACGCTTTCCTTCGGTGAGTGCAGATCCAAGTTACAGGGGAGATGTCTTAAAAGCGGCTGATTTTGTAGCTGAAAAACTGAAGGAAGCTGGTGCAGATCAGGTAGAAGTTTGCCCTACTGCGGGTTATCCTATTGTATATGGCGAGAAGATTCTGGATCCGGCACTGCCAACGATATTAGTATATGGTCATTACGATGTACAGCCGGCAGATCCCCTGGAGTT
>Ga0157373_10002349_pt1 | contig 14366 bp, 10 predicted proteins | sample C65metaG_FD_113460 | JGI IMG/M metagenome (GOLD analysis project Ga0157373, IMG submission 113460) | Corn rhizosphere microbial communities from Kellogg Biological Station, Michigan, USA - C6-5 metaG | ecosystem: Host-associated > Plants > Roots > Rhizosphere > Soil | place: USA: Michigan... | reverse complement strand
TTGTGGTTTCGGTCATGACTACGGATATCGACCTGTCAAAAGAAGTGGTCGGCTTGCACTTTGTATTGTGGATGCTGGTGCTCAGCGCCTTGCCGCTGCTGTGCATTTGGAAAAACAACCTGCGCTACACGCTGATCGAACAGCTGAAAACCCCAGGGCACCGGGTGAAACCGCTGGTGGTGTTGGTGGCGGTGGTGGCGCTGGTGTGGTTGCCGCTGCGTATGTTGGACAGCGAACAGAGCGCGCAGGAAAAAATCACCAATGTGGATTTGCCGAGCTACGGTGGCGTAGTGGCGCACTCCTATTTGCCATCCAACTGGCTGTCTGCGCTGGGGCTGTTTGCCTATACCCGGTATGACGAAAGCCAGGATCAGGCCAATTTGTTCGACCCGGCCAAGAACTTTACCTATGTGCCGCCGGCCGATATCGATGATACCTACGTGGTGTTTATTATCGGTGAAACCACGCGCTGGGATCACATGGGGATACTGGGTTACGACCGTGACACCACGCCACGCCTGTCCAAAGAGAAAAACCTGGTGGCGTTCCGCGGTGAATCCTGCGATACCTCGACCAAACTTTCTCTACGCTGCATGTTCGTGCGTGAAGGCGGTACCTCGGACAACCCGCAGCGTACGTTGAAAGAGCAGAACGTGTTTGCAGTGCTGAAGGATCTGGGCTTCACCTCGGAGCTGTTCGCCATGCAGAGCGAGGTCTGGTTTTATAACAATACCGAAGTGAACAACTATTCGTTCCGCGAAATGATCGCCTCCGAGAAACGCAATGACGGTAAATCGGTTGACGACATGCTGTTGGTAGACGAAATGAAAGAGTCGCTGGCCCGCTATCCGCAGGGCAAGCACATGGTGATCCTGCACACCAAAGGTTCGCATTACCTCTATTCACAGCGTTATCCACGCAGCTACGCGCGTTACCAACCTGAGTGTACCGGCGTCGACAATTTCTGTTCTAAAGAGCAGCTGGTTAACGCCTTCGATAACTCAGTGTTGTATACCGACAGCTTTATCGCCAACGTGATTGATCAGGTGCGTGAGAAGAAGGCAATTGTGTTCTATTCGTCCGATCACGGCGAATCTATCGGCGAGAATTCGCACCTGCACGGCACGCCGCGTGAAATGGCACCGCCGGAGCAGTTCCGCGTACCGATGATGGTATGGGCATCCGATAAATTCCTGGAAGATCCTCAGCATCGCGGGGCGTTTGAACAACTTCAGGCCCAACAGCGCGTGGGTAAAACCCACCGTCATGTAGAGCTGTTCGATACCATTCTCGGCTGCCTCGGATATACCTCGCCGAACGGCGGAATCGTGGCGAAAAACAACTGGTGTAATATTCCGCAGGAAAAATTGCCGGCGGCACAGTTGTAACCTCTGCAATACCGGGCGCAATGCGCCCGGTAAAATCTGTTAATACCTTCCCTTCATCAATTAATCCGGCACAGGCTTGCGGTATATACCCGTCATCTTTCAACTTGCAGCGTTATTACCTGCTTACAAGACCCGTCCGTGGGTCTTGCCCCTTCGGGGCTGCTGCAAGCAGCGTTCAAATCTGTTCCCGACAGATTTGTCGTTCACCCCAGTTACTGTAGGGGGCGAATAAATTCGCCCCGATTAATGCGGGCGCAGCATGCGGCGCCCCTACAGTACCTGGAGATGAACGAGCTGGGCGCCTAGCTGCAACTTGAAAGCTATAGGGTATACTTGGGCACTTTCCCCCTCGAACCGGAGATTTCCATGACCTTGCGCGTGGCGTTTATTGACGATCATGACATTGTGCGATCGGGCTTTGTGCAACTGCTGTCGCTTGAGGCGGATATTCAGGTGGTGGGGGAGTTCAGCAGTGCTGCTCAGGCGCGCGCTGGGTTACCAGGCCTGGAGGCGGAAATCTGCATCTGCGATATTTCGATGCCGGATGGCAGCGGGCTGGATTTGCTGGCGGACATTCCCTCGGGTATTCGGGTGGTGATGCTGTCGATGCATGACATCCCGGCTCTGTTGGAAATGGCGCTGGAGCGTGGTGCCTGTGGCTTCTTGTCCAAACGCTGCAAGCCGGAAGATTTGATCACCGCGGTGCGCACCGTCGCCAGCGGCGGCGTGTACCTGATGCCTGAAATCGCCCAACAGCTGGCACGGGTGAAGGTGGATCCCCTCACGCGTCGCGAACGCGAAATCGCGCTGTTACTCGCCCAGGGGCAGGAGGTACGGGAGATTGCCGTCGCCCTGGGGCTATCGCCGAAAACGGTCCACGTGCATCGCGCCAATCTGTTCGCCAAGCTGGGCATTAACAATAATGTCGAACTGGCGAAGCGGATGCTGAATCTGTGATGCAACGCCTGATCACCCAACTGGCGCTGTTTTTCATTTATGCCACCAGTGCGTTTTGCCTGTGGGGCATCGGCACCGCGCTGATCGACCCGCCCTGGCAGGCGCTGCTGCTGTTCCCGTTTGGCCTGCGCCTGGGCATTCTGCTGCAAAGCCCTTATCGCTTCTGGCCGGGGATCTTGCTGGCCGATCTGCTGCTGATGGTATTGCTGGCGGATCAGTTCGGTTACGGGCCGGCGCTGTGGGCTTCGGTGGTGGTGCTGGTGTTGACGGTGCTGCTTAGCCTGGTCGCGTCCCCGTGGCTGCTGCGTCATCAACAAAACGACAGCGAATGGCAATGGCCGCTGATGCAGGGCGCGGTGGTGGCGGTCGCCGCACTGCTGCAGGCGTTGGTGTGGCAGGTGGTGAACGGCGAGGGCGCACGGGCGCTGTTGCTTGGGCTGGCGGGTGGCTTCACCATCGCCCCGACCTGCCTGCTGCTATGGCACTATCTGGCGCGGCAAATCTGGGTACCGCTCGAACCGGGCCTGATCCATAAACCGGTGACGCTGCGGTTACGGCATCTGGCTACCTATCTGCTGCTGTTTGCGCTCAGTATCTGGCTGCAACAGCAGGTGAATGCCGCCGAGCTGCGCCGCTTTGCGCCGTTTTGTCTGGCCATCCCGATCGTCTTCATGTCGTACCGTTACGGTTGGCAGGGGGCGCTGTTGGCGACGCTGCTCAACGGCGTGGTGTTGGTCGCCAACGAGCCACCGCAGCCCGAGTCGCATCGCGACCTGCTGTTGTCGCTGCTGGCCCAGAGCCTGACCGGGCTGCTGCTTGGGGCCGGCATTCAACGCCAGCGTGAGTTGAACCAGCAGCTACGGCTGCGATTGACGGAAAACCGCCAGCTGGCGCGCGCGCTGGTGACGGCCGAAGAGCAAACCCGGCGGGAGGTCGCGCGTGAGCTGCACGACGAAGTCGGCCAGACCATCACCGTGATCCGTACCCAGGCCAGCATTATCAAGCGTCTGGCACCACAGCCGCCGGTGATCGGCTGTGCAGAAGCGATAGATACGCTGGCGCTGCGGGTGTATGACGGCGTTCACGACGTGCTGACTCAGCTGTGGCCCGCCGCCCTGAATAACCTGCCGCTGTCGGCGGCGGTGGCGGCGATGTTGCGTGAGTCGCTACCGCAGGATACGTCGCTGGTGAGCACGATGCAGTGGCAGGTGCCGGATGAACTGCTGGATGAAACGCTGAAAATTACCCTGTACCGGGTCTGTCAGGAGGGGGTGACCAACGTCTGCCGCCACGCTGCTGCCAGCCGCATTGAGCTGGACGCGCGTCTTCGTCACCGTAAAGGGCGACCGCCGCAAATCCTGCTGACCATTCGCGATAACGGCATCGGCATCGATTTGGCTGACCATGAGCCGGGTTACGGCCTGCGCGGCATGCAAGAGCGCATTAGCGCACTGGGGGGCCAACTGCGGCTGACGTCGGAGCATGGCACCTGTTTGAATGTGATCTTACCCACAGTTTCAACGGCAGAAGCGTAAAACTAGGAAATACTCCTAACTGCGTCGGGAATCCGGCGTAAGCCATTCGCGCGCGCGCGCAGCATGATAGCGGCACTTTTCCTATTCTCTGAGGTTTCACATGTGGTCTTTCCTTAAAAGCCGCCAGGATGTGCCGCCGGTTACCGATCAAAAACAGATCGATGCCAGCTATAAATACTGGCGTATCCAGCTGATGTGGACGATGTACATCGGCTATGCCGCGTTTTACTTTACGCGCAAAAGCTTCAACTTCATCATGCCGGCTATGCTGAGCGATCTTGGCCTGACGATGTCCGATGTCGGCATCCTGGGTACGCTGTTCTACATCACCTACGGCTGCTCGAAATTTATCTCAGGCATGATCAGCGATCGTTCCAACCCGCGCTATTTTATGGGCCTGGGTCTGATCATGACCGGCGTGCTCAATATCTTCTTCGGGCTTAGCTCTTCGTTGCTGATGCTGGGTACGCTGTGGATCCTCAACGCCTTCTTCCAGGGCTGGGGCTGGCCACCTTGTTCAAAAATCCTCACCAGTTGGTATTCCCGCTCCGAACGCGGCAGTTGGTGGGCTATCTGGAACACTTCGCACAACTTCGGTGGTGCGCTGATCCCGCTGCTGGTCGGTTTTATCTCGCTGCACTTCAGCTGGCGCTACGGCATGATCATTCCGGGCATTATCGGTGTGTTATTGGGCCTGCTGATGTGTTGGCGCCTGCGTGACAAGCCGTCTTCCATGGGGTTGCCTAGCGTCGGTAAATGGCGCAACGACGCCATGGAACTGGTGCAGGAATCGGAAGGCCAGGGCCTGACCAATCGGGAAATCATCAAGCGTTACGTGCTGACAAACAAGTACATCTGGCTGCTGGCAGTGTCTTACGTGCTGGTGTACATCGTACGTACGGCGATCAACGATTGGGGCAACCTGTACCTGACGCAGGAAAAAGGCTATTCGCTGATGACCGCCAACTCGGCGATTTCCCTGTTCGAAGTGGGTGGCTTTATCGGCTCGCTGGTGGCCGGTTGGGGCTCCGACAAGCTGTTCCGCGGTAACCGTGGGCCAATGAACCTGATCTTCGCCATCGGTATCTTCCTGTCGGTGGCGGCGCTGTGGCTCATGCCGGGCGTGACCTTCCTGCTGCAGGCTGCCTGCTTCTTTGCCATCGGCTTCTTTATCTTTGGCCCGCAGATGCTGATCGGCATGGCGGCGGCGGAATGTTCGCACAAGGATGCCGCCGGAGCGGCGACCGGTTTCGTCGGTCTGTTTGCCTATCTCGGGGCGGCACTGTCCGGCTACCCGATTGCCCGCATCATGGAAATCTGGCACTGGAACGGTTTCTTCGTGGTGATCTCTATCGCCGCCTGCCTGTCCGCGCTGTTCCTGCTGCCGTTCTTGCGTGCGCAATCACCGGCGCTGAAAACCGCCAAGGCATGATGCAAAAGCGCGGTACAGGGCATTGTATCGCGCTTTATGACGCTTTTATCGCCACTTGGCGGGCTGGGTTGAAAAAGTGATTGACGCGTATTATCCCCAGCAGTAAGATGCGCCCCGCATCGGCGAGTAGCGCAGCTTGGTAGCGCAACTGGTTTGGGACCAGTGGGTCGGAGGTTCGAATCCTCTCTCGCCGACCACATTCGAAAAACCTGCTTTATAAGCAGGTTTTTTTTCGCCTGTTATTTGCCCTTCAAGCTGCTTTTCCGACCACGAAGTCAAAATGGATTTCGTCATAGGGAAAAATAATCCCCTGTTCGCTTTTATCAACAATGCCGCACCTCAGCAGTGCCTGAAGATCGGTATGCACCGCTTTCACATCCCGTTTGACACGGCGTGCCACTTCCCGGATAGAAAGTTCACCACCGCCGGTCATGGTGTGCAGGATTTGCATTTTCTTGGGCGACAGGGTTTTCCACAGGCTCTCCCAATCTAAAAATGTGATGTAGCTTCCCTGTTGCTGTTTATTGCCCTGCAGGGCTTCTTCCATGTTGCATTGAAGCTCATCAAGAGAAGCAACACGGATGGTGACTCTGTTCATTCTCTTTCTCCTCTTAGTTGAGCAACTTCACTGAAGAAACTGCGTTTCAGCTCGATGAGATGGGTAAAAACAATAGGCTGCTCAGTGTTGCCCACATGTTTGTGATCGCCTTTACCTGCCTCGTTGTCATAACGCAAACGGCAAATACCCTCTTTCACATAGGCAAACCGGTACTTATAGTGATGAGTGCTGCCGTGAACAGGTGGCTCGACATGCCAAATAACCAATTGTATAAATTCAGTGTTTGTCAGTGGGATCCTGTCCTGATAGATCAGTTGAGAAGGCACTTCCATCTCCTTCATATTGTTTAAAATAACAGCATGTTTTAAGTGTTGTCAATGATGACAACACTGTGTGACATGACAAATATTGATTCTTGCCCAGAAATTAATTCACACTCCTTATTCCTATTGGCAGCAGTGATTCATTATTAAATAAATTCATCGCTGCTCAATAAAACCCGCTTGATGGCCATCTTGTTTTAATGATTATTTTATCTATAGTCTGAATACACGAAATGGGAATGATAGATTTCCGTTGCGTGGAAAGATGAATACTTATTTATTGATTTTAATCGGCCAGGATTATTGCGGGATTATTTTGTTCCGACAATGGGTGGCCATGATTAATTATTTTATGTTTATCCTCTCGGAATAAAGGAATCAGTTATGCGCAAATTTAATAAACCGCTGTTGGCGTTGCTGATCGGCAGCACGCTGTGCTCTGCGGCGCAGGCCGCTGCACCGGGCAAACCTACGTTGGCCTGGGGCAATACCAAATTCGCCATTGTCGAAGTCGATCAAGCGGCGACGGCTTATAATAATCTGGTGAAAGTAAAAAGTGCCGCCGACGTTTCTGTTTCATGGAATTTATGGAATGGCGATACCGGTACCACGGCAAAAGTATTATTAAATGGCAAAGAAGTTTGGAGTGGTGCCTCAACCGGTGGTTCGGGAACCGCAAACTTTAAGGTGAATAAAGGCGGCCGTTATCAAATGCAGGTGGCGTTATGCAACGCCGACGGCTGTACCGCCAGCGATGCAACCGAAATTGTGGTAGCAGATACCGACGGTAGCCATTTGGCACCTTTAAAAGAACCTTTGTTGGAAAAGAATAAGCCTTATAAACAAGACTCCGGCAAAGTGGTCGGCTCTTATTTCGTTGAATGGGGCGTTTACGGCCGTAATTTCACCGTCGATAAACTTCCGGCTCAGAACCTGACGCACCTGCTGTACGGCTTTATTCCTATCTGTGGCGGTGACGGCATCAACGACAGCCTGAAAGAGATCGAAGGCAGCTTCCAGGCGTTACAGCGTTCCTGTCAGGGGCGTGAAGACTTTAAGGTATCGATCCACGATCCGTTCGCTGCGCTGCAGAAAGGTCAGAAGGGCGTGACCGCCTGGGACGACCCCTACAAAGGCAACTTCGGTCAGCTGATGGCGTTGAAACAGGCGCGCCCGGACCTGAAAATCCTGCCGTCGATCGGTGGCTGGACGTTGTCCGATCCGTTCTTCTTTATGGGCGATAAGGTGAAGCGTGATCGCTTCGTCGGCTCGGTGAAGGAGTTCCTGCAAACCTGGAAGTTCTTTGATGGCGTAGATATCGACTGGGAATTCCCGGGCGGGCAGGGTGCTAACCCGAAACTGGGCAGTACGCAGGATGGGGCAACCTATGTGCAACTGATGAAAGAGCTGCGCGCCATGCTGGATCAGCTTTCGGCGGAAACGGGCCGTAAGTATGAACTGACCTCTGCGATCAGCGCCGGCAAGGATAAAATCGATAAGGTGGATTACAACACCGCACAAAACTCGATGGATCACATTTTCCTGATGAGTTACGACTTCTATGGGGCATTCGATCTGAAAAACCTGGGCCACCAGACTGCGCTGAAAGCGCCGGCCTGGAAACCGGATACGGCGTATACCACGGTGAATGGCGTTAATGCACTGCTCACGCAGGGCGTGAAGCCGGGCAAAATCGTGGTGGGCACCGCCATGTACGGTCGCGGTTGGACCGGGGTGAACGGTTACCAGAACAACATTCCGTTTACCGGCACCGCCACTGGCCCGGTGAAAGGTACCTGGGAAAATGGCATCGTGGATTACCGCCAGATCGCCAATGAGTTTATGAGCGGCGAATGGCAGTACAGCTACGATGCTACCGCTGAAGCACCCTATGTCTTCAAACCTTCCACTGGCGATCTGATTACCTTCGACGATGCGCGCTCGGTGCAGGCGAAGGGCAAATATGTGCTGGATAAGCAGCTGGGCGGGTTGTTCTCATGGGAAATTGACGCCGATAACGGCGAAATTCTGAATAACATGAACAGCAGCCTGGGCAACAGCGTCGGTACGCCTTAAATCGGTTGTAGTACGTTGCCGGGGGATATCTTTTCGCCCCCGGCTTTTTACAGACGAAAGTTTTTTAACGGCGCATAGATTGTGGTGTCGTCTCGATCAAAAAGGGCTTCAGTGCCTCACTCTTTCGGGTAGGGGATCAGCATTTCATCCTGTATTTAACGCAGATCACAAAAATAACCGTTCAGATATTCATCATTCAGCAACAAACTTTTTTAGTTTTTTATCGGAGTTAAACACCAGTAACTTTCTTCAGTGCAGGCTAACGAACTAAAAATGACCGTGTAGCATAATTTTTAATGCTGCAACTGTTAAAGAAAGGTTTTTTTTATGTTTGTTTGCTGTTTCTCACAGTCTGTGTAAATCCCTACTGGTTATATTGACGACACCCCAAACAGTTGGCAATTTGGTAGCCTCAGGGGTAAGAGCGAGAGTTGTTTGAGTGAATTCCACGCGCTCAGACGCCCCCACCGGGACGCGTTCCACCCGGCTCTCTCGCGCAATTATCCCTCCCAGCCTTCGGGCACACTGCACAGGCCGCGCAATAAAAAATACAGGCTCTGGCGGTAAAACACACATCACATCACATAATGGAGCACTAGCGATGACAAGTTCCTTGGGAAAAACAGGGATTCTGAAATTCGGTATTGGGCTGATTGCGTTGACCGTTGCGGCCAGCGTGCAAGCCAAGACTCTGGTTTACTGTTCTGAAGGTTCCCCGGAAGGGTTCAACCCGCAGTTGTTTACCTCGGGTACCACTTATGACGCCAGCTCGGTGCCAATTTACAACCGTCTGGTCGAATTCAAAATCGGCACCACCGAACTGCAGCCGGGCCTGGCTGAAAAATGGGACGTTAGCGAAGACGGCAAAGTCTACACCTTCCACCTGCGTAAAGGCGTGAAGTGGCAGAGCAGCAAAGATTTCAAACCGACCCGTGACTTCAACGCCGACGACGTGGTGTTCTCCTTCGAACGCCAGCTGGACGCGAATAATGCCTATCACAAAGTCTCCGGCGGCAGCTATGAGTACTTTGAAGGCATGGACATGCCGAAACTGATCGCCAAAATCGAGAAGGTGGACGATTCCACCGTACGTTTCGTGCTGAACCGTCCGGAAGCCCCGTTTGTGGCTGACCTGGGTATGGACTTCGCATCCATTCTGTCTGCCGAATACGCCGACGTGATGATGAAAGCCGGTACTCCGGAAAAAGTTGACCTGAACCCAATCGGTACCGGTCCGTTCCAACTGCTGCAATACCAGAAAGACTCCAAAATCCTTTATAAGGCATTCGACGGTTTCTGGGGCACCAAGCCGAAGATCGACCGCTTAGTGTTCTCTATCACGCCAGACGCTTCAGTGCGTTACGCCAAGCTGCAGAAAAACGAATGTCAGGTGATGCCGTTCCCGAACCCGGCTGACATCGCCCGCATGAAGCAGGACAAAACCATCAACCTGATGGAACAACCGGGGCTGAACGTTGGCTACCTGTCGTTCAACGTTGAGAAAAAACCGCTGGATAACCTGAAGGTGCGTCAGGCGTTGACCCTGGCGGTCAACAAGCAGGCGATCATCGACGCGGTGTACCAGGGCGCAGGCCAGGCGGCTAAAAACCTGATCCCGCCAACCATGTGGGGCTATAACGACGCGGTGAAGGATTACACCTACGATCCGGTCAAGGCCAAAGAGCTGCTGAAAGAAGCGGGCATGGCAGACGGCTTCGCCATCGATCTGTGGGCTATGCCGGTACAGCGTCCGTACAACCCGAACGCGCGCCGCATGGCGGAAATGATCCAGTCTGACTGGGCGAAAATCGGCGTGAAAGCCAAAATCGTGACCTATGAGTGGGGTGAGTACCTCAAGCGCGCCAAAGCGGGCGAGCATCAGACGGTGATGATGGGCTGGACCGGCGACAACGGGGATCCGGACAACTTCTTCGCCACGCTGTTTAGCTGTGCGGCGGCGAAAGATGGTTCCAACTATTCTCGTTGGTGCTACAAGCCGTTTGAAGATTTGATCCAACCGGCACGCGCTGAATCGAACCACGACAAACGCATCGAACTGTACAAACAGGCTCAGGTAGTGATGCACGATCAGGCTCCGGCACTGATTGTCGCCCACTCCACCGTTTACGAGCCAGTGCGTAAAGAAGTGAAGGGCTATGTTGTGGATCCGCTTGGTAAGCATCACTTTGAGAATGTCTCTCTAGATTAATTCTGGCCGTTAAGCCGGCGACACACGAATGGACTTGGCAGGGGCGCAACAGGTTGCGCTTCTGCTGACCAGTCTCCGGCGTATGGCATCAGGATTGTTCAAAGTGTGTGAGCTTTAATAAGCCTGGCGGACGATGAGCTGCCGGGCACTTTATACAGAGAGTTCGGGATATGTTGCAGTTCATACTCCGACGTTTGGGGTTAGTTATCCCAACGTTTATCGGCATAACTTTGCTGACTTTTGCATTCGTCCATATGATCCCCGGTGACCCGGTGACCATCATGGCCGGGGAACGCGGGATCTCCGCAGAACGCCATGCGCAGTTGATGGCGGAAATGGGGCTGGATAAACCGCTCTATCAACAATATTTCTCTTACGTATCCAACGTGTTGCAGGGGGATTTGGGTACGTCCCTCAAAAGCCGCATCTCCGTTTGGGATGAGTTTGTTCCACGCTTCAAGGCCACGCTGGAATTAGGGTTCTGCGCGATGATTTTTGCCGTGCTGGTGGGTATCCCGGTCGGGGTGCTGGCGGCAGTCAGGCGAGGCTCAATATTCGATCATACCGCGGTGGGCATCTCGCTGACCGGCTACTCGATGCCGATTTTCTGGTGGGGCATGATGCTGATCATGCTGGTCTCGGTGCAGCTAAACCTGACGCCGGTATCGGGGCGGGTCAGCGACACGGTGTTCCTCGACGATACCTTGCCGTTAACCGGCTTTATGCTGATTGATACCCTGATTTGGGGCGAACCGGGCGACTTCGCTGATGCCGTGATGCATATGATCCTGCCGGCTATCGTACTCGGCACCATTCCGCTGGCGGTGATCGTGCGTATGACGCGCTCCTCAATGCTGGAAGTGTTGGGCGAAGATTACATCCGTACCGCGCGCGCCAAAGGCGTGAGCCGCATGCGGGTGATCGTGGTGCATGCTTTGCGCAATGCCTTGCTGCCGGTGGTAACGGTGATTGGCCTGCAGGTCGGCACCATGCTGGCCGGTGCCATCCTGACCGAAACCATCTTCTCCTGGCCGGGCCTGGGGCGCTGGCTGATGGATGCGTTGCAGCGTCGCGACTATCCGGTTGTTCAGGGCGGCGTATTGCTGGTCGCCTGTATGATTATTCTGGTTAACCTGCTGGTAGACGTGCTCTACGGCGTGGTCAACCCGCGTATTCGCCACAAGAAATAAGGGGCGCTCTAATGTCTCAAGTCACTGAGTCTATAGTTAAAGGTGCGCCGAAGCCCATGACCCCGTTTCAGGAGTTCTGGCACTATTTCAAGCGCAATAAAGGGGCCGTTGTCGGCCTGGTTTATATCATTGTGATGTTCGTTATCGCCATCGGTGCCGGGGTGCTGGCACCGCATGCGCCAGCGGATCAGTTCCGCGACGCGCTGCTCAAACCGCCGGTCTGGCAGGAAGGCGGCAGCTGGCAATATATCCTCGGTACTGACGATGTGGGCCGCGATGTACTGTCGCGCCTGATGTACGGCGCGCGGCTGTCGCTGCTGGTCGGCTGTCTGGTGGTGGTGCTTTCACTGATCATGGGCGTGGTGCTGGGCCTGCTGGCCGGTTATTTCGGCGGCGTAGTAGATGCAATCATCATGCGTATCGTCGACATCATGTTGGCGTTGCCGAGCCTGCTGTTAGCATTGGTGCTGGTGGCTATCTTCGGCCCCTCCATTGTCAACGCTTCGCTGGCGTTAACCTTCGTCGCCTTGCCGCACTACGTGCGACTTACGCGCGCGGCGGTTTTGGTGGAAGTGAACCGCGACTACGTCACCGCTTCACGCGTGGCCGGTGCCGGTGCGCTGCGCCAAATGTTTATCAACATCTTGCCAAACTGCCTGGCGCCACTGATCGTCCAGGCCTCTCTTGGCTTCTCGAACGCCATTCTGGATATGGCCGCTCTCGGCTTCCTGGGCATGGGTGCGCAACCGCCAACGCCGGAGTGGGGCACCATGCTCTCCGACGTACTGCAGTTCGCTCAAAGCGCCTGGTGGGTCGTGACCTTCCCCGGCGTGGCGATTCTGCTGACGGTGCTTGCATTTAACCTGATGGGGGACGGCTTGCGTGACGCTCTCGACCCCAAACTCAAGCAGTAACAGAGGACGAGAGAGATGGCGTTATTAAATGTAGACAAGCTTTCGGTGCACTTCGGTGACGAAGGCACTCCCTTCCGCGCGGTAGACCGCATCAGTTACAGCGTGGAGCAGGGCCAGGTGGTGGGCATTGTCGGCGAATCCGGCTCCGGCAAGTCCGTCAGCTCGCTGGCGATTATGGGGCTGATCGACTTCCCCGGTAAGGTGATGGCCGAAAAACTGGAGTTTAACGGCCAGGATCTGCGCAAAATTTCCGAAAAAGAGCGTCGCCAACTGGTGGGCTCGGAAGTGGCGATGATTTTCCAGGATCCGATGACCAGCCTTAACCCGTGCTACACCGTCGGCTTCCAGATCATGGAAGCGTTGAAGGTGCACCAGGGCGGCAACCGCCGTACTCGTCGTCAACGGGCTGTTGATTTGCTGACCCAGGTAGGTATCCCCGACCCGGCTTCGCGTCTCGACGTTTATCCGCACCAGCTTTCGGGTGGGATGAGCCAGCGCGTGATGATCGCCATGGCGATTGCCTGCCGACCAAAGCTGCTGATTGCCGATGAACCGACCACCGCGCTCGACGTGACCATTCAGGCGCAAATCATCGAACTGCTGCTGGAATTGCAGCAGCGTGAAAATATGGCCCTGTTGCTGATCACTCACGATCTGGCGCTGGTGTCCGAGGCGGCGCATCACATCATCGTGATGTATGCCGGGCAGGTGGTGGAGTCCGGTAAGGCATCGGAAATCTTCCGCGCACCGCGTCACCCTTATACTCAGGCGCTGCTGCGCGCGTTGCCGGAATTCGCCGCCGATAAAGCGCGCCTGGCTTCGCTGCCTGGCGTGGTACCGGGCAAATATGACCGCCCAAGCGGCTGTTTGCTCAATCCACGCTGCCCGTACGCCAATGAGCGTTGCCGTACTGAAGAGCCGGAACTGCGCAGCATTCCCGGCCGTCAGGTTAAATGTCACACACCGCTGGATGATGCGGGGAGGCCGACCGTATGAGCCAGAACCAACCCTTATTGCAGGCGATTGACCTGAAGAAACACTACCCGGTCAAGAAGGGGCTATTTGCCCCGGAGCGGCTGGTCAAAGCGCTGGATGGCGTTTCCTTTACGCTTGAGCGTGGCAAAACGTTGGCGGTGGTGGGCGAATCCGGCTGCGGTAAATCGACGCTGGGTCGCCTGCTGACGATGATTGAAGTTCCGACCGGCGGCGAACTGTACTATCAGGGGCAGGATTTGCTGAAGCCGGATGTCACGGCTGAGAAGCTGCGACGCCAGAAGATCCAGATCGTGTTCCAGAATCCTTATGGATCGCTCAACCCACGCAAGAAGGTCGGGCAGATCCTTGAGGAGCCGTTGCAGATCAATACCGCGTTAAGCAGCGCAGAACGTCGTGAGAAAGCGCTGGAGATGATGGCCAAGGTCGGACTGAAAACCGAGCATTACGATCGTTATCCCCATATGTTCTCCGGCGGGCAACGGCAGCGTATCGCTATTGCACGCGGGTTGATGCTTAACCCGGACGTAGTGATTGCCGATGAGCCGGTTTCCGCGCTGGACGTGTCCGTGCGGGCGCAGGTGTTGAACCTGATGATGGATTTGCAGCAGGATCTGGGGCTGTCTTACGTGTTTATCTCCCATGATTTGTCGGTGGTGGAGCACATTGCCGACGAAGTGATGGTGATGTATCTCGGCCGCTGCGTGGAGAAGGGCAGTAAAGACGCCATCTTCAACAACCCGCGTCATCCGTATACCCAGGCGTTGCTGTCCGCGACACCGCGCCTGAA
>Ga0157373_10002346_pt1 | contig 14370 bp, 16 predicted proteins | sample C65metaG_FD_113460 | JGI IMG/M metagenome (GOLD analysis project Ga0157373, IMG submission 113460) | Corn rhizosphere microbial communities from Kellogg Biological Station, Michigan, USA - C6-5 metaG | ecosystem: Host-associated > Plants > Roots > Rhizosphere > Soil | place: USA: Michigan... | reverse complement strand
CATCCCTGTCCTGAGTATCTTGCGATGCTGCAAAAATCCCTGAGAGCGCAAATTCTCGCCCTGCTGAGCGGCAGCCTGCTGGCGATGCTGTTGATCGCGCTGGCCTGCTTTCATTTCCTGTCCAACGGCGTGCAGAACTACAGCCAGTTGATCGCCGGCCCGTTGCACACCTCGCAACTGATCGACGAGGCCAACCTGCAATTCAAGGTGCAGGTGCAGGAATGGAAAAACGTCCTGCTGCGCGGCAAGCAACCGGCGGACCTGGCCAAATACTGGAGCCAGTTCGAAGACCGTCAGCGCGATGTACAGAATATTCTCGGCGAACTGGCCGGCCAGAAAGGCCTGGAGCCGGCGCTGAAATCCCGCATCGAACGCCTGCGAGATGAGCACCGTCAGCTCGGCGCTGCGTACCAGAAAGGTCGCGATGCCTACGTCGCGGCGGGTGCCGATCCAGCGGCTGGCGACAGCGCCGTCAAAGGCGTGGATCGCGCCGCCAGTGATCAGATGAGCGAACTGGTGGCCGAGCTGCGCAAGCAGGGCACCGAACAGTCGGCGCAGATCAGCGCCAGTGCCGACAGCACTGTGTTGCTGGGGATTCTGGTGATGCTCGGTTCCGGTCTTTTGATCGGTTTGCTGAGCCTGTGGCTGGTCAACCGCAACCTGATCGATCCGATCCGCAAGCTGATCGATTACGTCACCCAACTGAGCCGCGGGCGCCTCGCCGAACGCGTCGCCAACGACCGTCAGGACGAGCTGGGCAACCTTGCCGCGGCCGCCAATACCCTGCGTGATTTCCTCGCCGAAACCTTCACCCACCTGCAACGCAGTGCCAGTGATCTGGACAATGCCAGCGGTGAGTTGAACGCGATCGCCACGACCATGGCCGGTGGCACCAACGAGCAGTTCAACCGCACCGACCAGGTGGCGACGGCGATGAACGAAATGTCCGCCACTGCCCAGGAAGTCGCCCGGCATGCGGCGGACGCGGCGCGGGCGGCCGACGATGCCGACCAGTCCGCCCAGCAGGGTGAAAAGGTCATGCAGGGCACCATCCACACCATCACCCAGATGCGTGGTGAAATCGCCAACACCGCCACGGTCATTCGTCGTCTGGAAGCCGACAGCGGACGGATCGGCAAGGTGCTGGAAGTGATTCGTGGCATCGCCGAGCAGACCAACCTGCTGGCGCTCAACGCGGCGATTGAAGCAGCGCGGGCCGGTGAGGCCGGGCGCGGTTTTGCGGTGGTGGCCGACGAGGTGCGCAACCTCGCGCAGCGCACGGCGGAGTCGATCATCGAGATCAACCAGATCATTCAGAACGTGCAGACCGGTGCAGTGGACGCTGCGCAAGCGATCGAAAGCGGTCAGGCGCGCAGCGATGAAAGCGTCGAGCAAGTGACCCAGGCCGGCGCCATGCTCGAGCGCATCACCCATGCCGTGGAAGCGATTCGCGACATGAACCGCCAGATTGCCACCGCCGCCGAAGAGCAGACCTCGGTGGCCGAAGACATCTCGCGCAATCTGACCGAGATCACCTCGATCGCCAGCACCAACCTCAACAGCGTGCAGCGCACCGAAAGCGCGAGCCAGAACCTGCATGGCCTGTCCGGGCAGCTCAACGAAGTCACCGCGCGCCTGAGCGCCTGATCGAGCCGGGGTGTACCGATTCGGATACCGAGTCGGTACACAGTCGATCTCAAATCGCCGCAACTGCCGCCGATGGCCGGTTATCCATAACCGGCATTGGAGCCATCCCATGGTCAGCATCACCTCTGTTTCGATCAATCAGACCGTCACCACCGCCACCAGCAAGACCAAAATCAGCGACGCGAGTGACGACACCTCAACCACTGCAACCAGCAGCACGGGCGTCAGCGCCGACACCAGTAAAGTCGCGGCTGGCGGCGCCGCCGCAGCGTCGGGCGACAGCAGCTCCGACAGCAGCAGTGAATCGGATTCGGTGAAAGAACTGCGCAAGCAGATTGCCGAACTGCAAAAGCAACTGCAGGAACAGCAACAGGCGCTGCAGGCGGCTCAGGCCAAGCAGGAAGACGCCGACGCCAAGGCTGCTGACGTGGCGTCCGCCGAGTCGCAAATCTCCAGCACCTCGGCTTCGTTGCAGACGGCGACGGCGGCGTTGTTGCAGGCGTTGCAGGATTCCGGGTCGAGCAGCTCGGGCTCGCTGGTCAGCACGTCGGCCTGAACATCAGGTAATTCCCCTGTAGGAGCGAGCCTGCTCGCGATAGCGGTATGTCTGCCATATTCATGGTGACTGACACATCGCTATCGCGAGCAGGCTCACTCCTACAGGGAACTGCGCTGTGTCTCAGGTGGTGGGCAGGCTGAAGGTAAACAGCGTGCCGCTTTGTGCGGTGGACGCCACATGCAGGCGGCCGCCGTGGGACTGGGCGATCTGGCTGGCGATGTACAGGCCCAGTCCGAGCCCGGCCTGTGGCGCGCTGCCGCTCGGGCGCGAGTAGGGCTGGAACAGATGCGGCAGGACCGCCTCGGGAATGTGCCCCTGGTTTTTCACCGCGAGCATCAACGCACCGTGCTCGACCTGCGCGATAACCTCGATGTCCCCTGCCGGGTCGCCGTGGGTCACGGCATTGGCCAGCAGGTTCGACAGCAGCTGGGCAATCCGTCCACGGTCGCAGTGCACACCCTGCAAGTCGCCAATGGACGCACTGATCGTACGTCCGGGATGCAAGTTGCGGATCTCCGTCACCACCTGCTGCACCGCTTCGGTCAGGTCTGTGCAGTGCTGAATATCCACCGGGATACCCTTGCCCAAGCGTCCGCGAGCGAAGTCGAGCACATCATCCACCAGCCGTGTCGCCCGTTGCGCGCTGCCGAGGATATGGCGCACGCGCGTTTCGATGGCCGGGTCCGGGTGCTTGCGCAGAAGCATTTCGGCGCCGGCGCTGATGGCGAACAACGGGTTGCGCAGATCGTGGCCGAGCACGGCGATGAATTGTTCACGCAGCTCGCCGTTCTCGCGCTCGGTTTGCAATTCGGTTTCGGTGCGTTGCTGGTTTTCTTCCGCTTCGATTTGCAGCGCGAGCATTCGCGCGAACGATTCCATGGTGCTTTGAATGGTGCTGGTCTTGAGCTGAGCCGGGTTCGGATCGAGCGCGCAGATCGTGCCGAAAAAGCGCCCGTCGGTGCGAAACACCGGGACCGAAATGTAGCTCTCGAATTTGTACAGGCGCGGGGTGTGATGTTCGCAGTAGAGCGGGTCTTCGCTGGCCTTGTCGATCACCACCGAGAGGTGCGACTGGCGGATTTCATGGCACAGCGTGGTGACGACATCCAGTTCGCCACCGACCTCCAGGCCGAAATCCAGTTGATCGAGCACTGCGCAGGTGGTCCAAGAGTCCTCGGTCACCCGCGCCACGGCGGCAAAGCGCATGCCGGTCAACTCGCGAATCACCTGAAGAATCGCCGGAACCGCGCTGATCCGTCCGATTGTCGCGATGTCTGCTGCCGCTGTATGCCCCATGTCCATCGCTCTCGGCTGCATCGTTTATCTGATGGGCGTCATACTAGCGGTCTGCTGGTGGTTTTGGCATCCCTGCAGGCGATATACGCGTGATGGGCCGGCCAACGGACGCAAAAAAGCCGCAGGATCGGTGATCGTGCGGCTTTGCGATGGCGGTGTATCAGGTGTCTTGCTTGTTGCTCAGGACCTTGCCGGTGGTGGCATCGAAGTCCACGTCGAACTCTTTGCCATCGGCGGTCTTCAGCTCGACTTCGTATTCGTAACCGTTGAAGTGGTTGTCCAGATCGGTGTCGGTGATGGTCGCCCCCGGGTGCAGTTTCAGCGCTTCGGCGTTCATCGACTCCAGCGACTTGATCTTGCCGTCCTTCACCAGTTGCGGGATCTGGTCGACGCGCACGTCAGCCTGGGCCAGGCCAGCGGTCAGGGTCAGAGCAGCGGCGGTGAACAGGGCAGTCAAAGTTTTCATGGGTTCGGTCCTTGGTTTGCTTAAGTGTGTGTTCTGTTGAAGTGGGCTCAGGTTAACCACCACAACTTAATTCACCCTTAAAACCCCTCGGCCCCCAAAACAAAGCGGGCAAGCCGCGCCCTGCACAGATTCTGTGGGAGCGTGGCTTGCCCGCGATGAAGGCGCCGCGGTGAGCGATCAGAACCCGTTGTTCTTCAACACCTGATCAACACTGGCAGCTGCCGGGCGCTTGTAGAACTTCAACAGTTCGCTGGCGCGGTTGGTGAAGATGCCGTCGACACCGGCCGCCATGACTTTCTCGAAGTCCACCGGCTCATCGACGGTGTAGACGTGCACGAGCATGCCTTGATCGTGGGTGTATTGGTTCATCCACGGTTGCACCAGATCCGAATAGCTCTGGTCGCCGCCCTTGGTCAGCTTGGCCGAAGGGCCGGTACCAATGGCGCCCTGCGCCTTGGCGAAATCAACCCATTGCTTGAATTCGGCTTCGGACTGCGGCTCCTGTTTGCCGTAGAACACGTTCTTGTCCTTCTCGCCGGACTCGGCAAAGGTCACTTTCGATTTCGGCTCGATGCTGCCTTCGCCGACCCACAGCAAGAGGATCTTCGGCACTTGCGGCATTTCCTTTTGCAGCAGGACGAGGCTGTTTTTCTCGAAGGTCTGCAGGATCACCTTGCCTTTGCCCTGGCCGACGCCCAGCTCGCTCTTCGCCAGTTTCGAACCGGCCGGGCTCAGCCAGCCGCGATCCTGCAGCTTTTCTTTCAGGTCATGCTCGATCCCGGGGAACAGTTGCGGCTCCTTGGTTTCGATGTACAGGCCCGGCTTGTGTTTCGGGTTGGCCTGGGCGATGTCGATGATTTCGTCCAGGGTCAGGATTTTCAGCCCGGCGTAGGTCGGGCGCGCGCGATCGGGGTAAGCCTTGTTGTACCAGCTGCCGGCGTCGAGGGTTTTCAGTTCAGCCATGGTGAAGGCCGTGGCCGGGCTGTCCTTGCGCTCCGGGAACTTGGGGGCGACGTCGGTGGTGCGTTGCAGGTTGTTGTCGTGCAGGGCGAACAGCACGCCGTCCTTGCTGCGCTGCAAGTCCATTTCCAGGTAATCGGCGCCGAGGTCGCGGGCCAGTTTGTAGGAGGCGGCGGTGGATTCCGGTGCATCGAAGGACGCGCCACGGTGGGCGATCACCGCCGGGTGCGGGATGCCATGGGCCGCGGCCAGTGCGTTGACGTCAGTCGCGGCGGCGTGGGCCTGGCCGAGACCGAGCATCAGGCTCAGCATGAGGGCGCTTTTGGTGAAAGTGGCGGGCATGTTCGAGTTCCTTTCGCAGGGCATTTTCAAAGACGTACCTTTTAACAAGTGAATCGATTGCGTGCTATCGCCAGACCGACATAAACGTATTAAAAGCGATTTTTCCTGCACTTTTGTGGCACGGTTTGCAGTACGCTTGCCCGTGGCAGACGCCCCGGCAGAGGGCGCGCCGTATCCTGTGCCCTGCGTGTAAACCATCGATGATTTTTCGTGAGGTTTACCATGCGCATCACTTCCCAACTCATCTGCCAGGCCGCCGACGACCTCAAGGGCTTTGTCGGCCTGAACCGCAAGACCAACCAGTACATCGTGCGTTTCAGCGAAGATTCGTTCGGCATGGACGTGGCCGATGACGGCATCATTCCCACCAGCGAATTTGTCTGGGCGGCGGCCTCTGAGACGACCATGACCTTGAAGCGCGAGCTGATTCAGCTGTTGCTGGATCAGAACATCGATGACCGGATCAACATCACCGAGCCGTTGCGGGTGTACATGAGCAAGGTTGAGGTGCCGGAGATTGTGGCGGTGCGCAGTCTGGTGAAGGGCTGAAGTTTTGTAGTGGCTGTACCGGTCTCTTCGCGAGCAGGCTCGCTCCCACTGTTGATCGCATTCCCCAGTGGGAGCGAGCCTGCTCGCGAAAGGGGCAGTTCATGTGCCGCAGGGGTCACTGCCCAAATCGATACTCGCGCTCTACCCGACACACCCGCGTCTGAAATTTCGAATACCACTGCGCCCGCCCACGCGCCTGAATCACCCGGTGCTCGGGATGCTCGCGCCAGGCCAGAATCGCCGCCTCGCTCTCCCAGTAGGAAATTGTGATCCCGACCCCGTCTTCCCCGCGAATCGAATCCACGCCGAGAAACCCCGGCTGCTGCACCACCAGCTCCATCATCCGTTCGGAGGCCGCCGCGTAACCGTTGTCACCCTCGGTGCGGGTCGAGGTGAAAATCACCGCGAAGCAAGGCTCGTTCGGCGTCATGGGGTTTGCTCCGCGCATGCTTCAACGAACGCCCGCACCAGCGGCGGGACCTGACCCTTGAGTGCCGCACGTTCCGGTTGAAACAGCGTCGCGACAAAAAACACATGGTTGTTCAACTCGATCGCCCGCAAATCACCCGCCGAATCATGACCCACGGCATGGAGCTGATGGCTCAGCAATGCCCGTTCGAACTGCGGATTCACACCGAAACGGCAGCGATAGCCTTCACGAATTTCGGACGTTTCGTACGCCTTGGCGATCAACGAGCCGGCGACCAGACGAATGCTGTCGACAGCTTCCACCAATGAACAGGTCAGCGGCGTAAGCACCGCTCGCGGCGAATCCGGCGACGTCTCGCCATGCTCGGCATCGGCCCAGCCCAGCACGTTGCGGGAAAACTCCAACACCGCATGCTGAAAACCACCGCAAGTGCCGAGGAAAGGGCGCTGTTGTTCGCGGGCAAAACGGATTGCTCGCAGTGCGCCGTCTTCGCTTTTATAAGGACTGGCGGGTACGCACCAGAAACCGTCGAACTCGCTGAGTGGGGTGTCGGCGTGAATCTGATCGGTGGGCAGCCATTGGCATTGCACGTCCCGGTTGAGGTGTTCGGCAACCAGACCGAGGGCGACAGGAATGGCTTGGTGAGCGGTGACTTGCGGGTCGTAATCGCCAATCAGGGCGATACGGATGGCGCTGTTTTCCATGGGGGGTTCCCTGCGCTTGTTGATTGATCGCAGCCACTATAGATTGGCGTTCACGCACTCAATATTGGCGTTTCCCCAAGTGATCAATGCAGCGGCGCACTATCGACTCGACTACCCGGATCTGGCGCTGATTCTCGCGCTGGTGCGCGGCGGCTCTCTGGCGCGGGCTTCGCAGTTGCTCAGGGTAGACGTGTCGACGGTGTTTCGCGCCGTACGTCGTCTGGAGTCGGCGCTGGGTCAGCAACTGTTCGAAAAGAGCCGCGCCGGTTACTTGCCGACCACGCTCGCGCAATCCCTGGCCGAGCAGGCCGAGCGCGCCGAACAGGCGCTGGAGGCGGCGCGCATTGGTGTCGAGCAGGGCGGGGAAGTGGTCAGCGGCACGGTGCGTCTGACCTGTACCGATTCGGTGTTGCAAGGCCTGCTGTTGCCAGCGCTGGCGCAGTTCATGCCCAACTACCCGGCGCTGACCCTCGAACTGAGCACCTCCAATGATTTCGCCAACCTCAGCCGGCGCGATGCCGACATCGCCTTGCGCCTGACGCGCACACCGCCGGAGCATCTGGTCGGGCGGCAACTGGCGAAGATTTCCTACCGGGTCTGTGCCAGTGCGCGGTATCTGCAAAACGTTGATGCGAGCGATCTGGCGGCACTGACCTGGATCGCCCCGGACGAGTTTCTGCCGGATCACCCGACTGTCGCCTGGCGCCGCCAGCACTGGCCTGGCGTAACCCCGGCTTATCGCTGCAACAGCATGCTGTCGGTGACTGAACTGGTGCGTGGCGGACTCGGCGTGGCGGCGTTGCCGGACTTTCTGATCACCGAAGGTTTGCAGGCCCTCAGCGAACCGCTGCACGGCTACGACACCGCCCTGTGGCTACTGACCCGCCCGGACTGCCGGGCCTTGCGCTCGGTGGTCACGCTGTTCGATGAGCTGGGGCGGGCGCTGCGTCTGCCGTGATCAGGGCTGCCGGGTCTGGCATATGTGTTGATGCAGCTCGCGAGTCAGCCCCTCAATACGTTCGGTCAGGCTCTTGGTCATTTCGGTGAGGCGGGTGTTCTGCTCCAGCAGCTCAAGCAATTGCGCGGTGGTCTGCGCCGCTTGTGCCTGGCGCTCGGTGTTGGCCACCGCCAGCGCTTCACGGTGTTGCGCGTCGGCATCCGATTGCGCCTTGTCTCGCGCGGCCTGACGGGTTTGTGCCAGCAGGATCAACGGTGCGGCGTACGCGGCTTGCAGACTGAACGCGAGGTTGAGCAGGATGAACGGGTAGACGTCGAACTGCGTCACGCCCAACACGTTGAGGCCGATCCACACCGCGACGATCACGGTTTGCGCGCCAAGGAACAGCGGCGTGCCGAAGAACCGCGCGAAGGCCTCGGCACGCAAAGCGAAGGTGTCGTTGCCGAACGTGGTGTTGAGATGGGCGTGGGGGCGGTGGAAGCGCAGGTGATCGACAGGGGCGGGAGCGGGGGCGTCGGTTTTTTCGGTGGTCATGATGGGCTCGGCAGTGCTTGGGACTGAAGGTCACTATAGTCCTGCATTGCGGCTCATGGCCCTTTCGCGAGCCGGCTCGCTCCCGCATTGGAATGCGTTTCCCGGTGGGAGCGAACCTGCTCGCGAAGGCCGCAACGCGGTCTTTCGACCTGCAAATCCGTCAGCCCGGCGCCCGCTCATTGGCAAACATGCTCACCGCCTGCACTGCTTCACTGGCGCCATCGCGAATCTGCAGAATCACGCTGCCGGCTTGGTCCGCCAATTCAACGCCTTGCGCCGCTCGGCCGCGGGTGCCTTCCATGCTCTTGATTGCCTGGCGGGTTTCGCTCTGGATCAGGCCGATCATGTTGGAAATCTCCGCCGTCGAGCCGCTGGTGCGCGCCGCCAGTTGCCGCACTTCGTCCGCCACCACGGCAAACCCGCGCCCCTGATCGCCGGCGCGTGCCGCTTCAATCGCCGCATTGAGCGCCAACAGATTGGTCTGGTCGGCAATCGCACGGATGGTGTTGACGATGGCGGTGATCTGCTCCGAGCGTTCGCCGAGTTGCGCGATCAAGGTTGACGACTGCGCGATGTCCTCAGCAATTTCGCGCATTTCGCTGGCCGCTTGCTGGATCACCTGAGTGCCTTGTTCGGCGACTTTCCGGGTTTCCACGGAGATGTGGTAAGCGGCGCTGGCGCTGCGCGCATCGTGCTCGTACTGCTCGACGCGGGCGGTGACGTCCGTGGCGAATTTCACCACTTTGCACAAACGCCCTGCGGCGTCGTACACCGGGTTGTAGTTGGCTTCCAGCCACACACTCTGGCCGCGCTTGTCGACACGTTCGAACTGGCCCTGAAACAGCTCACCCTGATTCAGCCGCCGCCAGAAATCCTCGTAAGCGCTGCTGTTGACCAGCTCCGCACGGCAGAACATGCGGTGATGTTTACCCTTCAGTTCGGCGAGCGTGTAACCCATGCGCGTCAGAAAATTCTGGTTGGCCGTGAGAATACCGCCGTCGAGGTCGAATTCGATCACCGCCATCGCCCGGTCAATCGCCTGAAGCTTGGCGTTGGCTTCGCTTTCCTGCTGGACCTTGCTCGTTACGTCCATGGCGAACTTGACCACTTTCACTACGCGCCCCGATGCATCCTTGATCGGGTTGTAGTTGGCTTCCAGCCAGATCGGCTGGCCCTGGCTGTTAAGCCGCTCGAAGGTGCCTGACTGGAACTGGCCGTTTTTCAGGCGCGTCCAGAGATCGCTGTATTGCGCACTGCGGCCAAACTCCGGGGTGCAGAACAAGCGATGAGGCTGGCCGATCACCTGTTCGGCGCGGTAACCCATGGTTTTGAGGAAGTTGTCATTGGCGGTCAACACCACACCGTTGAGGTCGAACTCGATCACTGCCATGGAGCGGTTGATCGCTTCGAGCAGGCCATTCTGTTCGGTAATGGTGTGTTGAAGGTCGTTGAGGGCGGACTGGTGGCGTTTGAAAAACATAGTGGCAGTACCTGGAAGTAGGGCAAGACGAAGTTTGTGTCCCTGTTTCCGCGCTGGCAGAGCAAATGCCGGGTCGGCATTTGTCTTTGACTGCAAAGTGCCAGCATCCAGGCTGGTAGGCTGATCTTATACAAACTGCTATGAGTTGTACAAGAAAATGAAGATCGATATGTTTATTGGTTTTTCAAAGACTGACGGGGGTTGGCGTCGTTGGAGCTCGGACGGCTCAGCGCCACGCTGATCGTGTTGCGTCCCGTGTGTTTGGCGGTGTACAGCGCTTTGTCAGCATCATCCAGCCAGGCCAGCGCGTCGCTGTAGGAAGGCTGAAACCGGGCCAGACCGATACTCAGGTTGACCCGCAGTTCTGGCACTTCCGGGTGGCGATATTGATCCAGCGCCTGACGCAATCGTTCCATTTGCAGTTCGGCTTTTTTCAACGGCTGGTCGGGCAGGATCAGGCAAAACTCGTCGCCACCATAGCGCCCGGCTCGTTCGCCTTTGACAAGCATGCCTTTGAGCGTGTGGCTCAGTTGGCTCAGCACGGCGTCGCCAATGATGTGGCCCCAGTTGTCGTTGATGGCCTTGAAGTGATCGATGTCGATCAGCGCCAGAATGTCCTGGGTGTGGTTTTGCCGGCACAGTTCGAACCTGGCGTGCAGCAGATCCTTCCAGGCGCCGTGGTTGAGCAGCCCGGTGAGGCTGTCGGTGCGGCTCAGGTCTCGCAGCGTGCGTTTGTGCTGGGCGAGTTTGATCGCCAGTTGATAGCAGACCATGCCCAAGGCCAATGGATACAGGGTCAGCATCGGCAGGCAAGCCCAGATTTCGATCTGGGTCATGGTCAGGCTGAACTTGAAACCGAAGAGCGCCCAGCCCAGCAGCACGCCGGCGAGCTGGGCGAGGACGCCGAGCAGGAACAGGCGTCGGCCACCGGCGGCGACGTTGTTCATGGTCATCATCGACAGGATGGTCACGGTGGTCAGCGGATTGAACTGCAAACACGCGGCCCAGAAGCCGCCGCACAGCGAGTCGTACACCAGGTTGCGACGTTCGGCGTGGTAGGGGAAGGTCGCGTGTGTTGATACCTGATAAGCCAGATGCGGCCAGACAAACCCGTTGAACAGCAGCAGCGCCCAGATCCATGCCGGCATGTTCAACGGATACAGCGCTGCCGCGACGCTGAAAAAGCCGATGCCCAGGCCAATGACCCGGGGTAGATAGATCCGTCTGGCGAATGACAAGCCTTTGCCGCGTGGGTTTTCCATGATGTCCTGCGCCAGATTCATCCTGAAATACTTTGCAGTATCTTTTTCAGGTAGACCGTTCGTCGGTCGATTGTCGGACATTGTCATTTATTCCAACGGGAATAATCAGTGTCCTTTCGAGCCATTTAATCGGGGCGGGCGCCGGAGAGGGGCGATTTAGAGCTGGTAGCGCGCCAGAAACATCTCCATTGCCGATTCGGCCACGGCTTTTTGAGTTTCCGCATCCAGCGGCGGCTGACCCATGGAAATCTGCGGCCAGAAACCGAACGACTTCAACAGCCCCTGTACCTGCTGCGCGGCGAACTCTGCCTGCACGGTTTTCAGCCGACCATCCGCCAGCGCGGCGCGAATCCACACGGTCAGGCCTTCTTCCCGCTCGCCCATGCGCGCCACCATGTCTTGCGCGCGTTCAGGGGAATGGATGGTGGCAGCAATCGCCACCCGGGCCAGCCCGAGGAAGTTGTCATCGGCCATCATCTGCAGTTTAGCCAACAACATGGGCAGCAGTTGCTCGCGCAGCGGCTGATCGGCGCGATAGGTCACGGTCTGCTCGTCGGTGATCCGCGCCCAGAGTTGGTTGAGAATTTCGGCGAACAATTCTTCCTTGCTGGGAAAGTGGTTGTACACCGTGCGCTTCGACACCCCGGCGGTGGCCGCGATCTTGTCCATGCTGGTGACCTCGAAACCGTTGGCGCGGAATTCGGCAATCGCCGCTTGAATGATGGCTTCGCGTTTGCGGTCGGTGAGGCGCTTTGGAGCTGTCATAAGTTCGCTTTGGCAGAAAAAGGGTGAAGTTACACTTGGCAGTTTACTTGTCATCGCGTTTGATGCAACCTAGAAACTACACCGCCCAGTGTAATGTTGCGTTAATCCTCGCAACCTAAAAACCAGAAAGTTCGGCTGATGCGTGCGTGCCTTGGCCATTTATCGTCCCACCGTGAAAAACCGTGAATTGCGCGGTTCTTCTGGAGTCTCTCAGTCATGGCCAATCCAGATTTCTCTGCGGATCAAACTTCCACGCCTGAAGCCTCTCGCCAGGATCAAGGGCTATTCCGTAACCATGCGCCGGTGCAACGCGAAGGGGTGCGCAAGATGCTGCGGATCATGTGGAACATGATCTTCCACAAGCCTCGCAATACGCGACCGGCCGCCGCGATCCCGGTGCAGCCGCTGACTCGTGAAGACCTGTTGGCAGCGCCGAACCACAGCGTCTACCGCCTCGGTCACTCGACCCTGCTGCTGAAGCTGCGCGACAAGTTCTGGATCACCGATCCGGTCTTCGCCGAGCGCGCCTCGCCGGTGCAATGGGCCGGTCCGAAACGCTTTCATCAGCCACCGATCAGCATCGACCAGTTACCGCCGATTGAAGCGGTGATCCTGTCACACAACCATTACGACCACCTCGATTATGAGGCTGTGCTGAAACTGGCGGCCAAGACCAACTACTTCCTGACCCCGCTGGGCGTCGGCGAGACCCTGATCAAATGGGGCATCGACGCCAGCAAGGTCCGCCAGTACGACTGGTGGCAGGGCACCAAAATCGCCGGCGTCCGTTTCGTCGCCACCCCGTCGCAGCACTTCTCTGGTCGAGGCCTGTTCGACAGCAACAGCACGCTGTGGGCGTCGTGGGTGATGATCGATGGCGACACGCGAATCTTCTTCAGCGGCGACAGCGGCTACTTCGACGGCTTCAAACGCATCGGCGAACAATACGGCCCGTTCGACCTGACCCTGATGGAAACCGGCGCCTACAACGTCGAATGGCCGCACGTGCACATGCAACCGGAAGAAACCCTGCAAGCCCACCTCGACCTCAAGGGTCGCTGGTTATTCCCGATCCACAACGGCACCTTTGACCTGGCAATGCACGCCTGGCATGAACCGTTTGACCGGATTCTGGCGCTGGCGTGGGAACGCAGTGTTGCGATCACCACACCGCAGATGGGCGAGGCGTTCAATATTGCTCAACCGCAGCGTGGTGACGCGTGGTGGTTGGCGGTTGAAGGGGAGGGTGAGGGCGTGGTGCAGAACGCCTGACGAATTTCAGGTTAAGCAAACACCACTTCAATTCGGCCCTCTTTCCGTGACCGGGGGGCCGATTTCACTACGATCTGAACGTCTCGTCCAAGATGCGAGAGGCACTCCATCATCTTGGCTTCACTGATGCCGCGAAATTTCCCCCGCAGCATTTCGGATAGCTTGGGCTGAGACAATCCAAGAATTTCAGATGCCTGAATTTGAGTGAGATGGCGTGCCTTGATGATCTCGCCGATCTTCGCCGCGAGCTGCGATTTGACCTGCATTTCACTGGCATTGGGTAATTCGAGGTCTTCGTAGACGTTCCCGCTACCTTCTTCAATTTCTGTCATTTTCTGATCCTTTCGCGTGATCCTGAGCGGCTCGAAGTCGGTTTCGGATCAGATCAATGTCGGACTGAGCCGTTTTGATTCCGGTCGTCGACTTCTTCTGAAAGCAGTGCAATACATAAATGGCACTGCCGAAACGAACCGTATAAATGGCCCGGTAGGTGTTGGTGTCGAAGTCTTCGATCAGCTCCAGCACTCCTGCGCCTCCAAACCCTTTCAGGGGTTTCGCATCCGGATGCTTCAAGCCACTCTGGGCCAAATCCAATGCGTAACCAAAAACATCCTGTACATCTGTGGGCATCTGCTTGAGATCTTTCTTGCTACTGCAAACCCACAAGAGCGGCTTCCTTGCACTCATGCGAAAATATACCTATTTAGGAATAAAGATCAACTTGCCTGTTTATTTAGCCATGGCGTAATCCCCGTGCCCCACTGACTCCGATGCTGAGTTCATGGCACTCACTGATCGCCCCGGCGCAAATCCCGGAAAGAACACCAACCCCTGTGCCTCAAACCGATACGCCAGCGCCAGCCGCGCCGCATCCGCCACGTCCTGCTGCGCTTCAAACCGCTGAATATCGTCCATCGCCACCTCCGCCTCGCGTGACAGCTGTTCCACGCTCCAGCCCAGCATCGCTCGGGCCTGGACGCAGTGCGTCGGGGTGAACTGGAAAAGGGCAATGCGTTCGAGGACGTGGTTCATCGCAAGAGAGGCCATGGTGTGCTCCGGGCTCAAGAGTGCTGATTGAAAATGTACTGTGTTTTTGTACAGTTGTTTTCGGCCGGGATCAAACGCATTTTTTGATTTGCCCTAGTT
>Ga0157373_10002343_pt1 | contig 14374 bp, 13 predicted proteins | sample C65metaG_FD_113460 | JGI IMG/M metagenome (GOLD analysis project Ga0157373, IMG submission 113460) | Corn rhizosphere microbial communities from Kellogg Biological Station, Michigan, USA - C6-5 metaG | ecosystem: Host-associated > Plants > Roots > Rhizosphere > Soil | place: USA: Michigan... | reverse complement strand
TGAAACCGACCATCACCACTTCCACGCTGGCCCACACATGCGGACCGAGGGTGCCGTCACGGGCCAGGCGCATGGCTGCCTCGAAGACCGCGCCCGGTGTCGGCAGGAACATCGCCGGTACCACGGCGCCGTAGGAAAGAAAGGCCCACAGACCGATCATCAGGACCCAGGCCAGGCTGCTGGCACTCCAGATCACCTGCACGGGCAGGTTGGTCTTGGGCGTCAGGCAGCGGTTGAGCCACGAATTGCGCTTGGACATGACGTGCTCCTGGTTTATTTCGGGCTGATGAAGCGGTTGTCGACCAGGTCGCTGTAGGTCACGTTGTACGGCTTGCCCTGCAACTCGCTGGCGGTTTCGTTGGCCAGTTTGATCACCATGGCTGCGTCGCCCTCAGTGCCGTTGCTGCCCAGCAGTTTTTCGCTCATGGCCTGATCGTAGAAGCGCACGCCCTGGGCGGCAGCTTCCAGTTCAGCCGGATCGGCGAGGTAGCCACCGACACCTTTGGCCATGATCGCGTAGGCTTCTTTCGGGTGGTCCTTGGTGTATTGCACGGCCTTGTAGAGGCCGCTGACCAGTGCCTTGACGTCAGCCTGCTGTTTGTCGATCACATCACAGCTCAGTGCCACGACATCGACGATCACCCCTGGCGTCGTGCTGCTGTCCACCAGGACCTCGCCTTGTTGTTTTTTGCGCACGGTGGTCAGGTGCGGTTCCCAGGTCACCGCAGCCGGCACACGACCGGCGATGAAGGCGGTGGCCGCGTCGTCTGCGGTCATGTTCTGGATCGTCAGGTCGCTCATCTTCATGCCGGCGTTTTTCAGCAAGTAGTTGAGCCAGAATTGCGATACCGAACCTTCGTTGACGGCAACGGCCTTGCCTTTGAGGTCCTGCAGGCTGTTGACGTCATTGCCTACCAGCACGCCGTCACCACCGTGGCTGTCATCCAGCGCGGCTACGGCCTTGAAGCAGAACTGCGGGCGGTATTTGAGGATTTCATCGAGGGTCGAGGCCGAACCGGACAACTTGCCCGAAGCCTGCGCAGCCATGTACATCGAGGCTTCTTCGATGGTCGGCAACTCGACGGTCAAGCCCTGGTCCTTGAAGTAACCCAGGTCCTTGGCCAGGAATAGGGTGCCGTAGCCCACCCAGGTGGTATGTCCGATGGACAGGGTTCCGGCTTGAGCACCACCGGCAAGGCCGGCAGCGATTGCAGTCAGGGCCAGCGGACGCACGCAACGCGATACGAAAGACTTGATCATGTAACACTCCCGGAATCGTGGTTTTAATTCGTTATTTCTCGGGGCAGTGGGCTAGACGCCAAAAACACATCGCTTATGGCCTCTTGCGGACCTTTTTGCCTCTGTGGGCAGGATTGATGGTGGCCGATGTCGGGGGATAGGAAAATTAGTAAATATGTGGTCGGTGATGAGGAAAAAACTGGGGTGCGGAAGGGGGCGTGAATAGCGTTCCAACCTGGGGCGCGCAATAAGAAAACGCCGCTTCCTGGTGTGGAAATCGGCGTTTTTCAAGGCTGCTGCGAGCCTTCAAGGGGCGGTGGTACGGCACCGGATCAGATCCGCCGCTTTCTCGCCAATCATGATGCAAGGCACGTTGGTATTGCCGCTGATCAGCGTCGGCATGATCGAGGCATCGACCACGCGCAGGCCTTGAATGCCATGCACTTTGAGGTCCGGCCCGACCACACTCATGGCGTCGACTCCCATCTTGCAGGTACCCACCGGATGGAACACCGTCGCGGCGTATTCACGCACATAAGTCATCAACTGCTCGTCCGTCTGTACGTGGGCGCCGGGCAACATTTCCTTGCCACGAATGCCATCGAACGGTTGGTCGGCGAGGATCCTGCGCGCCAATTTCAGGCCTTCGATCAAGACCCTGGCATCTTCGGGGTCGGAGAGGAAATTGAAGTCGATGACCGGTTTGGCCGCGCTGTCCAGGCGTATCTCGCCGATGCTCCTGGGGCGCAGCACGCAGGTGTGCACGGCATAACCGTGTCCCCACTCGAACAGTCGTCCGCGATGACTGCGATAGCCTGGCACGAAGTGAAATTGCACGTCCGGCAGAGCGTTGGCCAGCGGGGTACGGGCGAAGCCTCCAGCCTCGACATAATTTGTCGTCAGCCAACCTTTTTTGCGCAACACGTAGCGCAGCGGCGACAGGACAATGCTTGGCAGGGAGCCCAGGGAGAAGCCCAGTGTCAGCGGGCTTTTCGAACGCACCGTGATGAGTCCGTCGAGGTGATCCTGCAGGTTCTTGCCCACACCGGGCAGGTCATGTTCAACCTTGATCCCGGCCTTTTCCAGCTCGCTCGCAGGCCCGATGCCGGACGCCAGCAATAGGCTCGGACTGCCTAGAGAGCCTGCCGACAGAATGACCTCCCGGCTTGAGCCCAGAAGGATTGTCTTGCCGTCCGAGACCACCTTCACCCCCTTGGCCACTCGCTGCTGGAGCACCAAGGCCTGCACCGAGCAATCGGTGATCACGGTGAGGTTGGGGCGATCGAGCACCGGCGCGACAAACGCGCGGTAGCTCGACAGGCGCCGGGCGTTTTTCTGCGTCAGGTTGTAGAGGCCGCAACCTTCAAGCGTTTCGCCGTTGAAGTCATCGTTGAGAGGGATGCCGATGCGCTGCGCGGCTTTGATGAACAGTCGCGACACCGGATTGGGATCGCGTGCCGCTTCGACGTGCAGCTCGCCAGCCGCACCATGCAGGCGCGGGTCCTGGCCGAGTCGGTTGTTTTCCGATTTCTTGAAGTAGGGCAGCACGCTGTCCCAGTCCCACCCGGCACAACCAGCCTGCGCCCAGCGGTCGTAATCACTGGCGTGACCGCGAATATAAATCATGCTGTTCATTGAGCTGGAGCCGCCCAGCGCCTTGCCACGTGGTGTGTGCAGGCTTCGGCCGTTGAGATGCTTTTGCGGCGCCGAGAAGAAATTCCAGCTGTACTTTTTGCTCTTGTACAACGTGATGGTCCCGGCTGGCGTCTGGATACGCAGGCTGTTGTCGTGGCTTCCCGCCTCGATCAGGCAGACGCTGACATCCGGATCGGCACTCAGGCGGTTCGCCAGCACGCATCCGGACGAACCGGCGCCGACAATGATGTAGTCGTATTCGGTTTTCATGCGTTTCCTCTTGAAAGCGCCCCAAGTGGCAGGCCATGGTTCAGCGCAGCTGAAACCAGGTGGTCTTCAGTTGTGTGTATTTGTCGAAAGAATGCAGCGACAGGTCGCGACCGAAGCCGGACTGCTTGCCACCGCCGAACGGCACGCTGACATCCAGCGCATCGACGGTGTTGACCGAAACCGTCCCGGCATTCAGTCGGCTGGCGACCCGGTGTGAGCGATTGAGGTCGTCGCTCCACACCGATGCAGCCAGCCCGTAAATGTGCTTGTTGGCCATCTGCACGGCTTGGTCTTCATCGTCAAACGGCGTGATTGCCAACACTGGGCCGAACACCTCTTCGCGGGACAGACGCATGGTCGTTTTGACGTCGGTGAACAGCGTCGGCTGGATAAAATTGTCTGAGCCGTTGATGACGACCCGTTCACCGCCCGCCACCCGTCGTGCACCGCTGGCACTCGCTTCGCCTCTGTGATCCATGATGCGTGCGGCCTGGGTGGCGTCGACGATTGCGCCCATTTTGCTGGCCGGGTCCAGTGGATCGCCGGGCTGCCAGTGCTGCGCTTTCTCGATCAGGCGCTCGACGAACTCATCGTGAATCGAGCGCTGTACCAGCAGCCGCGAGTTGGCCGAGCAGACTTCTCCCTGGTTGAAAAAAATCCCGAACGCGGCTTTCTCGGCGGCCAGGTCCAGGTCCTGGCAATCGGCGAACACCAGGTTCGGGCTCTTGCCACCGCATTCCAGCCACACCTGCTTGAGGTTCGACTGCGCCGCGTACTGCATGAAGTATTTGCCCACCTGGGTGGAGCCGGTGAAGGCCAGTGCGTCGACATCCGGATGCAGGCCCAGTGCGCGTCCCGCCTGTTCACCGAGGCCTGTGATGACGTTGAAGACACCTTCCGGTACGCCGGCTTCCAGCGCCAGTTCGGCAAGGCGCAAGGCCGAGAAGGGTGATTGTTCGGCGGGTTTGAGGATCACGCTGTTGCCGGCGGCGAGCGCCGGGGCGAGTTTCCAGGCCGCCATGTCCAGTGGGAAGTTCCACGGCACCACGGCAGCGATGACCCCCAGCGGTACCCGAGTGATCGTTGCCAGCGTGCCAGGGCCGGTCGGTGCGACCTGGTCGTATAGCTTGTCGAGGCTTTCGGCGTACCAGGCGAATACGTGGGCGGCGCCCGGGACATCAATGCTGTAGGCGTCCATCACCGGCTTGCCCATGCTCAGGGAGTCGAGCAGCGCCAGTTCTTCGCGATGGGCCAGGATCGATTCGGACAGGCGCAGCAGCACAGCCTTGCGCTCCCTGGGGTGCATGCGCGCCCACGGGCCGGTTTCAAAGCAATGGCGAGCGATCCGGACCGCCTCGTCGACCTCGGCGTCCGAGCACGCGGCCACGTTGGCCAGCAAGATGTTAGTGGCCGGGTTGATCACGGCGAAGGTCGCGCCGTTGTGTGCCTGGTGAGGCTTGCCCGCGATTATTGCCGTGTTGATGAAGCGTTGGCTGTCAGCCAGGTGCTGCCAGCTTTTCAAGTCCGTCACTGCACACTCCTCAATGGCTTCCAGGGCCATGGTCACAATCAGTGGGGCCGATAGTGGGGGAATGGCGGACGACGGGAAATTATTAAAAATGTCGTTGCTACCGATAAAAAAGCTCGGCTGAAATGCGAACTCGCGATGCCTCATAGGCTGTTTGAGCATCGCTTTTTTAGCTTCATTGGAGAGCAATTTGCTTGTTTCTTCGCGACTGTGAACCTCGCAGAATAACGCGCAGGATCCAGCACTCCGGTTCACCCCATTCGAGGTAGCTATGGCCGCTTACAATCTGCGACAACTCAAGTACTTCGTCACCACGGTGGAGTGCGGCAGCGTCGCCGAGGCCTCGCGCAAGCTCTACATCGCGCAGCCTTCGGTTTCGACCGCGATCAAGCATCTGGAAGAGAGCTTCGCGGTGCAGTTGTTCATCCGGCACCATGCCCAGGGCGTGACGCTAACCCCTGGCGGTGCGCGGTTCTATCGCAAGGCACAGGAGCTGCTGCGGGTGGCCCATGAGTTCGAGCAGAACGCCCTGGCCGACAACGATATCGTTGCCGGTCAGATTGACATTGGCTGTTTCGAAACCGTTGCTCCACTGTACCTGCCGCGGCTGATTGCCGGATTTCGTGATCGCTGGCCAGGGGTGGAAATTCGCATCCGCGATGGTGAACAACAGGAACTGGTGCAGGCGCTGACGTCGGGCAGCATCGACCTGGCGATTCTTTATGAGCATGACCTGGACAGCACGATCGAAACCGCACCGCTGATGGCGCCGCAGCAGCCCTATGTGTTGTTGCCGGAGGGGCATCGCTTTGCCAATCAGGCGAAGGTGTCGCTTAACGATCTGGTGCTCGAACCCATGGTGCTGCTGGACGTACAGCCGAGCCGGACCTACTTCGTCAGCATCTTCGAAGAACGCGGTCTGTCCCCGCACATCCAGTTCAGCTCGCCGTCAATCGAGATGGTCCGGGGCATGGTGGGGCGTGGTTTTGGCTTCTCGATCCTGGTGACCCGACCCAAATCCGAATACACCTACGATGGACAGAAAGTGGTGTGCGTGCCGCTGGCCGAACAGGTCACCGGCTCGGGGCTGTCAGCCGCCTGGCTTCGCCGTTCGGCATTGACCAAGCCGGCGCAGCTGTTCGTGGATCATTGCCGGGAAGAGTTGGCGCCGAGGACCTGAGTCATCCGACGCAACATCTCATCGCACCCTTCGAGTTGGTCGAGGCTCACGAACTCATCCGGTTTGTGCCCCTGATCCATGCTGCCTGGGCCGCACACCACGGTAGGAATGCCGATGGCGTCGAACAGGCCACCCTCGGTGCCGAACGCGACGGTGGTAAACGCCTGTGAACCACAGAACTGTGCAATCAGCTGCGCAGCCTGGCTTTTGGCATCGGTGGCGAGGCCTGGATACGCCGACAACTCGCGAAAACGAATGTCGCTGCCCGGATTGACTTCGCGCATACGCGGCAGCAGTTGTTCCCTTGCGTACCGTTGCAACTGCTGTGCGACTTCGAGCGGGTCCTGGGCCGGCAGCGCACGCACTTCGAAATCGAACCGACAATCCGCCGGTACGATGTTCAGCGCCTTGCCACCGCTGATCATGCCGGTTTGCACGGTGCTGAACGGCGGATCGAAGCGAGTGTCATGCAACTGCGGGGCGCGCAGGGTTGAGCCGATGCGTCCCAGCTCCGTAATCAATTCGGCGGCGTACTCGATGGCGTTGACGCCTTGGGGCGAATAGGCCGAATGGCAGGCCGCGCCCTCCACATCGCAGCGCATCGCCAGCTTGCACTTGTGCCCGAGCACCGGCTTGAGCTCGGTGGGCTCGCCGATGATGCACAGCAGCGGTTTGACCGGGCGTTGCTCCAGCTCGGCCAATAACGAACGGACACCGAGGCAGCCGATTTCTTCGTCATAGGACAGGGCGATGTGCACCGGCATCCGCAATGGCCTGGCCCGCAATCCGGGCACCGCCGCCAGGACACAGGCAATGTAGGCTTTCATGTCTGCCGTGCCACGCCCGAACAACTTGCCGTCCTTTTCGCTCAGCTCGAACGGCGCCACGGTCCAGGGTTGGCCGTCCACCGGTACCACGTCGGTATGACCGGACAGCACGATGCCCGGCCGATCAGCCGGGCCTATCGTCGCGAACAGATTGGCCTTGTTGCGCTGCTCGTTGTAGATCAGCTCACAGGGCACGTCGAACTGCGCCAGGTAATCACGAACGAACTCGATCAACTGCAGGTTCGATTCGCGGCTGGTGGTATCGAAGCCCACCAGGGCGGCCAATAGATCCCGGCTGCTGCTTATGTGTTCGCCAAATGGTGCTTTATTCATCCCCGGGCACGCCGTAACGGGGGGCCTTGGTCGGGTCGAGGGCGCGGGTAATGTAATCCTGCATCTGTGGGTTGTAATCGGCCCATAGCTGCGCCAGCTTGCCGATGGGGTCTTCGTCAGCCCAGTCCACGCGTAGATCGACGATCGGCCAGGTCAGTTCGCCCACCACCACAAGCGCCGCCGAGTGCACCGGGCCGGCTTCACCCCCGGCCGCAACCGCGGCCTGCATCGCTGCAATCAGTCGATCTGCCAACTGGCCGCCGCTGCTTTCGAAGGTGTGCACCAACGTCTCGATAACCGCGCGATCAGCCAACATGTTGCCCGCACCGACGCATTGCTCACCGGTGAGTGCATGGTGCGTGCCGAGGGTTTCGCTGCCGCTGAAGTGTGCGGGCTGGCCGAGGTGATCGATGGCGGTCAATTGGCGAAACTGGCTGTAGCCATTGCTGGTCAGCGCCTTGTCCAGTGCCTGGGCCGCAGAAAACCCGCGTGCCAATTGGTCGAGCACCTGGGGGCCGAGGGCGGGGAGGGTGATGTTCTGCGTGGCCACAGCCCCCACTCCCGGGCGCAGCCACGGACAACGGGCGCCCACGGCAATACTGGAAGAGCTGATCGCGATACCCAACTGCCCTGTTTCGGCGCAACGGCCGACGATGGAAAACGTCATGGTGTATTCGTCCTGTTTCGTCCAGACCTTCCATCCGCCGCCCGGACCGCGTGTGTGACGCTATCCGGGCGAGGACGGTGCATGAGCGCATTGTGTCGATGCGCTGCAGTTGGCGAAACGAGGTTTTTTGTAGAGCCTGCCTACGTAAAAACTTCTCAATCGGCAGTTACAACAGCGCCTGCCTACAGGCGTCCGTATTCCCGCGCCGTGCGATCCACCGCGATGCGGGTCTTATCGACCAGTTCGTCCAATTCCGCACGGGTGGCGATCAGTGCCGGGGCCATGATCATGCGACCTAATGTCGAACGAATGATGACGCCTTCCTCGAACCCGAGGGTGCGGCAGCGCCAGGCGATGTCGTTCTCGTTGGCGAAGCGTTTGCGCGTGGCCTTGTCCTCGGCGAACTGCAACGCCGCCACCAGGCCCACGCCCTGGACTGCGCCCACCAGCGGGTGATCGCCGAACACCTCGCGCAGGCATTTTTGCAGGTAAGGCCCGGTGTCGGTTTTCACCTGGGCGACCACGCCCTCGTCACGCAGGGCCTTGAGGTTGGCGATCGCCACCGCAGCGGCTCCCGGGTGCCCGGAGTACGTCAGTCCATGGGCGAATACGCCGCCTTTTTCCACCAGCGCTTCGGCCATGCGGCGCGACAGGATCAGCCCGCCCATGGGGATGTAGCCCGAGGTCAGGCCCTTGGCGATGGAGAGTGTATCCGGCTCGAAGTCAAACACCTGATGGGCGAACCATTCGCCGGTGCGGCCAAACCCGCCGATCACCTCGTCGGCGCACAGCAGCACATCGTACTGACGACAGATGCGCTGGATCTCCGGCCAGTAGGTCTGCGGTGGCATGATCATCCCGCCCGCGCCCTGGAAAGGTTCGGCGACAAAAGCCGCGACCTTGTCCGCGCCCAGTTCGAGAATCTTGTCTTCCAATTGACGCGCCGCGCGCAGGCCAAACGCTTCCGGACTCAGGTTGCCTTCATGGGCGAACCAGTACGGTTCGTCGATGTGTGCAACATCGGGAATCGTGCCGCCCATGTCGTGCATGAACTTCATGCCACCCAGCGCCGTCGCCGCCAGCGTCGAGCCGTGGTAACCGTTCCAACGACCGATCATGACTTTCTTCTCAGGCTTGCCCATCACCTGCCAGAACTTGCGCACGGTGCGGATCAACACCTCGTTGGCCTCGGAGCCGGAGTTGGTATAGATCGCATGGCTGTAGTGCGAGGGCAGCAGGCTGAACAGCAGCTCGGACAGTTCGATCACCGCTGGGTGAGTGGTGTGGAAGAACATGTTGTAGTAGGGCAGTTGTCCGAGCTGGGCGCTAGCGGCGGCGGCCAGGTCTTTGCGCCCATAGCCCAGATTGGTGCACCACAGCCCCGACATACCGTCCAGGTAACGCTTGCCGTCGTTGTCCCACAACGACAGTCGATCTCCCCTGACCATCACGCGTGGGCCTTCTTCGTTCAGCGCTTTCTGATCGACGAAGGCGTGGATGTGATGAGCTGCGTCGGACGCCTGGTAATCACGAGTGGTACGGACGGGATCGAGTTCGATGGACATTGCGCTTCTCCAGGATGATGGCGCCGCAGCTGCATTCAGGGGGTTGGGTGCATGGACGGGGGCAGGGCGCGCATCAAGTTTTGGCACCTAAAAATATTTTTGTAAAGAAAATATTTGTTGATCGAAATTATTATCCGTAACCTGCAAGTCATCAAAAAACCATGCCTGGGGCACCATGACAGGACTCAGAGAGCAACAAAAAGAGCAGCGCCGGCAGAACATCGTCGAGGCCGCGCTGGCGTTATTCAAAGCCAACGGCTTCGGCGCCACCACGTTGGAGCAGATCGCCAATCAGGCAGGGGTGTCGTCGCCTACGGTGGTCAATTATTTCGGCGGCAAGCAAGAGATTCTGCTGGCCCTGTTGAAAGCGCCCGATGAACAGGCCATGGGGGAGGCGAGGGCGAATCTGAACGAAAACGCCGACCCGCTCGATGCCCTCTGCGAACTCGAAGGCTTGATGACGCGCTACCAGTTGCGCGCCATGCCGACGTCGCTTTGGCGTGAGCTGGCGCCGTTTCTGTTCACGGGGGAGCTGGCCCTGGCGTTCGAGCCCTGGAATGCCGCCGTGGTCGAGGAGGCCAAGGCGCTGCTCGTGCATTTCCAGAAGCTGGGCAAGGTGCGTGAGTCGGTCGACGTCGACGTGGCGGCCACCTTGTTCAACCAGTACGCCAACCTGGCATTTATCCGGCTGGCGACTGAGGCGGTGCCCGATCGCGAGGCCCATGCGGCGCACATGCGCAGTGTGTTGGGGCTGATGTGCCATGGGATGCTGACTGAGGCAAAGCCTGCCTGACGACAACTCGGGCAGCCCCTAGTTTTTTCCTGCTCTGCGACGACATAAATCATAATTTCGCTATCGCCTGTTCCTGCACAGAATGCGTCCACACCCGCCTTCGTGAAGGACACAGGTATGACAGCTGGAAACATCGAAATCGATACGCTCGTGGTTGGCGCAGGTCAGGCTGGCATCGCCATGAGTGAGCATCTGAGCAAACTGGGCATCGCGCACCTGGTCCTCGAGCGTAGCCGGATTGCCGAGGCATGGCGCACTGGACGCTGGGACTCGTTGGTGGCCACCGGGCCGGCCTGGCACGATCGTTTTCCAGGGCTTGAGTTCGACGACCTGAGCCCTGACAGTTTCGCCCCGAAAGAGCGGGTCGCCGATTACTTCGAAGCCTATGCGCGCAAATTCAAGGCGCCGATTCGCACGGGCGTTGATGTACGCAGGGTCGAGCGCAATGTCGGTCGTCCGGGTTTCACGGTCCAGACCTCCGAAGGGGTGATCCAGGCCCATCGTGTGGTCGTTGCCACAGGGCCTTTCCAGCGTCCCGTGATCCCGGCCATTGCCCCGAAAGACGCTCGGCTGACGCAGATTCACTCTGCCCAATCCCGCAATCCTCAGCAGCTTCCTGAAGGCGCCGTTCTGGTGGTGGGTGCCGGGTCCTCCGGTACTCAGATCGCGGATGAACTGCAGCGCGCCGGTCGCGAGGTCTACCTCTCGGTGGGCCAGCACGATCGTCCGCCGCGCGCGTACCGCAATCGGGATTTCTGTTTGTGGTTGGGCGTGTTGGGCGAATGGGACCAGGCGACGATGAAGCCGGGCCGTGAGCATGTCACGATCGCAGTCAGCGGCGCCCATGGAGGGCGTACCGTGGACTTCCGTGAGCTGGCCGAGCGCGGCATGAAACTCGTCGGTGTGACCCGTTCGTTCGACAACGGCACCGTGACCTTTCAGCCCGACCTGGCCGACAACCTCGCGCGGGGCGACGAAAACTATTTGGCGGTGCTCGATGCGGCCGATGCGTACATCGAGCGCAACGGCCTTCAACTGCCGCTCGAACCCGAAGCCCGCCGTGTGTTCCCTGACCCTGAATGCGTGCGTAACCCGATTCTTGAGCTGGATCTGTTCAAGGCGGGCATTACCACGATCATCTGGGCCACCGGCTATGCCACCGATTACAGCTGGATGAAAGTCGACGCATGCGACGCCAAGGGCAAGCCTGTGCACCAGCGCGGCGTGTGCAGCGAATCGGGCATCTATTTCCTGGGGCTGCCGTGGCAATCGCGGCGCGGGTCGTCATTCATCTGGGGCGTCTGGCACGACGCCAAGTACGTGGCCGACCACATCGCGACCCAACGGACCTACCTGGAGTATCGCGATGGGGCACAGCGCGAGGCCGAACTGATTGCGCCGATTCTGGATCGTCCCGTCGGCGTCTGATACCCCGCGCCCATTATGTTGTTTGGAGAGACCTCACATGGCACAACCGACCCACACTCGCATCCGCATGTTCAACACCAAAGAGACCTACCCGAACCAGTCGCTGGATAACGATCTATGCCAGGCCGTTCGCGCGGGCAACACGATCTACGTCCGCGGCCAGATCGGCACCGATTTCGAAGGCAATCTGGTTGGCCTGGGCGATCCACGTGCCCAGGCCGAGCAGGCGATGAAGAACGTCAAGCAACTCCTCGAAGAGGCCGGCTCGGACCTGTCACATATCGTCAAGACCACCACCTACATCATCGACCCGCGTTATCGCGAGCCGGTCTATCAGGAGATCGGCAAGTGGCTCAAAGGCGTCTTCCCGATTTCAACAGGGCTGGTGATCTCTGGCCTGGGCCAACCTCAATGGCTGATGGAGATCGATGTGATTGCCGTGGTGCCGGACGACTGGCAGCCGAATCAGAAATGACAAGCCCGGCACGGTTTGCGCAGTGTATGCTCAAGGGAGCCATCGCGCCTACACCCTGGCGCCGGCTCTATTTCTACCCAAAAAGGGCTTCTTGCCCTCAGCCGTCGAAGAGCGAATCGCAACAGTGCCAATACGAGGAAGAATCATGCGGATGTGGATGATGGCAGCGGGTATTTGCCTTGTCGCAATCGTAACCAATGCTCAGGCTCAAACCCCACCTCAAGCCACTCAAGAGATAAAAGGCTTGCTGGACTTTGTCGAGCACAGTGAATGCCGATTTGTGCGTAACGGAGAAGAGTTCCCAGGTCCCCAGGCGCGCGCGCATCTGGAGAAAAAGCTGAATTACCTGGAGGACAAGAACAAGGTGAACAGTGCAGAAGACTTCATCGATCTTGCTGCCACGAAAAGCAGTATGAGTGATCGCGACTATGAGGTGCGATGTCCAGAAGGCGCACAGCCTGCAGGCACCTGGCTCAAGCGGGAACTACAGAGACAACGACAACTTCATTGATTTTGTCTCAAGGCGAATAATATAAGCATCGCTAAGTTGCTTTCACCGATGAGTGCAAAAAGACAATATGAGTAGCGAAAGCCCACACGCCAATGTTGAGCGTCTTCGTATTCCGCGCACGATCTGGGCCTTGGGTTTTGTCAGCCTGTTCATGGATCTATCGTCCGAGCTTGTACACAGCCTGGTGCCCGTATTTTTGGTCACCACGCTGGGCGCGAGCGCATTGACTGTCGGGATCATCGAAGGGATCGCCGAGTCGACCGCCATGCTCGTCAAGATATTCTCTGGCGCCATCAGCGATTTCATTGGCCGGCGTAAAGGACTTCTGTTGCTTGGGTATGGGTTGGCGGCCCTGACCAAGCCACTTTTCCCTTTGGCTCACTCGGTTGAAGTGGTCTTCACTGCACGCTTTCTGGATCGAATCGGAAAAGGTATTCGTGGTGCGCCGCGAGACGCCCTCGTCGCCGATGTCTCGCCACCAGCGATCCGTGGGGCCTGCTTTGGGTTGCGCCAATCGATGGATACGGTGGGGGCCGTTCTTGGCCCGGCGCTGGCCATTTTGCTGATGCTGTGGCTCGCAGATATACAGCTTGTACTGTGGGTTGCAGTGATTCCGGCAGCTATAGCGGTGGCTCTCATTGTCACCGGAGTAAAAGAGCCCACTCACGCCTCCCGGGAACACAGATTTCGATCTCCAATACATTGGCGAGTCCTTCACGACTTCTCCGCTGGGTATTGGTGGGTGGTGGTCGTGGGCGGCGTGTTTACGCTTGCCCGGTTCAGTGAAGCGTTTCTGGTATTACGGGCGCAACAGCTAGGCTTGTCAGTGACTTGGATTCCGCTGGTGATGGTCGTCATGGCGCTTTTCTATGCGTTGTCCGCTTACCCTGCCGGTTGGCTATCCGATCGTATCAGTCGCACGAAACTGCTCTGTGGGTATGGGACTACTCGTCTTGGCGGATCTGGTTCTTGCTCAGTCCAGTTCTGTCATCACGATGCTGCTGGGCGTCGTGTTATGGGGATTTCATATGGGATTCAGCCAAGGCATTCTTGCCTCGCTGGTGGCCGATAAAGCGCCAGGAGAACTCAAGGGTACGGCCTTCGGCATTTTCAATCTGGTTAGCGGTGTATGCATGCTGATCGCCAGCATTCTTGCGGGCTGGCTGTGGCAAAGCATTGGATCAGACAGCACGTTCCTCATGGGCGCATTGCTTGCCGCAATCGCTCTGGTCTTGCTTTTATTCAAGAAGCAATAGCGTCTTAGGCGGGTAACGCCTTGACGCGCTTTTCACGTCTAAAAGAGGGTTTGAAGCCTGCCGGGTTGGTCAGTGCTTGGGGGATCACCGGAAATCCTTTTGTTCTCCTGGACGGGCGTTTGTTGAGCGGTGCGCAAAGCCATTCCGCCGAAGGACACGCTGGCATCCACATAGCGCAACGCTGACTTCATGTCCTTCCAACCGACATATCCCATCAGTCCCTTGATGTCCCAGCCGTTCGCAGACGCCCAGGTCGCAAAGCCGCGCCGCATCGAGTGACTGCTATACAGCTCCGCTGGTAATCCTGCCTCTTTGAAAATGCGGCGCAGTACCGGGCTCAGGCTATGCGGCTGCATGGCTTTGCCTGACAGATTGCCCCAGCGATCAATCCGCTGGAACACCGGCCCCCTTGCTATCCCGGCCACTGTTATCCAATTGATATAGGCCTCTACGGGGCAGAGCATGGCGAGCGCCGGCGTCTGGAAGGTCGCTCCTTCGTACTGACGGTCACCCTTGGTGTAGGGTAGGAAAAAAGTAATCCCTGCACCGCTTATGGCTTTCGTGTTCTCCACCGTCAGCCTGGCCAGCTCATCGCCGCGAAAACCACGCCAGAACCCAATCAAGATAATCGCCACCGAGCGCCGGTGGCGCACCAGCGACTTGTAGT
>Ga0157373_10002342_pt1 | contig 14376 bp, 13 predicted proteins | sample C65metaG_FD_113460 | JGI IMG/M metagenome (GOLD analysis project Ga0157373, IMG submission 113460) | Corn rhizosphere microbial communities from Kellogg Biological Station, Michigan, USA - C6-5 metaG | ecosystem: Host-associated > Plants > Roots > Rhizosphere > Soil | place: USA: Michigan... | reverse complement strand
TCCTAAGCCGAGTCGGCCTGATGGTTCTGCACCCGCACGTCCGGGAGGCACTCCATACCCTTTCAAGCAAACTCGGCGTTGAGCCGGTGCTCCTGCCTCTTAGGAGAAATTTTGACCTCGAGCCGATGGGCCCTGACGAAGCAGAGCTTGACCTGCAGCTGAGCACTACCGACGAACTTGGCTCCTAGGTATAACGGGGGAAGAGAGCGCCTGAAAGGTGGGTCTTTCGACCGGATCGAGGAATGGCTCGGCTTGGCCAACCAACGTGGCCCGCTGCGCTCGGAGTGCTTCTTTCATCAGGGTCGTGCTAAGCGCGGCACGAAGCTGCCGGCCCGCAATTAGCACCGCCACCGCACTGGAAAGACGCCCCATCCGGCTAGACCGGGCGGGGCGTCTTTCTTTACGACTAGAATCGCATTTGGTTGGATTGGTAGTGGCTTTTTTGTGACCCAACAGTGTCCGTGGCGATAGAGTGAATATGCCCCCAACACACAAGGATCAACAGTGAGCATCTCAACTATTCAGAACACCGGGTTCGCCGGGACCGCACGCCTGGGGATCCGCGAAGTCGTCCGTCAACTCAACGCCGCCCTGGGAGCAACCCTTGTGGCGGCCCTTACAGGCAGCAAGGATCCGCGAATCAGCTACAAATGGGCCCGTGAAAACGGTCCGGAGCCCAAGCCCGCCGCCGTGCAGAGACTTCTTCTGGCCCACCGGGCGTGGATCGCAGTCTCCACCAACGAGGGCGAGCACGTTGCGCGCCTGTGGTTCATCGGAGCGAACCCGTGGCTGGGTGAAGTATCGCCCATCGAAGCCATCGCCAACATGGAGTCAAAGAAGGTCATGGCCGCGGCCCAGGCGATGGTCGACGACAGCTTCAACGGATGAACCGCGTCTGCACCAGCACCGGTCTCTCCATCCTGGACGGGAAGGGCACGGCCGGACTCTGGGTGCACACAGGGCCGTGAAAGAGAGCGAGCAGCGCGCATCATAACGGTCATTATGTTGTGGATATACATCGCCTTCAGGGCCTGGGAAGAGCCGAGCAGCCGAGCAGCCGACCGGTCTCCGCGCCACGACCCACCGAACCGTCACGTGGGCTGACACCCGCGCCGGCCGCTATCGTCGATGAACCCCTGGTCCGCTCCGCCGTCAGCCGCCCACCGGCGGGCGGCGGGCGGACTGCTTCTATTTGGTTCAACAGTCGGTCGCGCTCCGTGGTCACCACGTCCAGGGCACCTTCGGCCCGGTCTGCGCGGGCCCGCTCGGAAGAGAGTTCAGCAGCGTGGGCCGTCGCGGCTTGCTCGGCGTCGGTCTGGACCCGCTCCAGTTCGGCTTCGACTTCCGCGGCCCCTGATCTCCTCCTCGGCGACCGGAGACGACCTGTGCGGGTCTCGCGCTCGACGGCGAACAGGTCATGCGCGGCTGAGTACGTTTCGCGCCAGATACCGTCAACGCGGACTGTGACGGGCTCCGTCGCCTCGGGATGTGCGCCTGCGCGGCCACGCGTTCATTCCACGTCCCTGCAGCCTCGGTAGCGACGGACGTTGAGACGCCCGCCCGTGCGCGCACGGCACGGCTGGTGACGGGCAGCCCTTCGACAGACAGAGCCTCGGCGGCGCGGCCTTTCTGAGCGGAAGCAGATTCTCGTGCTCATGCGGCAGTAACACTAGTAACGAGTAACGGCGATACTCGTTACTAGCGTTACTCCGAATCAGAGTCGACATCGCGCCTGCCCGTTCCCCATCCGGCTGCCGTGAGGCGCTGCCCGGGAACGCCGGCGCGAACCTGGTCTCCGGCGACGAATGAATTCAGTCCAAGCGCCAGCAACTCGACCCCAAGCGTCGGCGCTGGGCACTTCTCCCCTGACCGAGCACCGCAAGGCGGCGCCCTCCGCCAGCGAGGCAGTTTGATGCTTCGGCCAACTGTTCCCAAGGTCAGAAAATGGGTGTGGGCCGCTAGTAGGCGATGAAACAGTTGTTACAGTCCACGTATGACGAACGTGTACACCGCAGAAGCGACCAAACTGACCGACGTATGCCGCGCGCTCTTTGGGGACGAGTCGCGATGGATTACCGCCGCCGGCTATCCGAACAGCTTGGCTCTCTGCCTAATCGACTCGTTGTGGTCCACCGGACCGGCATACAAGAGCGTTCAGAATGTCGTGTCGAACTATCGGGCTTATCGCGCCACGGAAGGCGGCGACGCTTCGACTGATGGGACGAAAGAACTTCTCGAAACGTTCGCCGATGTCAATGGGAGCCCAGGCTTCGCTGACCTGGTCAAGAACCATAAGCCAGCACACACACGTCAGGGCGCGCTACTCAAATCCGAAGTCGTCTACCGCGCCGCCGTTGCCTTGGAAGGCATCGACATATTCACGATGGCGGATGTCCGTGCCGAGTACGCGCGGGATAAGAATCTGACACGAATTGAAGAGATGTGGCTAGACCTGCCCAGCCAGTCGTCGGGTGTCACCTTTAACTACTTCGTCATCTTGGCCGGCTACGAATCGGTAAAGCCAGACAGGATGATCTACCGCTTCATTGAAGAGCATACGGGGCTCACCAGCCGACAGATTGGTACGAGGCAAGCAACAGAACTGCTCCGGAGTGTCGCCGGGGCTTACCCGACGCAAGCTCGGAAGCTCGACCACATCATCTGGCGCTACAAATCGGGCCGCGACCTGTTCCAGCCGGACGAGTGGCAAGATGACTCCCATGGTGGACACGCGAATGCGGCGCGCCCCTGACGCGGAATGGGTGTTGATGTACCGGCTCGGGCTGAGCCGGAAACGCATCGCTGACCTCGTTGGCGCAGAGCCCGCCACTGTCGGCTACCACCTCGCCATCGCACGCCGTCGGGATCCGGAGCTCGAAGCAACACATCTGGCTGCCGCCGAAACCGGAGCCGGCCCCTCTCCCGGGGGCCTCGCACGCATGGAAGAGATCATCACCTGGGTTGCGACCGAGCGCCGGTTTCCCACTGAGCGCTCAGAGAACAAGGGCGAACGGTCGATGGCCCGGTGGCTATCTGACCGCCGGCGCGAGGCGGCCCAAGGCATCGTTCACCCGACCTACGTCGGGGGCCTTGCCCGCGTTCCCGGATGGGACTGGAATCCCAGGACAGCGGCCGATGAAGACAAATGGCACGAACGACTTGCCCAACTCATAGACTTCCGCGAGGAAGGCAACGATTGGCCCCGCCACAAGATGTGCGATTCCGAGCGGGAACACACCCTCGGCGTGTGGGTCCACGCCCAGCGGCAAAAGCAACGCCGCGGCGAGCTCGAAGCTGAAAAGGTCAAACGTCTGGACGCCGCCGTTCCCGGCTGGCAGACGGGCCGCACGAGGGGCCGTTCACCCCGGCGGTAGACGGAGACTATGGATGGGTCACGTCATCTGGTCCGACTCGTTCTACTAGCGCATGTCGGGGTTGTGACATTCGTGAATTAAGCTGTCGCCCATGGCTGCGCCGCAGTTGCTCTCGACATCCTTGATCCCCTCTCGGTCCAGCATCGGACCAGGTTTGAACATCGGGAAAGGCTCACCGTGTCCACCAAGAACCCCGTTTCAAGAGCAAAGGGCTCTGGTACGCCACCAAAGAAGCGCGCAAACGTAGGGCTAAAAAGTCTTAGAACAAGACAGTTGCACCCTGCTGTTTGCCTGCACAGCAGACATTGGGGCTACCTGCTGAGCCCTTCGCTCATGCCCTAGGCATCCGAGCTACCCCACGAGACTGGCAACCAGACATTCGAGAAGCGGAAAGGGGCGAATGCGATTGAGATTTTTTCAAACGGGACAATGTCCATGATCACAATTGCAGAAACGGCTTTCAGTACGCTCTCGACCATGTGCTGATTAGTTTGCCACCAAGAGATTCGCTTCATGGCATCCCAAGCGGCCTGCCTGGCCGCATTGATCTGCGCATCGACTACCCGATCTCGAAGCGCTGTTTCTTCAATGAGGATAGTGGCAACACCGCTAACCCGATCAAGGCCGGGGAGCCCCCTCACTAGGGCGTACATTCCCCGATCATATTCGTCAACGGTTAACGAGGGGAGGGAATATATAAATTCTTTGACAGATAGTGTTCTAGATCCGTAATCCATGTCCATAGAATATCCGGCTCTTCTCCGTTGAGGGTGTAGCCGGGGCCTGAATCCGGTCTTCACAGTTGAGGCTGTCCACCGAGGAGCGCGAGGCGCTGGCCGACGCCGTCGACAAAGTGAACCGGCACGACTTCCCCGGCGAATTCGAGCCGAATTAGCAGGCCTTTGCCCCAATGGGCTGCGCCCGTCCGAGGACTGCACAGGCCACGTGCCGCTTGCCTTCGGGGAAGTGGTCTCGTAGCGCATGTCGGACTTGTAACGCGGGCGCGCCGGGTACGGGAATCGAGCCACGGCGCGCCACTGGTTAGATTTCGACCGGCTCCGCGATCCCGACAGACAGCCGGAGTGCCGTGGCAACGTTTTACGAGCGTCGCCGTGCTCACGTCGTTACCCGTTCGATCCGCGCAACCGTCGGGCGAGAGGCACTCGCACGCTCGGCCAGCTCCTCTTGGGCCTGGCCAAGTACCTCGCGCGCCTCACGAAGGCTTACGCCGAAATCGCAGGCACTCACTGCGTCACCGGTTGCCCTTGGCCCGATTATGGGTCTTGCACAACATCTCAAGGTTCGAGATGTCCGTCGCTCCTCCCTTAGACCAGGCGGTCACGTGGTCCGCGTCCATTTCGGTCTGACTGTAGATGCGCGTCTTGTTCGCGTTGTCGATACCGGCGCACGTCGGGCAGTTCGACACACCCTTAGTCTCCGCAACCTTCGTCTGCGTGGTGTAGGCAGCCCGGATGTCAGCAGGCTGGAACACGCGGATGTCAAGCAGTTCCGGCTTCTCCTCGCCGCCGAGGACGTACTCGTAGATTCCCTTCGCGTTCTTCACGTACACATCACCGCGCAGATCTTCGACGCGAGCGCTTAGTGCGGCACCGTCGTAGGCGTTCTGACCGAATCGCTCGTACAAGTCGGCCCACGGCAGCCCGCGCATCGGGGCGTCCGTACGCCCGTCGAACACTGTCTCGACCCACTCGATCACCGTGGTGAAATAGTCCTTTAGTTCAGCGATGCCCGTGTCATGACGGTGCGCGGCCATATAGTCGTCGATCTTCTGCCCCTTGGAGGCTGAAACCCACTCCAGCGCGACCTCCAGCACCTCCTGGCGCTTGGGGTCGCCCTTAACGAAGTTAGACCACTTCTGCTGGAGGGCGTTCTTCGCGTTCGAGAACTCAGCCTTCGCGGCCGTCACGAACGGCCCTGAGTACGCCGCGTTCAGCAGCTCCTGGTCATTGAGTGGCACGCCGGCGGTGTTGATCGTCTCGAACCAGGCCTTGATCTCCGGCTCGGTGCCCTCACATACGTAGACCAGCAGCTCGGTAGCCAGCAGAAGCGTTTTCTCTTCGGCCGACAGCGAGGAAAAGTAGCGTTCACGCCCGTCAACCTTCACCGCGAACTTATCGGTGTGGAAGCGACCGATCGACGTGATGCGTTGCTGACCGTCGAGCACCTCCAAATGCACCTTGCCGTCGTTGTACCCAGACGAGGCGTCGACGAAGTAGATGAGGCCGAGCGGGTATTCCTTCAGCAGCGACTCGATGACGGCGACATCTTTCTTGCCATCGTTGTAGATATAGTTGCGCTGGTACTCCGGCTGGATTGTCAGCGTCCCAGACAACCCGTAGAGGCCCCTCGCGTGCACCTCGCTGTACTGGAAGCCGCTCACGAGATCGCTAATCTTGATTGGCCTGAGTTGGGTCTTCATTCGCAAGCTCCGTTCTGGACGAAACGATTACGGATGAAGATGCGCTTGAACGGAAAGCGGTGCGGATTTGTCAGTCCCACCCAGTAACCACCCGCACGCTGCGCGCCCGTACCTCCGACCGCCCTATACCCCGCTATGAACTCTTCGGAGATCGGGGAAACTCCAATCTCACGCATTGATTCATGATCGTCCATATTACCGATGATCTCGAATTGTTCAGGGTTGTACTTGTCCAAGAATGTGATCGGAACACCCATGACCCCCTCATAGTCGCCCGGAATTGCGTCCACGAAGGGCACCTCGATCGCGTCGTAGTTATCGTACTTCTGATAGGCGATACCGCGGACAGACTTGCGCTTGCTGTAGCGGATGTTGTCTTCCTGAGTCATCAACTGAAGGGACTCGTGGCGGCGTCCGTGCTCAATGTTCGTGTACCAACACGAGTTTCCGAGACGGGTGTAGTCGTATTTATCGTCTGATGGATAACCGAGTCGCTCCGCCTTTTCCTTATCCGACTGTTTCACTTCAGATCCCTTCGGGACCGCGAAGACCATGTCGGTTGTGTTGGCGGTCGCGCCCTTCCAGAGCTTATTAGCTTGAAGCATCCGGAAGGTGTCGCGATATGTCACGGAATTCGCACTCCCGACGATTGAAAATCGAACGTCATCGGTAGCAAGCCAGGCAAGGAATTCACGAAACAGGCTGAAGGGCGGGTTCGTGATGACGAAGTCAGCCTCATCGCGCAGCGCCGTGATTTCCGGGCTGCGGAAGTCGCCGTCGCCGTCTAGGTACTCCCATGTCAGGTCATCGAAGTCGACACGACCATTACCTGAGACGTCGGTGCCGTCCAGCACGAATTTCTTCCCGTTCGCACGAGTCTTCGTCTCATCGAACTGCGGATCCTCAAGCTCGAAAAGCGTCGGCTCGTACGAGGTGATTGCCGGGTTGCAGTTGGGCGCATACGAGGTCGAAATGAGCTTCTTCAGCCCCAGAGCTTCGAATCGTTCTGCGAAGTACCTGGTGAAGTTGCTCCACTCCGGGTCATCGCACGGCAGCAACACCGTTTTGCCCTTAAACACGTCCGGGTCGTACTCCAGATACGCGTTCATCTCTTGCTCGATATCACGCCACTGTGTATAAAACTCATCGTTCTTCGCCTTGCGAGCATTCCGCAGGCTCCCGTTTTTCGGGTCCTCAGTCACCTTGTTCTCCTACTGCCGTCTTGCATCAGGAACGCTACACCGCCGACTGCATAAAGCTCGGCGAAGCCGCGCCGGGAGCGCCTCTCTGGCGAGCTACACTCGCTCACGGATCCGAGACTCCCCATGTCCTCGACCATTACACTGCCGTCGGACCGAGGGGGTGGATCGGCTGCCTTGCCTGCCACGACAGCCGCCGTCTCGTCGGAGGCCGGTTCGACGCGCTCGACGCCGACGAAGTGACCAGCATTGATGTGCAAGGAGACGACCCCGGCACTTCGCTGCTGAGCACGAGGAACTCTGGGGCTTCGACACCGACTCGATGCCCGGAGGGCCCGGCGAGATCAGCCCGCTGACCGAGATTAGAGTTCCCGCGCCAGCTCGATGGGACGTCGCTTGTACGCAACTACCGTGTAATCGCCGCCGAACGCAGGCCGTGTATCTTTTGGTGGCTTGAGCGAGTTGTACTCAGCCATGTCGCGGTGCCGAGACACATAGACACGGGTCCACTCGTCAGTTTCAGCGGCTAGGGCAGATAGATGGAGGCCAAATTGACCACTCTGATGGGGCGGTATCCCTTGGACCCCTGCCCACAGCTCGTAGCGCCCGAAGATGAAGCTGAAAGTGGCGAAGGGGGCAAAGTCCTGGGAATGGGTGATCCAGAACCGTCGAACGGTCTTGTCAACCGAGAGCTTTCGTTTTCCAGCCGGCAGTCCCAGGAGGCGATTGGGAGGGGCTGGCAGGTTCTTTTCGAGGTGAGTGCCTTCCTCCACGTCTCGATCAGACCGACAGCAAGGAATGAGGCTGATTGCATCCACCTCGGCGGCGTATCGAAATGTAGTGATCGAATAGCCGTCATCGAGGAGTGCAAGAATGCCGCCAGCCGTGACCGTGTGGACAGAGGCCGCAACAATGATGATTTGCTGAGACTCGTTCACTACTGTCGGCAGAGGGCGGCCGAAACGCTGCTCGAAGGCTTGCTCCAAATCGATCCCGAGGCCGACGGCAGCCGCTAGGCGGATGATCATGGCTCTGTCCAGCCTCTTGATCGAGCGCCGATAGCCAAGGACTTGGGCGATGACGGCAGGGAGAGCTTTCCCCAGCTTCAGCTCCACAATTGAAATGGCACCGGTCGAGTCAATGGCGAGCAGATCAATGATTCCGCCGACCGCTACCACCTGCCGGCCAATGACCAACAAGTCCTCCCCGAGAAGCGAGGGATTGGATCCTAGATAGTCCTCCAGGTCCTTCTCAGACCCGATCAGGAACTCTGGCGGTGTGGGCTCCGCGGTCACCGCAAACGCTCCGTTCCTTCGATGCGCCCCGGTAACCATCTGGATGAGGTGTGCTCCATGAGCAACCAGACGACGGGCGTCCTGTATACAGCCGGCGCTACCCGAGCGCCCAGTTGGCTCCCCGGAGCGGGCATGAGGCCCCCAAGTTCGTTGCCAGCTTGGTGTCTCCTTCCAGATCGAGCTTGAGGGTGAACGAGTGTCGCGGACCCCTGACGGGCCGGCCAGTAGCGAGTTTGTCTAAGTACCATCCGGCCAGTATCCGGGGTGCACGCTTCCAAGGTGGCATCGGCCGCCGGTCTCGTCAGCGGCTCGAAATAGCGGTCACGCAGACGCTGAATCGAGCGCCTCGTAAACCAGCATTTCCGGAAATGTTGGTACAAAGTCATATTTCGACATGAGTTGAAAACGGTTCCAGACGCCCGGGCCGACAGAGCCTGGAGCGTTTGCCGGCCGCGCTCCGCGCTGCCTGCCCAGGGGCCGGCGGCCTCGGTGACGTGGGCGGCCGCGGGCGACCGGCACGCTTAGCCTGTCGCCCAAGCCTCCGGTCGCCCGCCGTCGTCTTCAGGCCGCCGTCGACTGTTTCTGGTCATCCTGCGGCGCCAGCGGGAGTTTCACCTCCCGTAGTCGGGAACGTCGTGCTGACGATCCATGTCGGCGACTCGGTCCGAGAGCTTCACTGCGTCGATCTTCCTCTGCATCTCCAGACTCCGGCCCTTCCACTGCTCATAGTCGGGGCCGCTATAGTGACCAAGACCATCGCTGTTACGTCGCTGGTGCTCGGCAAACGTGCGACGCTGGAAGGCTTCAAACCGGTCCTGCAGCGTGGTCCCGTCTTTGAGCTTTATGCCCCTAAGGAACGTCATGAGCAAGTGCGGCTGGGCTCCCAATATGTCCCCACGCATATCGTTGTAGCTTGGCGGCACCGGCGGACCCGGGTTGTCGTCGAGTTGCTGCTGGATGTGCCCGTGCAGAGCCAGCAGGTCCCGCGCAGCGGCCTTGTGGACCCGTTCGGCCATATCCGCTCGCCGTTCCCTCTCCTGTGCTGCGAGGCGCTCATCTGTGACCTCCTGGCGGGCATCTGCCCGAGCCTCGCCCATCGCATCCTGTTTCGCCTTGCGCCTGAGCCGGGGCACTTCTTTGAGTTGCGCATCCACTTCTTCTCTGTCGTCACTAAGCGACTTGGCAGCCTCGGTGAGCTTGGTCTTTTCCGCCCGTACCTCCTGGCGTTCCTCCCAGAGCTTCTCGCTGTCACGCTGGGCGACGGCCAGGGTCGCGCGCGCCTTGTCTGCTGTGCGGGCGTAATCCGCGCTGGAGGTCCGCTCTGTCGACCTGGCGGTGGTCGTGCGCTGAGGGTCATACCCGGCCGCTTCGAGGGCGTCGCAAAGCTCCTTGCGCTGCTTCCTCAAATGCTCCGGCCCCCTGAAGAAGTCCTTCTGCGAGAGCCGGCCATCGTCGGTGACCGGCACGACGGACAACTGCAAGTGCGGGCTGGTCTCGTCCAGGTCAATGGACCCGCAGACGATATTCTGCTGCCCGAACTCCTTGCATGCCCATTCGAGCTGGGCGTACACGAACCGCTGCGCCTCATCAATGAGCCCGTCGGTGCGCCAGGCGGGACAGTGGGCGTCGAACCAGCGCGGGTCGAGCTGGAGCATGATGCCGCGCATGATAACCGCGTCCTTTCGCAACGGCTTCTTCACCTGCCTGAGTCTCGTTTCCCGGTAGTCGGCGAACTCGGCGCTGGGAGGCCGGTTCATCCCCTTCGGATCCTTCGTAACGACCGGCACGCGGAAGCCGCCGCTACCGTCGTTGACGAAGGTGATATTCATCTTCGACCGACCGAGATCGATGTTCGGATTCCCGTGCCCGAATGCAAAGCCCGCTGCAAGATCCGGCCCCCGACCGAGGTGGCGATCCCGGGCCACCGCATGGGAGCCGGCGGCCTTGACCTTCGCTTCCGGAGAGGCATCGTAAGTAACTGTCCAGCTCACAGAGCCCACCTCCGCATAGCTCCGGTGAAGCCTCCGGCGGCGCTCCCGCGGGAACGCCGTTTCTGAAGTCCGATGCCCCTCCGCTCATGGGACCCTGCACCCATGAGCGGAGCCTCTGCACCGCACTTCAGAAACGGCAGAGCCGGAAGTGTAGCCCCATACACCTTTCCTCTTCGTTCCAAGGTTTCCGGGGCCCTCCGGGGGCCGCTGCGCGGGGCGTCCTCGGCGCTGAGCGCCTCGATCCGCAGGTCAGAGAGGGCTCCACCGGAGCCCTCACTGACCTGCATGGACTGACCGCCGAAGGCGCTCATGCTGCAGCCCCCGCGACCAGCGCAGGGGCCGGATTGAGAACAATCCCGCGGCTGGCCAAGGTTGCCGTTACCTCGGCGAGGTGGCGCTGCGCCGAGGTCACGATGCCGGCGTCCGGCGACCGCAAGGCGACCGTATCCAACACCGCATCCAGCGCCTCGGCATGGGTGAGGTTGGCCATCGTATCGGTGTTGCCGTAGCCGAGGATCACCAATTCCGGGCGCGGCGTGGAGCCGTCACGGCCAGGCACGCGTATGGAGCGCCCATAGGGGTCGACCTCTCCAATCCGGCTGACAGAGTAGTGCGGCTCCCCTTCGATCTTCCGCGCTTCGATCGACAAGGTGACGCGCCGCACCAGCTGATCCATCGAGTCATCAACCGAACGCTTTCCAGGGATGAAGAACCCGAACTCGACCGGGTCGACCGAGACGGCGATGAGGATCAAGCGTGGGGCCGCATCCGGCTTGTTGTAGTAGCGCGCCGAGATCGGGCCGCCCTGTTGGGGATCAAGAAGCTGAAGGAAGTCGGCCCACTCCATAACCCGTGAACTCGGCTCATTCATCATGAAGATCTGCTCGCCGTTGTAGGCGTCCGGCCCATTCTTAGCCGTGGCGCGGAAGATCCGCCAGCCGGTCCGCGCCGAGAGTTCGGCGGCGACCGACTCAACGAGATAACTCTTGCCTTGGTTACTAGCGCCCAAGGCCCAGACAGTTGTCTTCTTGAAGGTACCGGCTCGCAGCTTCTCCACTTCGAACAGCATGTCGCTCTTAGCGCGGACCTTGAAGGCAAGGTTGACCTTCGGCTCGTTCCGCGTGTAGATATCCATGAGCGTCTTGTCCCTCAGCAGGTCGAGCTCGTCGACCTCGCCGTCGAGGACTTTCTGAATAAGCGCATCGCCGAGCTCGGCCCACTCCTTCATCGACACGGGAGCGTTCCGCGCAGTGACCGCTCGCCGCGCCCACGCCCGGCGGTTCTCCGCCTCGACCGCGAGGTAGTCCCTACCGCGGATCGTGACGACTTCGTCGGGCGCGTACTGGAACTTGTCCGGGTCCTTCGCGTGGATGAGATACGACAAGGCGTTCTCCAGCCGACCGCCACGACTCGGGGCGCGGACAACGCTCGTGGTGAACCCCAGGGCTTGATCTATCTCCCAGCACTCGAGCTTGCCCTCATTCGTCCGCCCTTCGCTCTGCTGGAAGATCCCGTGTGCGTGCTCGTCCTTGAGGGAGCCGTCCGCCAGCCGATCCTTGCTGTGCTTCATCATCCAGAGCCCCTGCGCGTCGCCGCCCGCTGCCCCGTACCGGGACAGCGCCTCCTCGCCGATGCCCCGCATGTCCCCGGAGAGAATCAGAGCAGGGTCCCATCCGGGCCAGAACTCCGGCTTGAGCTGCTGCGTGAACGTCACGTAGGCGGGCCGCTTCCGACCGCTGGGGCCGCCACTCTTCCTGGGGCTTCCGCTCATCGCGACCACCGCCCGGAGTGCGCGCCATTACTTACATGCTTTACCAAATGGCGCGCATAATGGCGCGTGTCGGAAACCCCCCTGAGAGCAGGGTCGCCACCCCTCTCGGAAGGGGACCGAAACCGGCCCTGACCAGGGGTTTTGTAGCACGGGGGGCTATCGGCAAGCTTTAGCCCCCCGTGCGTAGAAATATGCGCTGCGCGCCATTTGGTGCCAAGACCGTGGGAACTCTTCATGGCAGAGTCGGATCCGGAATTCTCTCGAATGATGATCATCTTGGCGATCACCGTTCTTCCGAGGTGCTGGTGCGCTGCTGGCTCAGAAGCCAGGCGTCAACGGACTCCGGCGCATAGCGGACGCTGCGACCGATCCGGATGAAGGCTGGTCCCTTGCCGGTGATGCGCCACTCATCCACGGTCCGGCGCTTGGTGCCCAAACGCTCAGCCAGAATGTCTGGATGGATAAGGGATTCGAGCAGGGGCGTGGTCATGCCAATTGAGGGTGAAGACATTAAAAGAGTCCTATGGGAGGAGCGACCGCTCTACTCCCGTTCGCGAGGGCGGTAGTTCCTCACGACATGGACATCGTTCAGCACCGAGCGGTAGTACGCCCTGCGCCGTGGCCGGATCAGTCACCACTCCGGCCGCCTTGATCGAGGTGGAAACCGGGTGGTGAATCCGGCTGACGCCTACCTCTTGCGTTGTCTGCGACGAGAATAGCACGGTAGCCTCACAACTGCTCACAGAAAGTGACGCCCACCAGACCGATCCTTCCGAGGGGAACCAGCACATGGGCACCGTCAAGGCGTACCAGACCAAAACACGCGGCAGGCTGTACGAGGTCTGGTACACAAAACCGGACGGCACCCGGGGGCACGACCGAGGCTTCAAGCTGAAGCGCGACGCCGAGGCCCACCTGGCGACTGTCGAGGTTTCCAAACTCAAAGGTGCCTATGTCAACCGCTCCGATGCGAAGGCCACTGTCTCGGAGCTCGGCATTCAGTGGCTCGAACAGCACAAGCCGAAGATCACGCCATCGAGTTATCACTCCGTTGAAAGCGGCTGGCGCGTCCACGTCGAGCCGAAGTGGGGCAGCTACGCGGTGGGGGCGATTACCAAGCGCGACGTACAGGCGTGGCTGAATGAACTAGGTGAAAGACGATCTCACACGACCGTTGCCCGGCTCCGCGACCTCCTAGCCGGCATCCTCGACCACGCCGTCGAAGACAACAGGATCACGAAAAACCCGGCGCGCGGCTTAGCCATCAAAAAGAAGCCGATCCCGGATGAGGTCTTCCTCACGCACGCCCAGGTCGAGTCCCTGGCACAGGAATCCAAACACCCTGACCTCGTGCTGTTCCTCGCCTACACGGGACTTCGGTGGGGTGAAGCCACGGCACTGAAAGTCCGGAACGTGGCCTTGGCGAAGCGAAGAGTAAACATCCGCGAAGCCGTCGCCGATGTCAGCGGCAAACACGTCCTGGGCAGGGTCAAAAACCACGAGCGACGCACCATCGCCTACCCGGATTTCCTCGACACTGCAATCGCAGCCGCATGCGCAGGCAAAGGACAGGAAGATCGACTTTGGAGCTCAGAAAGTGGCGGATTCCTTCGGCCGGGCAATGATTCGGGCTGGTACGCCGCCGCAGTGAGGCGCGCCCAGTCAGCCGATGAAACTTTCCGGCGAGTCACGCCCCACGACCTGCGCCACACGGCGGCGTCGCTCGCCATCAGCGCCGGGGCCAACGTGAAAGTCATCCAGAGAATGCTCGGCCACAAATCAGCCAAGGTCACCTTGGACACCTACGCCGCCCTGTTCCCCGATGACCTTGAAAACGTCGTCGGTGCCCTCAGCCGGCAACGAATTGAGCACCTGCAACAGATACATGTGGACGTTGTCGAAGAAGAAGGCCAGCGATGAGTGACCGATGGTGGTTACATCGCGGTGGCACCGAGATTCAAAGGGGGCGGAATGAGGAGCCTTTGTCCCTGCTCACAATCTTCACAGAGGAGGACAAGTACGCCGACGAAGCGTGGCTTCAGGCCATCGATAGGCTCGAAGGCTACGGCCAGTACGCTGCCGAGGACGACGAGCAGCAACTTCTCGACGAGATCCTCGTGGAGGAGGCAACCGGTAGCGAAGTTCTCGGATACCGGGCAAAAGTGAGCCGAATCCGAGCTCGTCTAACCCTGATGGGATTCACCGCAAAGGCGTGCCGTCGTGAGCTGTCATTGGCCATCGACGAATTGCTGGCGGACGATGAGCCGGGTGACACGCTTGAGGCCGCCGACGGGGACGGCGACGCG
>Ga0157373_10002339_pt1 | contig 14379 bp, 12 predicted proteins | sample C65metaG_FD_113460 | JGI IMG/M metagenome (GOLD analysis project Ga0157373, IMG submission 113460) | Corn rhizosphere microbial communities from Kellogg Biological Station, Michigan, USA - C6-5 metaG | ecosystem: Host-associated > Plants > Roots > Rhizosphere > Soil | place: USA: Michigan... | reverse complement strand
CGCACGATATTCCCATCATCGAGGATGATATTTATGGCGATCTGCCGCATGATGGTCCTCGCCCTTTGGCGCTGAAGGCGATGGACCGGGATGATCAGGTGATTCTGTGCGGTTCCTTTTCCAAGACCCTCGCGCCCGGCTTCCGGGTGGGCTATCTGGCAGCGGGGAAATACCAGCAGCGGGTGCAGGAATTGAAAAACGTCTTCAACTTGGGCGGTCCAGCGCTGCCCGCGCTCACCATCGCGGAGTTTCTGAGAAATGGCGGCTATGACCGCCACTTGCGGAAGCTGGGCCACACCTATCGCCAGCAGGTCTGCAAGATGCGGGAAACCGTGGCGGAAGTTTTTCCAGAGGGGACGAAGGTCAGCAATCCCAGTGGCGGCTTCGTCATCTGGCTGGAGATGCCGGAAGGGGTGGATGTTCTGCCGGTTTTCCATGAGGCAAAGGCGGCGGGCATCAGCTTCGCGCCGGGACCGCTGTTTTCACCGGATGGTCATTTCCAGAATTGCCTGCGGCTGAGCTGTGGCTTCCCGTGGAGCCCACGGATGGAGGCTGCGGTGAGAACCCTTGCCGATATGCTGCGCAGGCAGATGGGCTGATTTTTCCTTGCCAAGTTCCGGTTGCGGAAGGTCGGCTGTCATTCCAAGTTGCAGGTATGAAAAATTCTTCGATCGGCTTTGTCGGTGTGGGCCGCATGGGAGCAAACATGGCCCGCCATCTCAAGGACATCGGCTACCAAGTGGCTGTGGTTTATGACAAGCATCCGGAAAATGCGGAGGCCTTGGCTGCGGAACTGGGCTGTCTGGCTGCTGCCAGCCTGCCGGAAGTAACTGCCGCTGCGGAAATCATCTTTACCGTGGTGACGGATGATACGGCGATGCGGGAAATTTTCTCCGGCCCGGCATCCCTCCTCGTTTCTGCTGCGGGCAGGACATTTATCAACTGTGCCACCGTCAGCCCTGAGGCGCAGGAAGATGCCGCTGCCGCAGCCGGGGAGGCCGGTGCTGAGACGCTGGCCGCCAGCATGGCCTCCAGCATTCCCCAGGCCCGTAATGGCACGCTCTATCTGATGATCGGCGGCGACGAGGCGGTGTTCCAAAAGCATGAGAGCCTGCTTAAGGATTTATCCACTTCTCTCCGCCATGTGGGGCCAGTGGGAAATGCCGCCCGGATCAAGGCGCTGGTGAACATGGTGATGAACATCAATACCGCCGCGCTGGCAGAGGGGCTGGGCCTGGGGGTGGCCTTGGGCCTGGATCCGCTCCTGCTCAAGGAGGTGTTTTCCCAAACCGGTGCAAATTCCCGCGTGCTGGAAACGGATGGGGATGACATGATCTCCCGCGAGCATGACTGTTTTTTCTCTGCTGCCCATGCTGCCAAGGATAGTGGCATCGCCAATGATCTGGCAGACGCGTGGGGTATTGAGGTGCCTGTTTCGAAAGCCACTGAGCGGCAATACAAGCATCTGGTTCATCTAGGACTCGGCGGGTTGGACAAATCCGCTGTGGCAGAGTTGACTTTCCCCGGTCGCGCCTCCGTCGGCCTGCCGCCCACCTTTCCCTTCCCATGACTTCCAGTGAAATCCGGAACGCCTCAGGCGAGCCCATTGACATTACTTTCCACCCCGGTTTGAAAAAAAACGTGCTCATCATCTTGGGCCACGGGCTCACGGGAAACAAGGAGCGCCCTCTGTTGATCGAGATCGCCAAAGGTCTTTCCGCAAAGGACTGGCCCTGCCTGCGGATCTCATTTTCCGGCAATGGTGAATCGGGCGGAAGTTTTCAGGAGTCCTGCATCACCAAAGGGGTGGGGGATCTCCAGTCTGTAATGGCCACCGTGCCCGACTATGTTTCCGTAATCTATATCGGCCACAGCATGGGTGGAGCCATCGGCGTGCTCACTGCCGCCCGGGACAATCGCCTGCGGGGACTCGTCACGCTTTCCGGTATGGTTCATACTGCGGATTTCGTAAGGCGTGAGTTTGCAGATGTGGTGCCGGGAGAGGGGTATATGTGGGACGAGCCGGAGCATCCGCTCACTCAAAATTTCGTGGATGATCTCACGCGCATCGTCAGCACTCTGGATGCGGCGAAAAGCCTTACCCAGCCTTGGCTTATCATCCATGGGCTCGAGGATGACATCATCCCCGCACAGGACAGCCGGGATGCCTTCGCCGTGGCCACCACCCGCAAGCAACTGCTGGAAATCCCGGGTGCGGATCACGCCTTCGATGCCACCAGCTATCCGCAGATCGTGGAATCGATCGACGCGTGGTTGGAGGCGCACTTCGCGTGAGCCGCGCAGGCTTCTGTGTAAGGTTTTCAATGGTATACAAAATGCTGTTGCGCTGACCTGAGTGGTTTCCTAGTTTGCGGGCCACTCTTTCCGTCCTTGCGCCCATGAAACGTAGCCATTTCCTTCTGCCCGCCGTTGCTGCCCTCGCCACCGCCCTCATGGGGTGCAAATCTGGTGGTGGTGATACCATCAAAGTCGGTGAATTCGCCTCCCTCACAGGCAAGGAAGCCACCTTTGGCACCTCCTCCCATGAAGGAACGCTTCTGGCGGTAGAGCAGATCAATGCAGCAGGCGGTGTGTTGGGCAAGAAACTGGAACTCCTGACGGAAGACGACCAAACGAAGGCAGGTGAGCCTGCCAATGCGGTGAACAAGCTGATTTCCAAGGATGGTGTGATCGCAATCCTCGGCGAAGTCGCATCCAGCCGTTCGCTGGAAGCCGCGCCCATCTGCCAACAGAGCCAGATCCCCATGATTTCACCTGCCTCCACCAATCCCACGGTGACGCAGCAGGGAGACTACATTTTCCGCGTCTGCTTCAATGACCTCTTCCAAGGCGGTGCACTGGCCAATTTCGCCAGCTCCACCCTCAATGCCAAGAAAGTGGCCATCCTCACCGATGTGAAGAGCGATTACAGCAAGGGCCTGGCCAAGAGCTTTAAGGAAAAATACACTTCCAATGGTGGCAAGGTCGGCATCGAGCTGGACTTCAATGGTGGCGACAAGGATTTCAAAGGCCAGCTTACCGCGATCAAGGCAGATGCTCCAGACGCAATCTTCCTCCCCGGCTATTACAATGATGTGGCTCTTATCTGCATCCAGGCTAAGCAACTCGGCCTCAACATCCCGATCTTCGGTGGCGACGGCTGGGAAAGCGAAAGCCTCCTCACCATCGGTAAGGACGCCATGGAGGGCCACTACTTCTCCACCCACTGCTCCCCGGATCAGGGCAATCCAGAGATGGCAGCCTTTGTGGATGCCTACAAGAAACGCTTCAATGGGAAGACCCCGGACGCCATGGCAGTGCTGGGCTACGATTCCGCACTGGTGCTGGCAGATGCCATCAAGCGTGCCGGCACCACCGATTCCGCAAAACTCCGGGACGCAATCGCCGAGACCAAGGATTTCAACGGGGCCAGCGGCAAGTTCTACCTGAATGAAAACCGCGATGCCGTGAAGGCTCTCGTCTTCATCCAGATCAAGGATGGAAAGTTCACCTATAAGGCCTCCGTCAATCCCTGAGAAGAAGTTGGGAGTGGAGGGTTGAAAGTGGAGGGCGGAAAAATCGCGCTAACAGTTCAAATTTTCCCAGCTCTTTTTTAACTCTCAACCAAGGACTATCAATTCTCCATGGATTGGATTCAGCAGATCATCAATGGACTCGGACTGGGTGCCATTTATGCACTCATGGCGCTGGGATACACGATGGTGTATGGCGTCCTGCGTTTCATCAATTTCGCACACAGCGATGTCCTGATGCTGGGAGCATTCGCCGCCTTCTATCTGGCGCCAAAGCTGCAGGAAATGTTTGGGGCGCAATCCGTCACGAGTGCCGTAATGGTCTTTGTTCTCGCGGCCCTCATTTGCGCGCTCATCGGCATGACCATCGAGCGGCTGGCTTATCGGCCGCTGCGGAACCGTCCGAAGCTGACGGTGCTCATCACGGCCATCGGCGTCTCCCTGCTGATTGAGTTCACCGGCCAGAATGAGCATGTCTTCGGTGCATCGCCGCTACCATTTCCTCAGTTGCTGCCGGAAAAATCCCTGCACCTGGGGAATGTGGTGATGGCCAGCAATGATCTGATCATCGTCTGTCTCACCCTGCTCCTGCTCATCGGCATGTGGCTGATCGTTCAGAAAACGCGCATCGGCACTGCCATGCGGGCCGTATCCTTCAACATGCAGGCCGCCTCCCTCATGGGTGTGCCGGTGAACCGTATCATCTCCTTCACCTTCGGCCTCGGGTCCGCTCTCGCCGCCATCGCAGGTATTCTTTATTCCATGAAGGCTCCGGGTATCGAGCCGTTGATGGGTGTGCAACCGGGTCTTCGTGCATTTGTCGCCGCCGTTCTCGGGGGCATTGGAAATCTGCCCGGTGCCGTGCTGGGCGGTGTGATCCTGGGACTGCTGGAAACCATCGCGGGGGGCATCCCCGGCCTTTCCAATTACCGGGATGCCATCGCCTTCGGCATCCTGATTCTCATCCTTCTCTTCAAACCGGCCGGTCTGTTGGGCCGTTCCACCATCGAAAAAGTCTGATGTCGCTGCCCGGAGCTAAACGCTGGCTGTTGCTCGGTATCGCGATTGCGATCCTTGCGTCCTATTTCACGCCTCATTTCAATCGCTACTATCTCGGCATCGTCATCGATGTGGGCATTGCGATCATTCTGGCCACCAGCCTGAATCTGATCAATGGTCACACCGGGCAATTCAGTCTGGGGCATGCCGGCTTCATGGCGGTGGGTGGTTATTTTTCCGCATGGCTCACGCTGGGAGCCGGGGTTCATGTGACGGCCTTCTGGTTTTTCCCACTGGTGCTCATTGCCGGAGGATTGCTGGCCGCGCTGGTGGGGCTGTGTGTGGGCATTCCATCCCTGCGTCTGCGGGGGGACTATCTGGCCATCGTCACCCTTGGCTTTGGGGAAATCATCCGCGTTGTCGCACAAAACACGGAGGCCGTGGGGGCTGCCAGCGGATTGAAGGGCATCCCGAAGCTCACCAATCTCGGGTGGACCTTCGGCTTTGCGGCCATCACCATCTACGCCATCACCGCGCTTGTGAATTCCACCTACGGGCGTGGTTTCATAGCCGTGCATGATGATGAAATCGCTGCCGAGTCCAATGGCGTGAACACCACGCGCACAAAGGTGACTGCTTTCGTGACGGGCGCGTTTTTCGCAGGTATCGCGGGTGGGCTGTGGGCGCACCACAAGCAGTTTCTTTCTCCCACAGGCTTCGATTGGATCAAGTCTATCGAAATCGTGGTCATGGTCATCCTCGGGGGCATGGGCCGCACGGTCGGTGTCATTGCCGCAGCCATCATCCTCACGGTTTTGCCGGAGTTCCTGCGGGATTTCTCCGAGTATCGCATGATCATCTACGCGCTGCTCATCATCCTTCTCATGCTACTGCGTCCTGCAGGGCTGTTTTCCCTCAATCTCAAACGCCGCAGCCAGTCATGAGCGCGCCATTGCTGGAACTCGAAAAAGCCACCATCCGTTTCGGTGGTCTCACCGCCGTCTCCGAACTCAGTCTGAGCGTCGGGGAAAATGAACTCGTCGGTCTTATCGGTCCGAATGGCGCAGGCAAGACCACTGCCTTCAACATGATCACCGGCGTCTATCGCCCCACCTCCGGCCACATCCGGCTTTTGGGAAAGGACACGCACGGCATCAAGCCGAACAAGCTGGCGGCCGCAGGCATCGCCCGCACTTTCCAGAACATCCGTCTTTTCGGCTCGCTCAGCGTGCTGGATAATATCCGCGTGGCTGCCCGCCTCCATAATGGGGAAGGATACTTCAGTGCCCTGTGGCGAGGCAAAGGCTGGAAAAAGTCCGAGGCCGAAACCGAAAAAAACGCCCTCGAACTTCTTGAGATCTTCGACCTCGCCAAGGAGCGCGACGAACTCGCCACCTCACTTCCATATGGCGATCAGCGGCGCCTGGAAATCGTCCGCGCCCTCGCCACCCAGCCAAAGCTCCTCCTTCTCGATGAGCCCGCTGCAGGCATGAACCCATCGGAAAAGGACGATCTCATGCGTCTCATCCGCTTCGTTCAAGAACGTTATCAGCTTTCCGTCCTTCTCGTGGAGCATGACATGAAAGTCGTCATGGGCATCTGCCAGCGCATCGCCGTACTCGAGTATGGCATCAAGATCGCAGAAGGAACGCCCAAGGAAATCCAGAGCCACCCGAAGGTAATTGAAGCGTATCTAGGTGCGGCGGCGGTTTAAATTCAGAAGAAATAGGCACCGCGAATCTTACGAATCAGGCGAATCTTTAAAAGCAGGCATTATGGAACTGATTTACAGGGAAGAAGCTTTTGCGATCATTGGCGCCTGTTTTGAGGTTTATAATGAGATGGGCTGTGGCTTTCTGGAGGATGTCTATCAGGAGGCGATGGCCGATGAATTATCGTTACGGAAGATTCCCCATAATTCAAAACCGAAACTGGAGATTTTCTACAAGGGACGTCTGCTCACAAAAAAATACGAACCAGATTTCGTCGCTTATTCCAAGATCATCATCGAACTCAAAGCCGTAAGAATCTTGACCGACGAGCACCGCGCTCAACTCCAGAATTACCTCAAAGCCTCATCTTTCCAACTCGGCCTGCTTATCAACTTTGGTAGAAGCAAATCTCTGGAATACGAACGCATCGTTCGAAGCCAATCCTTTTCAAAAAATTCGCTAGATTCGTAAGATTCGCGGTGCCCTTCCTCTTCCTCCCATGTTAATTGTCGAAAATCTCAATGTATCCTATGGAGCCATCAAGGCCCTGCATGGCGTCAGTTTGAAAGTGCCTCAAGGCAGCATCGTGACACTCATTGGTGCCAATGGAGCAGGAAAATCGACCACACTACGCGCACTTTCCGGCTTGGTGAAATCTTCCAGCGGGACCATCATCTACGATGGCGAGGAGGTTTCAAAGCTGGCTGCGAACAAGATCGTTTCGAAGGGTCTCTGCCATGTGCCGGAAGGGCGGATGGTGTTTGCGAACCTAACGGTAAAGGAGAACCTGAAGATGGGCGCTTATCTTCAGAATGACCGGAAGTGGATTTCGGATCAGACGGATTACGTCTACACCTTGTTCCCGCGTCTCAAGGAGCGTCAGGCACAAGCTGCAGGGACGCTCTCCGGTGGTGAGCAGCAGATGCTGGCCATTGGCCGCGCCCTTTTGAGCAAGCCGAAGTTCCTCATGCTCGATGAACCATCACTGGGCATCGCGCCGCTGCTGGTGAAAACGATTTTCGAGCGCATTGTGGAGATCAACCGCGAGCAAGGCCTCACCATTCTCCTAGTGGAGCAGAATGCCAATCTGGCGCTGGATGTTTCCAGTTACGCCTACGTCCTGGAAACCGGGAAAATCCTTCTCGAAGGCCCATCCGCCCAGCTCAAGGCAGATCCACAGGTACAGGCCTGCTACCTGGGCGGCTAAGGGGGCAAGAGCGTCCCCATTCCTTCACTCTTACTCAGTGGCAGCCATGCATAACTCAGGCGAGTGGATCTCATTCCGCGAAAGTGCCCGGGAGCTGGCTACCCAGATCCGTGAAGCGGCGGTGGATCATGATTCCTTCTCCCAACCGATGAAGGTGTGTGAACTGGCGAAGTGCAAGGCGACCTGCTGCCACGATGGGGTGTTTCTGGAAGCGGATGAAATGGCGGTGATCAGCGGGGTGATAGAAAGCCACCGCGGCAGGTTGGCCGCCTATGGATGGAATCATCGGGAGTATCTGGTATCGCGGGGGGAAAGGGGAAAATCCGTAACACTGGAAGTGCGGGAAGATGAACTGCCCGAGGGGTTTCCCGCCCATTTTCCCCGCACACGCTGCGTTTTTCTGGATGGCAGCCACCGCTGCGTGCTCCAGCGGCTCGCAATGGATGAGGGTCTGCACCCTTGGTGGTGGAAGCCCGTCTCCTGTTGGATGCATCCGCTCGTCCTCCAGCCTGGCCGGAGAGGGGAGCGGCCTGTGCTGACTGTGCCTGGGAAGGGAAAAGATCCTTCAACTCGGGCGGGCTATCCCGGCTTTGCCTCATGCACGTCTTGCGGCATGCCAGAGGAAGGTGGCCGCCCGGCATATCAGGTGTTGAAGGAGGAACTCCAGATGCTGGGAAACATCGGCAGCAGGAATCTGGAGGGTGAGTTGGAAGGTTGATCTTTTGTAGGCTGCCAGGGCGCTGATGGTGAAGCGGCTGTGTCTTTCCTCCATCCTTAGGGCTTGCACGCGCCGCCTGCCGGGGACATGGAGAGGCATCAAAGCAACGTTTCCCGGCACCTGAGCATGAGTGAGTCTCCCGAAAAAATCATCGTCGGCACGCGCGGTAGTGAGCTGGCCCTTGTTCAGGCCACCGCTACCGAGGGCCTGCTGGCCACCGCATTTCCGCATGCCGCCATCTGCCGCCAAGTGATCACCACCACCGGAGACCGCCGCACGGATGTGTCCCTGAGTGAGGTAGCCAAGTCGGAAGGCACTTTTGACAAGGGGGTTTTCATCAAGGAAATCGAGGAGGCTCTGGCAGCGGGCGAAATCGATATCGCGGTGCACAGCCTGAAGGATATGCCCACAGTGCTGGACAACCGCTTCATGCTGGCGGCGGTGCTTGAACGCGCCCCGGTGCGGGATGCGCTGATCATGCGGCAGCCGGGTGGACTTTCCGCACTGCGGGAAGGTGCCACGGTAGGCACCAGCAGTGTGCGCCGCGCCAAGCAGATCCAATGGCTGCGCCCGGATTTGAATGTGATCGATCTGCGCGGAAATGTGCCCACCCGCCTGCGCAAACTGGCGGAGCAGGAAGACTACGATGCGATTCTGCTGGCGGAGGCCGGGTTGGTCCGCCTGGATTACCTGCCCGCCCTCCCCGTGGAAGAAGGCGGTGAGTCGATTCTGAAAATCCAGGGTCTATACGCCACCCGCCTTGAGGAAAGCATCTTTTTCCCTGCCGCAGGGCAGGGGGCCATCGGCCTGGAGGTGCGCTCCGGGGATGAGTCCAGCCGCCGCCTGTGCCAGACCATCGGCCATACGGAAACCTGGCTGCGCGTAACGGCAGAGCGGGAGTTTCTCCGCTTGCTGGATGCAGGATGCCACACGCCCGTAGGCGTCTATTCCTCCGTGCGCGGCCCGGAGATGCAATTGAAGGCCCGCGTTTTCCCAGAAGCGGGAGGTACTCCGCAGACAGGGGAGATCACCGGCCCGGCTGCTGATCCCATTTCCCTAGCCCAACAACTTTTCCATTCCCTCTCATGAGCACATCAGGCACTTGTTATCTCGTCGGCGCCGGTCCGGGCGATCTTGGTCTCGTCACCCTCCGCGCAAAGGAGCTGATTGAATCGGCCGATGTGTTGGTCTATGACGCTCTCAGCAGCCCGCAACTCCTCGGCTGGACCAAGCCCGGGTGCGAAAAAATCTACGTAGGCAAGCGTGCGAAAGATCACTCTGTGCCACAGGATCAGATCAATGGCATCATCGTAGAAAAAACCAAGGCTGGCCAATCCGTCGTCCGTCTCAAGGGAGGAGATCCCATGATTTTTGGCCGGGGAGGGGAGGAGGCTGCTGAACTCGCGGCCGCCGGAGTGAAATTTGAAATCGTGCCCGGCATCAGCTCCGCCATCGCCGGTCCTGCCTACGCCGGTATCCCGGTGACGCACCGCGATCACAATACCCAACTCACCATTTTCACCGGCCATGAAGATCCCACGAAGGGCTTCAGCTCCGTCGATTACGCCCAACTGGCCAAGGCTCCAGGCACCAAGGTTTTCCTGATGGGCGTGGCACGTCTGCGGGAAATCACTACGGAATTCATCAACCACGGTGCGGCCCCGGAAACGCCCATCGCGCTTACCCGCTGGGCCACCACTGGCGCCCAATCCACCATTGAGGGCACGCTGGCCACCATCGCAGGCATCGCGGAGCGCAAGGAATTCACTTCTCCAGCCGTGGCGGTAATCGGGGATGTGGTGAAGGAGCGCGCAAAAATCAATTGGTTTGAAAAACGCCCGCTTTTCGGAAAGCGCATTGTCGTTACCCGCACCCGTGAGCAGGCGGGAGATCTGAGCAAGCGCCTGCTCGACTTGGGGGCTGATGTCATCGAACTGCCCACCATTCGCATCGAGCCGCCGGAAGACCGCCTCACCTTTGCTGAGATGGTCACTCACGCCCACGAATACGATTGGCTTGTCTTTACCAGCCCGAATGGCGTGGAGCGCTTCTTCGACGCCTTTTTCGCCAGCTATGACGATGCCCGCAGCCTGGGAAATCCCCGCATCGCCGCGATCGGCAATGGCACTGCCCAAAAGATCCGCGAATACCGTTTCGCCGTGGATCTGATCCCGGAGCGGTTCGTCGCCGAAGGCCTCATCGAGGCATTCAAAAAAGAATCTGTCGAAAATCTCACCATGCTCTGGGTGAAGGCTGCTGAATCCCGCGATGTGGTGGGAGACGGCCTTACCGCGCTGGGTGCCATTGTGGATGAGTGCATCGCCTACCGCACTGTCCCGGAAACCGAGGACCTCACCGGAGCCCGCACCCGTTTTGAAGCAGAGGGAGCTGATCTCATCACCTTCACCTCCAGCTCCACTGTCGATCATTTCTTCAATCTGGGCCTTGATTGGCCGGAGGATTGCGTCGCAGGCAGCATCGGCCCCGTCACGAGTGAGACGCTCAAGAAGAAAGGCCTCAAGGCCGCCTTCGAGGCTCCGAAGCACGACATCCCCGGTCTGGTGGATGCCATCGTGCGATACTTCAACAAATAAGCTCTCCCATAGAGATCCGGCCCACCTGTTTACTTCCTGTTGTAAGCAGTGTGGGGAGCTGGCTCCGGGCACACGGTCTTGACAAAATGGCACGGATGGGCGGATAACCAAGATGGCTTAAGTATCCTGCCTTTTTTCGGATGGACAATATTACGATCGTTTCTGCCTGTGACCGGAATTTCCTGTGGGGAGCTTATTTGCTGGCCTCTAGCGCGGCGCGCTACATCCCGGAGGTGCCAGTGCAGATTCTGGAAACCGGATTCACAGATGAAGACCGGAAGCTGATCGAACAATTTCCCAATGTCCGGCTGAAACTGCTGGAAGATAATGATCCGCGCAGTGTGGCAAACCGGAAATCCGAGGCGCTGCTGAGCGCCGAGACGGAATACATCGCATGGCTGGATGCGGATTGCTTCGTCATTGGAGACATCCGCAAACACCTGATCCCGACGAATGGGAAATTCCAAATCCGCATTCGTGGGGAAGCGGAGAATGCCCAAGTCTGGCGGCACCATTACACGGCTGAAGATAAGCGGGGTGAACTGCCGAAGGCGGTGGCTGACCAGTGGCGGAAGGATGTGGGTCAGCTAGAGGAACCGCGCATTCAGTCTGCCTGTGTGACGAATTGCTTTGTGATCCATCGTGATCATCTGGATCTGATCCGTGAATGGAAGGCCCAGATTGCAAAGGTGATCCCTGCCCGTGATGCCGGGCCTGTGGACAAAAGTGATCCGGCATATTTCATGACGGATGAATCAGTCTTCACCTCTTTGCTGGCATTTTCCCGCGCAACGCCGGAGATTTGTGATCTGCAACTGAACAAGGAGCGGAACGCGCACGTGGCTCACTTCGGCGCGAATCCGAAACCTTGGAAACGCTGGCGGAAACAGACGTGGTACACGCGCCCCTATGTACTGGATACCATCGATTGGGCACGCAAAAGCGGCTACGCCACACCACCCATCCCTCCCAGCCTCCGCCGTTCCAGCGGCCTCTCCAGCTACCTCACCATCTGGGCGCTGGAAACAAAAGCTGCGGCAAAGACCATTGCCGGGAAATTGATCCGCCGCATCTGAGGTTTTTTTAAGCTGATAGAAAACGTTTGATGCTTTTTTAAAGCACGGCGTAAATTACTTCAGCTCCTTATAGAGTTCCAAGGCGCGTTCCTCACCCGGACATGCGGCCAGGACTTCGTCCAGCAGACGGCGGGCGAGAGCGGTATCCGGATGATCGAGAATCAGTTCCATGCGGGCGGCCTCTGTCTTGCACATGAGCACTTCCAGCAGCGGTGCTTCAGGCGAGGCTGCCCAGCCCAGGAAGCAATCCCGGGCGGCAGCGGCATCCCGCTCGTGGGTCGCCATGGTGAGGCGTGCCCCCCGCAGATCGGTCTCCTCCGGGTGGATACGGATGAGGGTTTCCAGCTTTTCCTTCGCCTGCTGCATGCGGGCCGGTTCGCTGCTGTTCCACATTTCCTGAATTTCCCGGCAGCTGGTGATGATGTTCTCCCGCTGGTGATCTTTTTCAAGTGCGGCGATGACCTGCGTCTCGGCCATGGGTATGCCCGGAGCGGCGGTGCGCTGGGAGGAAAAATCAAACAACCATCGGGCCATCTCCGGCCAGCCGGGATGGGTATCCCTGCGTGCCTTGCCCAGTGGCACCATCCAGTCATCGGGATCGGTAAAGCCTTTTCCTTGCTCCACCACACGCTTTCCGGCCAGCGCTTCCAACAGATCCGGCACCCATTCCGGTATAGGGCCGGGTGGCAGCAGTGGGATCTCCGAAATGGAGTTGTTAGCCAATACATACATGGAGGAAGTCCCGGTATTCAGGCAGGTATGAAAGGAACCTCCGGTGCGGGGGAGAACGCCTACGCGCAACCCGGCCAGCACATCCCAAATTACCACATTTCCCTCTACATCCCCACAGGCAATGGTGCTGCCATCCGCCGACCAGGTGAGGCCATTCATGCCCGCCCCGGCGTAAAAGGTGGAGCCGTATTCCTGGCCCGTCTCCAGATCCTGGAAGGATACATTATCTGCGGTGGACAGGACGGCCAGGCGCTTCCCTCCGGGTGCGAGAGCCACCTCATAGGCGGCTTCATTGAGATGAATGTCAGGTAAGCTGGATTTAGTTAGCTTTCCACCATCGAATCGATGAAAGGTGAGTTTCCCGGAGCGGCGGCCCAGCACGAGTTGGGCATCATTTTCCAGCCAGGTGAGTGCGGTGAAGCCATCGCCTTCATCCTCCAGCGTCAGCAGCACCTCCCCGGCAGCCACATCCACGAACTTGCACTGCGTGCCCTGCTGGAGAGTTAGCCATTTCCCACCGGGGGAAAACCGGAAGACGCCGCTGGCCAGTTCTTTTTTACCAAAGCTCCTCATCACAGGCAGGGCGGATCTACGGGATTGGACGGGATGGGCGCGGTCCATTTGATAAATGTAGCCATCGCGCCCCAGGATGATGATTTTCCCATCCTTCTCAGCAAAGGAAACCGCCATCGATTCCACAGGGAAATCGATGGGTCTTTCAGCCATGCGGCGTTCCCGTAGATCCCATACCTGCACGCGGGGCGAGGAGGTGCCACCGGTGAGGAGGTAGCGGCCATCACTGCTCAGAGCGGAGAAATCCGGCCACGGTTTTTCCTGGATAAATATGGCGCGCTGGGGCGTATCCTGCCGCTGCCGCACCACCTGCGCCTGCCCACCCTGGCCATAAACCAGCAGCCTGTCGTCGCCCAGAGAGATGCCGCCCGCCTGGGTAAAGGCGGAGGAGTAGGCATCGCCTATCAGTTTCCCCGTCACTGCATTCATCTGATAAGAATACAGGCTCTGGCGGAACCCTGTCACGCGTGAGGCATCCTTGTTGAAAACGCCGTGAAAGTAGGCAGACTGCAGTTTCCGCGCGGGACCGATGCGCTGGCCGGTGGCGGCATTCCAATCGATGAGGCCTTCCATGGTATCCAACGTGCGCAGGTGGCCATCCGGCGTGAAGGCGGCACCGGAGACCATCATTTTCACTTTCATAGCCAGCGGCTCACCAAAGATGCCTCCTTCGCAGGGAATGCTGTAAAAGGTGGGTGCTGGGCCAGCCGCTACCAGCCAGCCACCATCGGGTGACCATGCCAGAGTATCCGGCTCTAAGGTGGGCAGCATCCTGGGTGTCCCCGGGCGGCCCTCCAGCGTGAGCGGGAGGATGGAGACTGCTTTACTTTCATGTGCTGCCACAGCCATCACCCGCCACACGGGATTCCATGCCAGTGCCAGGATACTGCCCGGCAGGGAAACGGCGGGTTGCACAGAATGCATCAGCACACTGTCCAGCCGATGGAGTTTTCCTGCGCGGGTGCCTACCAGCAGGCTGCCCTCCACCTCCGCCAGGCACAAAATTTCCGAGCCATCCGGGGAAGTAACGGTGTGCATGCCATCTGCCCAGCGGTAGACGCTATTGCCACAGCCGGTATAAATGGCGCTCCCCTTAGCTGCCGCAGTTGCACATTTCACCGCCGCCGGATGGCGCAGCGCACGCCCCTCCGGCACAGGCCGGGGATATGCCAGACAGAGGGAAAAAGCCGCCTGCGCCGCTGCCCGGTTATCCGGCGCAGAGCGGAGTGAGCGGG
>Ga0157373_10002337_pt1 | contig 14381 bp, 15 predicted proteins | sample C65metaG_FD_113460 | JGI IMG/M metagenome (GOLD analysis project Ga0157373, IMG submission 113460) | Corn rhizosphere microbial communities from Kellogg Biological Station, Michigan, USA - C6-5 metaG | ecosystem: Host-associated > Plants > Roots > Rhizosphere > Soil | place: USA: Michigan... | reverse complement strand
GCCAGCTCTGGAAACGGTCTTGCAGGCCGCGCCGTTCCGGCAGATGGTCACGCCCGGCGGCTTTACCATGTCGGTGGCCTTGAGCAGTTGCGGCGCGCTGGGCTGGACCACCGACCGCAGCGGCTATCGCTACACCGCCCATGACCCACAGACCGGCCGCCCCTGGCCCGACATGCCGGCGTTGTTCCGCGAACTGGCCCAGGCCGCCGCCCGAGCAGCGCATTTCGAGGACTTCGAGCCTGACGCCTGCCTGATCAACCGCTACGTGCCGGGAGCGCGGATGTCGTTGCATCAGGACAAGGATGAACGCAGTCTCGCGGCCCCCATCGTCTCGATCTCCCTGGGCCTGCCGGCGGTGTTCCAGTTCGGCGGATTCGAGCGCAGCGACAAGCCCCTGCGTGTTCCGCTCTTTCACGGCGACACCGTGGTCTGGGGCGGCGTCGACAGGCTGCGTTACCACGGCGTGCTGCCGCTCAAGGACGGCCGGCATCCACGGCTGGGCGCGCAGCGGATCAACCTGACATTCCGCACCGCCGGATAACCATGCAGAATTCAACCGCAAGACCCGGAGTGTCGCCCTCTCGCAGGCTGGTTACTGTAGCCAAAACGGGCCAATGGACAGAACGACCATGAACACCACTTCGAACCCCCTCGCCCCTGAACTGGACCCTCGCTGGGCCGCCGTGCTCGCCCGGGACCCACGCGCAGACGGACAATTCGTCTACGGCGTGAAGACCACCGGTATCTACTGCCACCCCAGCAGCCTGTCGCGCCTGCCCAATCCGCGCAACGTCGAATTCTTCGACACGCCGGAACAGGCCCAGGCCGCCGGCTATCGTCCCAGCAAACGCGCCGCCAGAGACCAGACCCAGGTGGCCGCCCAACAAGCCGCCCGGGTCGCGGCGGCCTGCCGACAGATCGAGGCGGCCGAGGAACTGCCAGGGCTCAATGAACTGGCCCGAAGCGCAGGCTTGAGCCCCTTCCACTTCCATCGGATCTTCAAGACCGTTACCGGCCTGACCCCCAAGGGCTACGCCGCCGCCCACCGCTCGCGCAAAGTGCGCGAGCGCCTGGCCGATGCCGGGACCGTCACCGAAGCGCTGTACGACGCCGGTTTCAATTCCAACAGCCGCTTTTACGAAGCGGCGGATAAAGTGCTGGGCATGAAACCCGCCGACTACCGCGCCGCCGGGCAGAACACCGACATCCGCTTCGCCGTCGGGCAATGTTCCCTGGGGGCGATCCTGGTGGCGCAAAGCGAACGAGGCGTGTGCGCCATTCTGCTGGGAGACGACCCGGACGCGCTGGTCCGCGACCTGCAGGACAAATTCCGCCGCGCCAACCTCATCGGCGCCGACCGGGCATTCGAGCAATTGGTCGCCCAGGTGGTCGGTTTCATCGAAGCGCCCGCACTGGGCCTGGACCTGCCCCTGGATTTGCAGGGCACGGCGTTCCAGGAGCGGGTCTGGCAGGCCCTGCGGGAGATTCCGCCGGGCAGCACCGCCAGCTACGCCGAGATCGCCCAGCGCATCGGCCTGCCCAAAGCCGTGCGCGCGGTGGCCCAGGCCTGTGGCGCCAACAGCCTGGCCGTGGCGATCCCCTGTCACCGGGTGGTGCGCAGCGACGGCAACCTCTCGGGCTATCGCTGGGGCGTGGAGCGCAAGCGTCAGTTGCTGGCGCTGGAGCGCTCGTCCGGGGACTGAACGCCGATGTAGATCGCCACCGAATCGGGGCCGCTGTAGACCTCGAAGTCGGTGGCGAAGCGGCGCAGGGTCTGCGGGTTGTCGGCGAAGTACGCCCAGATCAGGCCCCAGGTCTGGATCACGCAGTCGGGCATCGGTCCCTTGGCCGAGAACACCAGGTAGTCCCCACCTTCGATGTCCACGGCGGGGTAGCCTGGGCTCGTCGCGTCGACCTCCACGCCGGCCGTCACATCGAAATGCCCGGTCGCATCGGACTCATAGTTGGAGTACACCCCATAGACGAACGACTCCGAGCGCCTGGCCGGAATCAGGTCGAACAGTCCTTCGGTGAAGAACCGCTCCCACATCGGACCGATCCTTGCCGTGTCGGGTTGCTGCTCATCGGTGTTGCGGGTGCGGACCTGCAAACCCGCCACGCTGAAGGGTTCGACTGCCTTGAGTTTGACGTCCATGACTTAGGTTCCTGGGTAAGTGGAGCACGCATGGTAATCCTCTCACCCGAGGGATCAAGCACTCGCCTTCGATTGAAAAACTCGACTGGCCCTGGCGGGGGCACACCTGCTACAAACAAGGTTTCCTGCCCTGCCGGAGCACCCTGCACATGAGCCAATGGCCAGACACCCGCATTCTCGACCTGCTCGGTATCGAGCTGCCCATCATCCAGGGGCCGCTGGCCGGGGTGACCGGGCCCGCCATGGTGGTCGCCACCTGCAATGCCGGCGGGCTGGGCTCGATGCCGGCGGCGATGCTGGACGTCGAGCAACTGCGCCAGGCATTGACGACGATCAGCGAGCAGACCGACAAGCCGTTCAACGTGAATTTTTTCTCCCATCAGCCGCCGGCCTTCGATGAGCAGCGGGCCGAGGCCTGGAAACCGCGGCTCAAGCCCTACTATGAGGAACTGGGCGCCGATTTCGAGGCGCCGACGCCAGTGTCCAACCGCACGCCGTTCGACGATGCAGCCTGCCGGGTGCTGGAGCAGATGCGACCGAAAGTGGTCAGCTTCCATTTCGGGTTGCCGGAGCAATCCCTGCTGGATCGGGTAAAGGCCACCGGGGCGAAAATCCTTTCTTCGGCGACCACCGTCGAGGAAGCCATCTGGCTGGAGCAGCACGGTTGCGACGCGATCATCGCCATGGGCTACGAGGCCGGCGGCCACCGTGGGATGTTCCTCAGCGACGACCTCAACACCCAGGTAGGCCTGTTCGCCTTGCTGCCCCAGGTGGTGGATGCGGTGAAAGTACCGGTGATCGCCACCGGTGGCATCGGCGATGCGCGGGGGATCGTTGCGGCGTTTGCCCTTGGCGCATCGGCCGTGCAACTGGGCAGCGCGTACCTGTTCACCCCCGAGGCCAAGATCAGCGCATCCCATCACCGGGCGCTGCGCACCGCCAGGGAAAGCCAGACCGCTGTGACCAACCTGTTCACCGGACGACCGGCGCGGGGCATCGTCAACCGGGTGATGCGCGAGGTCGGCCCGATGAGCCCGCTGGCACCGGCATTCCCTCTGGCAGGCGGTGCGCTGATGCCGCTACGGGCCAAGGATGAAGCCGACTTCAGCAACCTCTGGGCGGGCCAGGCGTTTCCCATGGGCCGGGAGTTGCCAACCGGTGAGCTGACCCGGCGCCTGGCTGATGAAACACTGGCGCGGCTTGGCCAGGGTTCAGGTGCCTGAGCACTGCATCGCCGGCGAGGACGCCATCGCGAGCAGGCTCGCTCCCACAGGGATCGAGGGTAAGCACAAGCCTTGCTGTCACAACGGAACCCTTGTGGGAGCGAGCCTGCTCGCGATGAGGCCGGCACATTCACCCTACTGCAAGCAGCGACAGCACAAAACTCACATTCCGTTTGTCAGGCATTCGCTATATATTTCCGTATATAGCGAAACCGCCCTTCCACGGAGTCTTCAATGCGCCCCACCCGCTTCGCGCCAGTGCTGCTGACCACCTTCCTGATCGCTGGCGCCGCCCAGGCCGATGAAGTACAGGTGGCCGTAGCCGCCAACTTCACCGCACCGATCCAGGCCATCGCCGCCGACTTCGAAAAAGACACCGGCCACAAACTGGTCGCGGCTTACGGCGCAACGGGGCAGTTCTATACCCAGATCAAGAATGGCGCGCCCTTCGAAGTGTTCCTCGCCGCCGACGACACCACCCCGGCCAAACTGGAAAACGAAGGCAACACCGTCAAGGACTCGCGCTTCACCTACGCCATCGGCACGCTGGCGCTGTGGTCGGCCAAGGACGGCTATGTCGACGACCAGGGCCAGGTCCTCAAGAGCAACGGCTTCCAGCACCTGTCCATCGCCAACCCCAAGGCCGCACCCTACGGCCTGGCCGCGACCCAGGTGCTGGACAAATTGGGGTTGACCGCGCAGGTCAAGGGCAAGATCGTCGAAGGCCAGAACATCACCCAGGCCTATCAGTTCGTCTCCACCGGCAACGCCGAACTGGGCTTCGTGGCGCTGTCCCAGGTGTACAAGGATGGCAAGCTCGTCAGCGGTTCGGCATGGATCGTCCCGGCCGAACTGCACGACCCGATCAAACAGGACGCTGTGATCCTCAGTAAAGGCCGTGACAACCCCGCCGCCAAGGCGTTGATGGACTATCTCAAGAGTCCGAAAGCCGCCGCCATCATTCAATCCTACGGTTACCAACGCTAAATGCCGCTGACCAGTGCCGATTATTCAGCGATCTGGCTGACCCTCAAACTCGCCTCGCTGACCACAGTGATCCTGTTGCTCATCGGCACGCCCATCGCCCTGTGGCTGTCGCACACCCGCTCCTGGTTGCGCGGGCCGATAGGTGCGGTGGTGGCCCTGCCGCTGGTGTTGCCGCCCACCGTGATCGGCTTCTATCTGCTCCTGGCGTTAGGGCCCAATGGCTGGATCGGCCAGCTGACCCAGACTCTGGGGTTGGGCACCCTCACGTTCAGTTTCACCGGGTTGGTGATCGGTTCGGTGATCTATTCCATGCCGTTTGTGGTGCAGCCCTTGCAAAACGCGTTCGCGGCCATCGGCCGTCGCCCCCTGGAGGTCGCCGCCACCCTGCGCGCCGGTCCCTGGGATACCTTCTTCAGCGTCATCCTGCCCTTGGCCCGCCCCGGCTTCATCACCGCCGCCATCCTCGGCTTCGCCCACACTGTCGGCGAGTTCGGCGTGGTGCTGATGATCGGCGGCAATATCCCGGACAAGACCCGGGTGGTGTCGGTGCAGATCTACGACCACGTCGAAGCCCTGGAATACGCCCAGGCCCACTGGCTGGCGGCGGCGATGCTGGTATTTTCATTCGTTGTGCTGCTGGCGCTGTACACCAGCCGCAGGACCCGGACAGCCTGGAGCTGATCGATGATTCAGGCGCGCTTGCAGCTCGACCACGGCAGTTTTTCCCTGGACCTGGATGTGCAACTGCCAGGCCGGGGCGTGACGGCGCTGTACGGTCCGTCCGGCTCCGGCAAGACCACCTGCCTGCGCTGTATCGCAGGCCTGGAGCGTGCGCCACGGGGCTTCGTGCGAATCAACGGCGACCTGTGGCAGGACAGCGAACGCGGTGTGTTCGTGCCGCCCCATCAACGGGCGGTGGGCTATGTGTTCCAGGAGGCCAGCCTGTTCAGCCATCTGTCGGTGCGGGGCAACCTCGCATTCGGTCTCAAGCGCATCGCCCCGGGACAACGGCGGGTGGACATGGCCCAGGCCAGCGAACTACTGGGCATCGGCCATTTGCTCGAGCGCCAGCCCCACAACCTGTCCGGCGGTGAGCGCCAGCGGGTGGGCATTGCCCGCGCCCTGCTGACCAGCCCACGCCTGTTGTTGATGGATGAGCCATTGGCCGCGCTCGATACGCGCCGCAAGAACGAGATCCTGCCCTACCTGCAACGGCTCCACGATGAGCTGGACATCCCGGTGCTGTACGTCAGTCACTCCCAGGACGAAGTGGCGCGCCTGGCCGACCACATTGTGTTGCTCGACGGCGGTCGCGCGCTGGCCAGCGGGCCGATTGGCGAGACCCTGGCGCGGCTCGACCTGCCGCTGGCCCTGGGGGACGACGCAGGCGTGGTGATCCAGGGCACGGTCAGCGATTACGACCCTGCCTATCAATTGCTCACCCTGACACTGCCCGGTAGCCCGCTGCACGTGCGGGTGGCTCATACGCCGCTGGCCATCGGACAGCCGCTGCGCTTCAAGGTCCAGGCCCGGGACGTCAGCCTCAGCCTGGCGAACGATGCCCAGACCAGCATCCTCAATCGCTTGCCGGTCACGGTGACCGGCGAACTGGCCGCCGACAACGCCGCCCACGTGCTGATCCGCCTGGAAGCGGCCGGCACGCCGCTGCTGGCCCGCATCACTCGCTACTCCCGCGATCAGTTGGCGTTGCATCCGGGGCAGGTGCTGTGGGCGCAGATCAAGGCGGTGGCGGTGTTGGCCTGAGGCGTGACGCGGCCTGACAGCCGTCCTGTCTTTCGGAGCGTACGCCCTTCCCTGTGGGAGCGAGCCTGCTCGCGATAGCGGTGGTCCAGTTGCATTGATGCTGAAGGTACCGCCGTCATCGCGAGCAGGCTCGCTCCCACAGGGGTTCTGGGTCTTCTCAGAAATTCGGCACGACCGCAATCGGCCGCGGTCAATGAATCCATAGGCCACTGCATTCGCTGCCCAAGGATTTCCCCATGCCCGACACCTCGCCACCGGAAGCATTGCCGGCCGACCTGCATTATGTCGATGACACCAGCCCGGGCATCACCCGCAGGAAGTTGCGGGGCAAGTTCTGTTATTTCGATCCGCAGGGCCGACGCATCACCGATGCGGCCGAAATCAAGCGCATCAATGCCCTGGCGGTGCCGCCGGCCTACACCGATGTGTGGATCTGCAGCGACCCGCGCGGGCATCTCCAGGCCACCGGCCGGGACGCCCGTGGGCGCAAGCAATACCGTTACCACGCGCGCTGGCGCGAGGTGCGCGATGCCGACAAGTATTCGCGGATGCTGGAGTTCGGTCGCACCCTGCCCCGCTTGCGCAAACGCCTGGAGGCGATTCTCGCTACACCCGGTTTCAGTCGTGACAAAGTCATGGCCACCGTCATCACCTTGCTGGACGTGACCCTGATCCGCGTCGGCAACAGCCAATACGCCCGGGAGAATCGCTCCTACGGCCTGACCACCCTGCGCAGCAAACACGTCGAGGTCAACGGCAGCGCCATCGCCTTCCAGTTCCGCGGCAAGAGCGGCGTCGAGCACCAGATCACCGTAAAGGACCGACGCTTGGCGCGGATCATCAAGCGCTGCCAGGCAATGCCGGGGCAGAATCTGTTCCAGTACCTGGACGAACACGGTGAACGCCACGCCATCAGTTCCTCGGACATCAATGCCTACCTCAAGACCCTGACCGGTGCCGAGTTCACCGCCAAGGATTACCGCACCTGGGCCGGCAGCGCGGCGGCACTGGCGGGCTTGCGGACGTTGCGCTGGGAAACCGAGCCAGAAGCGAAAAAACACATCGCCGAGATGGTCAGGCAGGTCGCCCGGCAATTGGGCAACACGCCGTCCGTCTGTCGCAAATGCTACATTCATCCTGCGGTGCTGGAAGGTTTCCTGCTCGGCACGTTGAAGCAAATGCCCAAGCCCCGGGCCCGTAAAGGCCTCAGCGAAGAGGAAGCCGGGCTGGCGATGTTTTTGCAACAGGTGATGCAAGCCACGCAAGCGTGCGAGTCGAAATTCGAAAGCTGACACGACCCGAACAACGGCTCCCCCATCAGGAACATCCAGCCAACGGTGAACTCCCAACTGTACGGTCCCGCAACACCTCACGCGTGAAATCGACAGGAGTCCTCGATGTCCGAACACATTGTCCATTTTCATTGCCAGATCGATCAGGGAACCACCGAACGCTTCCGCGCCAATTGCCTGGAGGCGATCGAGAAAGGCGCGGATTCGCTGATGCTCAATCTCTCCACGGTCGGCGGCAGCACCAACTTCGGCTTCACCCTCTATACCTTTATCAAGTCCCTCCCGGTGCCGGTGCGCGCGGTGAACGCCGGCAATATCGAGTCCATGGGCATCGTCATGTACCTGGCCGCCAGCGACCGTACCACGACCCCTCATTCGCGCTTCCTGATCCATCCCATGAACTGGTATTTCGGCCAGAAATCGGTGGATCACTCGCGTCTGCGCGAATACCTGTCCAGCCTGGACAACGACGTCGCGCGATACGTGGAGATCTACGTCAAGGAAACCGCCGGGGCCGCCACGCAGCTGGATATTTTCAAATGCCTGTGCAACGAGGAACGGGTCATCCCGGCGGAAAACTCCCTGGCCTTCGGTATCGCCCACCGGGTCGAGCAGGTGGTATTTCCTACGGATGCCAAACATTGGAAAGTCAGTGGTGGCGAGGATTAAGCGCTCATGAGGCCCCCACGACTTCAGCCAAGCCATTTTTCCGACAGGGGAAATTGTAATGAATAAAACAAGATATCCGCTGTTCCTTGTATAAAAATGCTCAATGCCTTAAAACAACGAAACGAAGCGGCGATGTGCTTTTTAATTACCAGGAATGACCATTCGTCGCCAGCGCAACGCTTTTATTAAACTTCCCCCGCCGCTTACCTTTCACATTTAATGCGAGGCACGTTGCTCGCTTAAACCAGTATGAGGATTCTCGAAATGGCTAACAGCGGAAACAAAAACCCAGGCAACTTCGCAAATGATCGTGAAAAAGCATCTGAAGCCGGTAAAAAAGGCGGACAGGCATCGGGCGGCAGCAAAACCAACGACCGCCAAAAAGGCTCTGGCGCCGGCAGCAAAGGCAGCGAACGCGGCCAAAGCGGCGGTGGCCGGAAGTCGTAACTCCTGAGACCCGCTGGGGCGCAGCCTTGCTGCGCCCTGGTGCTGGATGAGTCGAGGTGAAACATGAGCAATCAGGAGCGGTTCATTGTCAGCTTTATCGCCAACGGCCAACCCGATAGCCGAGTGATGGAAGCCGACAGTGAGACATTGAGTGTCAGCGAGGCCGAAGCCCTGTTGAGAGTTTCTTTCAGCGAACTCAAAGACGCTCGATTGAGTGATGTTCAAGTTCAGAAAAAAACACGCCCCACTGAACAAGAACATGGCGTGCCCGGACACTTTAAACAGCCATAGCCGACAATGTTTAAATGTTTATAAGATTATCTGACGCATTGATAGTCTCTTAACCGATCAGCGCTGGGTATAAGTGCTTTTCACCGTATCGATCCACGCCGGATCCAGGCATGACTGTCCGATATCCAGGCCCATCTGCTGCATCCTCTCCAGATGTTCCTCGGCTTCTCGCGCCAACGTCCCCTGGTCGCTGGAATTGGCGTCCAGCTGATGCATCTGGTCCAGCCCCAAGTGATAGAACCGCAGCACTTTCATGGCGGCCGGGTCCTGGGCCTGCACACCCGCCCTCACCTGATGCATGACGTTGGTGACGCGCATCAGACTGCGCTTGAGCTGCCAACCATACACCGCCGCGGCCATCCAGGGTTGCGTCCACAGATACAGGCGCATCAGCGCGGCCATCACCAGCACCGCGACAATCACCCCGCCCAGGTTGATGCGAAAGTTATCGCCCCCTGGTGTGCCAAACAGCATCACCGCCAGGCTGGACAACAGCATGGCCAGCGCCAGGAACACCACAGCGATGATCAGTGTGCTGCGGCGGGTCTGCTGTCGGTAGAGGTTGGCGTCCCACGGTTTGAGCTCGAACATCGCGGTGCAATTTCCTTGTACGGCACGAAAAGAGTCGAGCATTATCGCCTGCCCGGCCGATTTAGCTATGCTGGGGCTCATTTTGTGTTGCACCCGACCCGAAGGATCCGGATCAAAGTCCATGGCGATACCGCAAGGATCGTGCGATCTTTCTGTGTGGACGTATTTTTCAAGATGCCGCCTCAGTGTGCACGGCATCGTTTTCAAGGAAAGCTGAATGACTCAAAGACATGTAATCAACGCTTCGGTAAGCCAGAAAGGCAGCCTGGAGACCCTGTCCCAGCGCGAAGTCCAGCAACTGAGCGAAGCCGGTTCCGGCAGCATCTATACCCTGTTCCGCCAGTGCGCCCTGGCTATCCTCAATACTGGCGCCCATGTCGACAACGCCAAGACCATCCTGGAAGCCTACAAGGATTTCGAGATCCGCATTCATCAACAGGACCGTGGCGTGCGCCTGGAACTGTTGAACGCGCCGGCCGACGCCTTCGTCGACGGCGAGATGATCGCCAGCACCCGGGAAATGCTGTTCAGCGCCCTGCGCGACATCGTCTACACCGAGAACGAACTGGACAGCCAGCTCATCGACCTGAGTTCGTCCCAGGGCATCAGCGACTACGTGTTCCACCTGCTGCGCAACGCCCGCACCTTGCGTCCCGGCGTGGAGCCGAAGATCGTCGTGTGCTGGGGTGGTCACTCGATCAATACCGAAGAGTACAAGTACACCAAGAAGGTCGGCCACGAACTGGGCCTGCGCAGCCTGGACATCTGCACAGGCTGCGGCCCCGGCGTGATGAAAGGCCCGATGAAAGGCGCCACCATTGCCCATGCCTAGCAACGCATCCATGGCGGCCGCTACCTGGGTCTGACCGAACCGGGCATCATCGCCGCCGAGGCACCGAACCCGATCGTCAACGAGCTGGTGATCCTGCCGGATATCGAGAAACGCTTGGAAGCTTTCGTGCGTGTCGGCCACGGCATCATCATCTTCCCGGGCGGTGCCGGTACAGCGGAAGAGTTCCTGTACCTGCTGGGCATCCTGATGCACCCGGCCAACCAGGACCTGCCCTTCCCGGTCGTCCTCACCGGGCCGAAAAGCGCCGCGCCGTACTTCGATCAACTGCATGCCTTTGTCGGTGCGACCCTCGGCGAAGCGGCCCAGAAGCATTACCAGATCATCATCGACGACCCGGCCGAAGTGGCACGGCAGATGACCCAGGGGCTCAAGGAAGTGAAGCAGTTCCGCCGCGAGCGCAACGACGCCTTCCACTTCAACTGGTTGCTGAAAATCGATGAAGGCTTCCAGCGTCCGTTCGATCCGACCCACGCCAACATGGCCAGTCTGGGCTTGAGCCTCGACCTGCCGTCCCATGAGCTGGCCGCCAACCTGCGCCGTGCGTTCTCCGGGATCGTGGCCGGTAACGTCAAGGACAAGGGGATCCGCCTGATCGAAGAACACGGCCCTTACGAGATCCACGGCGATCCCGCCATCATGGAACCCCTCGACCGCCTGCTCCAGGCCTTCGTCGCCCAGCACCGGATGAAACTGCCGGGCGGCGCGGCCTATGTGCCGTGCTATCGCGTGGTGACCTGATCCTCCGGAACACCCTGCCCTTTGTGGGAGCGAGCCTGCTCGCGATGACGGCGGTACATTCAGCATCCATGCAGCTGAAGCAGCGCTATCGCGAGCAGGCTCGCTCCCACAGGGATCATGTAGCGGTTATGGAATCCGGGTCAGCCGCAGGAAGCCATTAGTGTCTACAGTGACGCCAAGCCCACGGTAATCCTCGATCGACGGATGAACCGTGTCCACCGGATGCGCATGCGTCGCCGTCACCACCATCACATCCGCCCCCGCCGCCTCGCCGGCCCGGATACCGGCGTCGGCATCCTCGAACACCAGACAATCCTCCGGCGCCACCCCCAACCGCTCGGCAGCCAGTCGATAGCAGGTGGGGTTGGGCTTGCCGTCGCTGACATCTTCGGCGGTGATCATCACGGCGGGACGCGGAATGCCAGCGGCTTCCATCCGGTGCAGGGCCAATGTCAGGGGGGCCGAGGTGACGATCGCCCAGCGCTCGGGTGGCAGATCGTTCAAGAACGCCACGGCGCCCGGCACGGGCACCACGCCTTCGACATCTTCGATTTCTTCCTGGGTAAGCCGCTCGGCTTCAGCCTGGGCATCCACGCCCGGCAGATGCTGGCGAGCGATGGTATCGATGGCCCGCACGCCATGGATGGTGGGCAGGAATGTCGCCACGTCCACACCGTGGCGCAGCGCCCAGCGAGTCCAGATCCGCTCGGCGGCGGCGATGGAGTTCAGCAGCGTGCCGTCCATGTCGAAGAGGAAGGCGTGGTAGGCCTTGGATGAGTGTTTTACGGACATCGGATTCTCACAGTCAAAACATTGGTCCCCTGTGGGAGCGAGCCTGCTCGCGAAGGCGTCGGCACCGTCGAATGGAGGTTGCCTGACACACCGCTATCGCGAGCAGACTCGCTCCCACAGGGGCTATGGTGTCTGGGGGATTTATATCAACCGCTCGATCGACTGATGTTGCCAGACCCGTTTGTAATACAGCACCTGCAGCAACAACATGCTCAGGTACGCCACGGGAAACGCCATCCATACCCCTTCCAGGCCGAAGTGGGCGTCGAGCAGGTAAGCCGCCGGCACCTGTACGCCGACAATGCAGAAAATCGAGATCGCCACCGGCATCAACACCGTGCCGCTGGCGCGCATGATGCCGCCGACGATGGCCTGGAAACCGAACACCAGCAAGCTCCAGAGCATGATATGCAACAGGTGTTCGGCCTGGACCCGTGCCGCCGGGTCGGTGATGAACCACCCCAGCAGCCAATGGGACAACAGATACCCCAGCACCACCAGTCCGCCCGTCAGCCAGACGTTGATCAGCAACCCCGTGCGCAGGATCGGCCCCAGGCGCTCCAGGCGTCCGGCGCCAATGGCCTGGGCGCCGAGGATCGAGGCGCTGATGGCAATCGACAACGCCGGAAACTGCACGTAGTTGACGATCTGCGTCACCGCGCCGTAGGCCGCCGTGGCCTGGGAGCCGTGGCGATTTACCAGCGCCAGGATCACCAGCTCCGACAAGGAGATCACCACCAGCTGCAACCCCGTCGGCAGGCCGATGCGCAGCACCTTGGCGAGGATGTCCCGGTCCAGGCGCATCGCCGCGAATAACGCCCGGTCCGGTGCCAAGGCATGCTCGCGGCGGTTCAAGCGCCACGCCAGCAACACCATGGCCGACGCCGTGCCCACCAGCCCCGCCAGTGCCGCGCTCTGGATGCCCATCTGCGGCAGTCCCAGCCAGCCACGAATCAACGCCGGCGTGATGAGCATCCCAACCCCGGTGGACATCAGCAATGCCAGCAGAGGCGTCAGCGTATCGCTGACCCCGCGCAACAGCTGGGTGAACAATACGAACACCAGCAATATCGGCAGAATCCACATCATGACCCGGGCATAGGCAACCGCGTCCTCCAACACATCGGCCGGCGTACCCAAGCCTTGCAGGGCCTGGCGCGTAAAGACACTGCCGAGCACTGCCGCCACCAGTCCGATGATCGCCCCCAACAGCAGCGTCGAGCCGGCAATCGCCTTCACCGTGCCGGTTTCCTGCGCACCGTAGGCCTGCCCGATCAACACCCCGGCGCCAGCGCCCAGGCCGATCACCAGCGCAATGCAGAAGAACAGGATCGGAAACATGCCCGACACCGCCGCCAATGCCTGGGTGCCAAGCATTTGGCCGATATAGATGCTATTGAGCGTACCGGACATGGACTGCAGGAAATTGGACAGGACCATGGGGGTGAGGAACAGGAGGTAGGTTTTCCAGAGCGGCTGGGTCGGCATGGGGGCTCTTGATGGCAGGTTCGACAATTCAGGTGTCGGTAATTTAGCGCAATCCTGAGCAACCTGTGGGGGCAAAGCTTGCCCTAATGCCAGTCAGTCAAGGATCAAACGGCGCAAAAACTGTGGGAGCTAAGCTTGCTCGCGATAGCGGCAGACCAGCCAAAATGGTTGCTGGCAGATTTACGGCAATCGCGAGCAAGCTTTGCTCCCACAGGTTCGTGTATCAGGGCAAACCTTTCTCCCACAGGTTTCATCCCGTCAGCCCGATTCGACATTTCACAGACTGTGGCTAATCTGAAGTAGCACAGTGCCACGCTCTGAGTAGGCCCTTGCCTACAGATGTCAGAAATCGGACGACTGGTCTTCAAGTCAAATCCGAGATCGCAGATAACCAGTTATTCGCCAATAACCTGTTAGCAACACTGTTCAAGGACCGAACCATGACGTCGTACCCACACGGTCATTCATTTTCTCCCATCCAACCTCGCCTCCTCTGGAGTCCCCTGCTCGTGGCCGTCGCCGCTGTCATCGGCGTGCTGCTGCTCAACGAGACGAATGCACAGAACATCGGTTTAAGCGCAGTGCTTCTGGTCCTCGGCCTCGGTACCGGCCTGTGGGGCGCGCGGGGGCGACGTCGGCAGTTCGATGACGCGCTGGCTGCCACCGTCCGGCACGACCAGCAAGCCACCGAGCACGCCACCCATAAAGCCAGCGCACAGCTCAACGAAGTCATCCTCGGTGCCATGCCGATCTGGGCCAAGCAGGTCGAAAGCTCCCGGCAGCAGACCGAGACCGCGATCGTTTCGCTGACCAGCCGCTTCACCGGTATGTCGTCACGCCTGGAAGAAACCGTGCAAGCTTCGCAACTGGCCGCCGGCGAGCTGGCTGGGAAAAGCAGTGGCGGCGCCGTGCAGGTGCTGGCCCAGAGCGAAAGCGAACTGGTGCGGGTGATCGCTTCCCTGAAAGCCACCCAAGCCAGCCGCGACGAAACCCTGGCCCAGGTGCGCAACCTCACCGCCTACACCGGCGAACTGCGGACCATGGCCGCCGACGTCGCCGCGATTGCCGCGCAAACCAACCTGCTGGCCCTC
>Ga0157373_10002334_pt1 | contig 14391 bp, 12 predicted proteins | sample C65metaG_FD_113460 | JGI IMG/M metagenome (GOLD analysis project Ga0157373, IMG submission 113460) | Corn rhizosphere microbial communities from Kellogg Biological Station, Michigan, USA - C6-5 metaG | ecosystem: Host-associated > Plants > Roots > Rhizosphere > Soil | place: USA: Michigan... | reverse complement strand
TGTGTTAGATCATGATCACGGCGGGCACCCAGGCTATATTGGTCAATTGGTCTATCAAGTCAGTGATCAAGTTAAGCAATTAGGCATGGCGGCTGAAGACTTAGAAGTTCAGTTTGTTGCTACTGATTTAACGCTTGATCAGGTGAAAGAAAAAGTAAGCTCTCAAGGCTTGAGTATTTCTCAAGTTCGCTTAGAAACTTCAAAATAATAATTAAGGGAGAGGCCTGATTTTTTCAGGCCTTTCTTTAGACCAAACAATATGCCTAAGAGCTACTCAAATAATTTAATACTGGTTACAGCTCAATCAGCATCAAGATAAATAAGTCGTTATAATCCGCCCACCACCTGACAAACATTCTTTTCTGATGCTGACCCAATCATCCTTCTGGCGTAGTCTTTACCGTTTAATTCATATTTATGCTGGTATTTTTATTGCGCCATTTATCTTGTTCGCAGCAATCACTGGTTTACTCTATGCCATTACGCCTCAAATAGAGCAAGCGATTTATAAAGATGTTCTATACGTTGAGCCATTGAACCAAGCGCAATATAAGCTCAGTCAGCAAATTGAAGCCGCAAAGCAAGTGATGCCCAAGTCTGCACAGGTAATTGAAGTTAGACCAGCCCCAAGTTCTGACCAGACAACTCGTGTTATTTTCTCAGACCCGATCCATCATTTTACCAGTGAAGCCGTTTTTGTTGATCCCTTTACTCTTAAAACCAAAGGCCATCTGGCTGTCTATGGTACTAGTGGGGTTCTGCCATTTCGGACTACACTCGACCAACTACATAGCAATTTATTACTAGGAAAATGGGGTCGCTTTTATAGTGAACTGGCAGCAAGCTGGTTAGCCATTTTGACTTTAACTGGGCTATATAATTGGTGGAAACGTCGTCAAAATCTTAAAATTAGACAAACAGCAAAAAATAACTTACTGAAATGGCATAGCACGTTGGGTTTAGCGTTATTCCCTCTTTTATTAATAATCGCCATTACGGGTCTTACATGGTCCGAGTGGGCCGGAGATAATATTCGAGTTGCTCGTCAATGGCTTAACTGGCAAACCCCAACATTGGCAACTTCGCTTCAAGAAGATAATTTACCTACAGTGATGCACCATGAGCATCACGAAATGCCGCATAGTGAAAACCTTAATTTAAATATTATTTCAAGTGAGTACGATAGCGCTCTTTCAATAGCCAGAGCACATGGCATTGATGCAGCACAAATACAAATCAAGCCCCCAACCAGTGGCAATCAAGCTTGGACGATAGCCGAGATTCAGCGTAAATGGCCAACTCAAGCAGACAGTATCGCAATTGATATGGAACAACATAAAATCATCGATCAACTTGCTTTTAAAGACTATTCACTGGTGGCAAAGCTCACCCGTTGGGGAGTTGATGCGCATATTGGTGTTTTATTTGGTTGGATAAATCAATTAGTACTGGCACTTTATGCTTTCGTGCTGTGCATCATGATTATTTATGCATATAGGGCTGCGTTTAAAAACTCGAATTTAAAACTCATGACGAGCCACTTTGTTGGGCAAAGCTTATTAGTTTGGAACCGTGCAACTGGCTCACAAAAAATAGGGTTAATATTGGTGGGTCTCGTGTTAGGGCTAAGCTTACCTGTTTTTGGATTTAGTATTTTATTTACGCTATTTATCTTTGCTATGCGTAAATACATTCCATCTAAATCATAACACCCACATTGGTATTAAACTTTTGAGCTGTGCACACTACGCATAGTATGCACAGCCGAAATGACTACAAAATTAATCTTCAGACAGTGTTTTCATATCAATCACAAAACGATACTTCACGTCGCTCTTTAGCATACGTTCAAAAGCTTCATTAATGTTTTGCATGTCAATCATCTCTACTTCAGACACAATATTATGCTCACCACAAAAATCGAGTAGCTCTTGTGTTTCCTTAATTCCACCAATCACTGAACCTGCAATTGATTTTCTTCCTAAAATCATAGGTACTGAATTTGCGCTAATTTCACCTAAATAACCAACTAACACAATTGTTCCATTTAAAGCTAGTGTTGGAATATAAGGCTTCAAGTCATGGTTATAAGGCACCGTATCAATAATTAAATCAAATTGATTTAACACTGATTTCATTTGAGCTTCATCTGTTGATAACACAACATGATGCGCTCCGAGTTGTTTTGCATCCTGTTCTTTATTTGCTGAGCGGGTGAATAATGTCACTTCAGCGCCTAGAGCATTGGCAAGTTTAATCGCCATGTGCCCTAAACCACCTAAACCGACTACAGCGACTTTACTACCCTTGCCAACATTCCAGTGACGTAGCGGCGACCAAGTGGTAATGCCAGCACAAAGCAGTGGTGGCACAGCTTGAGCATCCAGATTTTCAGGTACTTTTAATACAAAATCTTGGCTACAGGTAATGCTTTGTGAATATCCACCATAAGTTGGGCGTTGGTCATGGCGATCTACGCCGCCATAAGTCTGGATGTTACCTTCTTCACAATATTGCTCTAGCCCTGAATGACAAGCTGAACAGGTACGGCATGAATCGACCATACAACCAATGCCCACTAAATCACCGACCTTATATTTTGTGACTTTAGGACCAATTGAAGTGACACGACCTACAATTTCATGGCCCGGAATGATCGGATAAGCACTAAATCCCCAATCATTTTTAGCTTGATGTAGATCGGAATGACAAACACCACAATATTCAATTTGAATGACAACATCATCTTCACGTGGGGTTCTACGTTCAAACTTAAACGGAACTAAAGGAGTTTCTGATGACAGCGCGGCATAACCTAAAACTTCAATTGTCATATTTTTTCTCTCATGTTTAATGTTTAAATAAAGACGATTTCTTCGCTGGACATTCATTGATGGCTATAGATTTTGAAAAATCCATAAATAGGTTTTGGAACGTTTTGGTTCACTAAGTTCCAACTCATCGACGTTGTGCCATATTGATCAGTATAAAAATGAAAATCGTAAGCCGTTGTTCTATTCCTCTCACAGATTTGCCTAATCCTCCGAATTATTGCACTTCTTACTATTTTTCTTATTTGAAATGCCTACAATAAAATACAGAGGGTAATCGGTGGAATCTGAATGGCGAATAGGTCTTCTCTAGACAGTAATCAAGAATTAGCTCAACTTGTCGATCAATGGACCCGAGAAAAAGGTACATTCGAAACAGCTATTACGGGGCTGACTTTATATCGTGCAGAAACATTGACCCAACCAAGTAGCAGCATGATGGATGCAAGTCTATGTATGATTGCTCAAGGGAAAAAACAGGTAATTCTTAGCGAAGAGACTTATACATACGACTCTAACCATTTCCTTTTTACTGCAATTGACCTGCCTGTAATTGCTCAAGTGCTTGAAGCTTCTGTTGAACAACCTTATCTTTCGATAGTGCTACGCCTGGACCCATATGTACTTGCCCAAATCATGCTTGAAGCCCACATACCTTTTAAAGACGTAAATACTGAGAAAAAAGGAATGGCTGTTGGAGTAGTCAATTCAGAGCTAAATGATGCTTTTATACGGTTAATAAAATTATTGGATACACCACAAGACATCCCCATCTTGTCCCCCCTTATTATTAAGGAAATTTTTTATCGTTTATTGATGAGCCCTCAGGGCGATCGACTTAAACGCATTGTGGCGGCAGGAACTACCGGCCATCGAATTGTGAAAGCCATTGAATGGCTGAAAACAAATTTTGCAAAGTCCTTTAGCGTTGAAGAACTGGCAAGCACAATGGGTATGAGTGCTTCTAGTTTTCATCAACATTTTAGGGATATCACTTCAATGAGTCCCTTACAGTATCAAAAGAGAATGAAGTTAACAGAGGCACGGCGCTTATTAATGACCGAAGAATATGATATTTCAACGACCAGTATTCAAGTCGGTTATGAAAGTTTGTCGCAATTTTCCCGAGAATATAAACGTTTTTTTGGAGTTTCTCCGTCAGTAGATATTAAGAATATATAAAAGTAATAACCGTGGACCATTAAAAAATTAAGACCAGAAAAAAGCAGTATTTGATTATGTCTATTCATCAAATACCGCTAAATTTAATCATTTAAACAGAAATATAAAAAATACTCTATCAACTTTGAGCAAAGCAATTACCCCTGATTCATTCGCTCCAGCTCACGAATTAAACCAGAATGATCTAACTCACCGTCTCCGGCAGCAAGCATACTTTCAAATAATTGGCTGACTTGTTGAGCAATTGGCAAATTTAACTCTAGTGATTTGGCATAGCTAACGGCTGTATGAATATCTTTATGCTGGTTTCGAGCAGTGCCACCTGGTTTAAAATCTCGATTTAACATACGTTCACCATGCTGCTGTAAAATTGGAGAATCTGCAAAGCCTCCTGTGAGCGCTTGTTTGAGCTTAATAGGATCAGCGCCTGCTTTACTGGCCAGTAATAAGCCCTCGCTTACAGTTGCAATGGTAGTTGCTACAATCATTTGATTCACAAGTTTTGCGAGCATTCCACAGCCAACACCACCAACTAAAATTGGGCGCCCCATTGCACGTAAAATAGTTTCAGCCTGTGAAAATATTTTAGCTTCACCGCCCACCATAATGGCGAGACTTGCATTTTGAGCACCTTTTTCACCGCCAGAAACAGGAGCATCTAAATATTTAAGCCCTCGTTCTCTGCATTTGTCACCTTGTACTTTTGCAACTTCAACGGGTATCGAACTCATGACAATAACGATACTTTCAGGTTTTAACTGAGAGGTTGCACCGTGTTCTTTAAATAGAATTTCATCACAGGTTTTTCCATCGCTGAGCATACAAATCAAAAAATCTACATCTTTTCCAACTTGTTCAAGTGCAAAGCAAAGATGAGCACCCGCGTCTTTTAAGCTATCTGCTTTAGAAGAAGTTCTATTCCAAACCTTAATTTGATGGCCTGCTTTTAGTAAATGCATAGCCATCGGTAGTCCCATAATACCTGTACCCACAAACCCGATGGTCGCCATTATTTTATCTCCGCAGCAGTTCGAACTTTAAGTTGCTGCTGTTCTACTTTTAAACTATTCGATTTTAACTTTGCTAATAACAACAAGCCCAAACCACCCATTGCTACAAAGCCAGCAATCGCAAGAAATGCGACTGTATAAGTGCCTGTAGTCGTATATAAATATCCAGTTAAATATGGGCCAGTAAAACCACTTAAATTACCCACCGAGTTAATTAATCCAATTCCAGCAGCGGCTCCCACCCCCGTTAGAGTTTGCCCAGGAATAGTCCAGAAAATGTTAATTGCGCTAAATACACCAATCGCGAGCAGAATAAAGCCCACAATAATTGCCCAAGGTTGATTTACAATTAGTGCAATCGCAATTGCAAAAGCCGCCATAAGTGCAGCACAAGCACCGTGTTTATACCGCTCTTGTTTACGGTCAGAACGGCGGCTCCATAAAACCATACCAACAGCTGCAAATGCATATGGAATTGCTGTAAGTAAACCATTTTGAATAAGGCTAATTTGCATACCAAATGTATTACGGAATGACTCTAAAACACTTGGTAAGAAGAAAAACATTGCATTTGAACCAGAGGTGATTCCAAAGTAAACAATTGCCATAATCCAAACTAAAGGATTTTTAAACACTTGTTTAATCATTTCTCCTTTTGTTAAAGCAGCTTCACTCGACTGCTCTTTTTCTCTTTCTTCGCGCTCTAGTGTAGACATTAACCATTGGCGCTGCTCAGCCGTTAACCATTCTGCTTCTTTTGGGTTATTGGTTAAATATTTTAGACAGATTAATCCCAAAATAATGGATGGAATACCTTCTAGGATATACATTAAACGCCAACCTTCATAACCAATGGTATTGCCCCATTGCATAAGACCGACTGAAATTGGTGCTCCAATAATTTGAGCAATTGGTAATCCAAGATAGAACGTGGCAAAAACACGAGCGCGATATTTTGCAGGAAACCACAAGGTTAAATAAAAGATCACACCCGGAAAGAAGCCCGCTTCAGCAATTCCAAGTAAAAACCGTAAAACAATAAACTGCGTACCGCTATGAATAAAACCCATGAGTCCAGCAATAATTCCCCAAGTAATCATGATTCGAGCAATCCAAATTCGTGCTCCAAAACGATGAAGCAAGATATTACTTGGCACTTCGGCAATAAAATAACCTAGAAAAAAAACTCCCGCACCTAGACCAAAAATGGTTTGAGTAATTCCAAGTGCATCATTCATGTGTAATGCAGCAAAACCAATATTGGTTCTGTCTAGGAATGCCATAATGAATAGAATAATGAGAAACGGGATAATTCGATTCGAAATACGTTTGATTGTCTGCTCTTCGAGAGCACTTACATTTTTGATATCTTCCATAATAACTCTCACATCAACTGGCGATCACTGCCATTAATTTTGGGTATCTTCTATATGTGCCTGAATCACGCTTTCAAAATTTTCGTCTGCTTGGAAACCTAAAGATTCAGCATATTCAGCTTTCACCTGAACAGGCCAACTTTGAACAATACGTTGAATGGTTTTGTCTTCTTGCCATTGCACTAAATCAGTTGCTTTTTTGCCTGCGACTTTTTCAAGCGCCTCAAGCATTTGTTTAACGGTAACTGTTAATCCCGGTAGTGGAATAATTCGGTTATCTTGAAGTACATCTGAAGAAATTGATGCAGCTTTAATCATTGATTCAACACAACGTCGTGGTGAAGTAACAAAAACAGGTGTATCTGACTGGACTGGGCAAACAGCCGTTTCACCTTTTAACGGTTCGCGGATGATCGAACTAAAAAATGTTGATGCAGCTTTATTTGGTTTGCCTGGACGAACCACAATAGTCGGTAATCTTAAAACACGACCATCAATAAAGCCTTTTCTTGAGTAATCCGAGACCAGCAATTCTCCTACTGCTTTTTGCATGCCGTAAGAAGACTTTGGTGTAACCACTGTCTCATCTGTCACAACTTCTGGTAATTGGCCACCAAATACAGCACAGCCGCTAGCAAAAATAACCCGAGGCGTGGTTTGTTTCTTTCTTAATTCTTCTAATAAATTTAAGAGTCCATACAAATTAACATCCATACCTAAATCAAAATCGGCCTCTGCTGCTGAGCTCACCACAGCAGCCAAATGCCAAACGACATCAATATTTTCTGTAATATGGGCAACTGTAGTTTTATCGGTAATATCACCGACAATCACTTCAATTCTGGGGTCTTGCGGCACATCATCGCCAACAAATGCATCAAACAGAATAATTTTATCGATGGGTTCAGGTTTATTATCATCTAAAGTCAAACTGCCAGATTTTAAGATCTCTTTAGCAATTTGTTTTCCAATAAAACCTGTTCCACCAGTGATTAGCACATTCATACAGAGGTCCTTTCCTAGTTTTTATTCACTTAAAAACTTTTGTAATTGTCGTGAATTAAACGATAAGGACTCCTTTCAATAATTTCCAATGAATAATTTCTAAATATTGATAACTTTTTAATATCAGTTTTATCTTTATAAAATTACTAAACAAAGTAGGTTTTTCTTTTAATTTTAAAGCCTCAAATCTCATCATGGTTTGAGGCTCGGTCGTTTATTTACGTTTCGCATTTTTAAGCAAGATATTAATAAATGCCGATGCAATATCAGAAACTGGTTCATTTTTACGCGTCAAAATACCATAATCCTGTGCATCTAAAATTAGATCTGTTTCTAAAATCTGTAATTGCCCTTCTTTTACCTGATCAATCACCATCGCTTCGGGCAACATCCCCACCATAGGTGCCCCTTTTAATATCTGTAAGAAGGTCTGCATCGACATGGTATTAACCGTATTTAAAGGAATTTTGACTTTTGCTCGGGCAAATGCGCCTTCCATACGTTGTCGAATTGGCGTGCCTTTAGGATAGAGTACCCATGGCCAATTTAATAATTCTTCTAATGTACAAAACTTTTTCTTGGCACATGGATGAGCATTATTAACAACAATACAAAACGGCTCCGGGCCTAAAGGTTGGAAATCAAAAAACTGGCTTTGCGTCACATCTGTAAAACGGCCAATAGCTAAATCTAAAGTGTGTTCACTTAGCATTTCCATTAAATGGTCGCTGGTCTGTTCAACAACATCAATAGAAAGTAACGGCCATTGTTTTTTAATCTCAATAATTGAATTTGGTATCACCACCGCGGTTGCTGCAAAGATACCACCTACTTTTAAAAACCCGTGACCGCCTAACCGTAAAATTTCAATATCTTCGACAAAATGCTTTGCATCGTTTAATACACGCTGAGCATATCGAATTACATGTTCGCCTAAAGCCGTTACTGGCATATTTCGAGGTAGTCGTTCAAAAACAGGAAAACCCAGTAAACCTTCTATTTCCTTTAGCATTTTACTCACCGCGGGCTGACTTAGGTTCATCTGCTCGGCTGCCAAATGCATGTTATTGGTCCTCGCCAAAGTTTCTAACAACACCAGATGTTTGAATTTCAACCAATTATTTAAACTTGCGTAAGTTAAATCCGCCATTTTCAAAAATCCTTTTTGATAACTTTTCGTTATTAATAATTAAATTATTACGATTGGTGTTTATTAAATAAGAAACATATCATGATTTCAAATAAAAGAAGGATGCTTTAAATGAACTTTACGTTAAATTCCCAGAACTCATTGCCGGAAGACGCTACCCAAGGATGTTTAATTGGTCGTGCATGGATTCCAAATCAAATTTCTGGTCCATCTCCGATTCTTTTAAAAGGCGATCAGGTTTTTGATATTTCTGAAAAGTTCCACACTATTTCTCAGTTACTTGAAAGTTCGGATCCTTTAAAAGCTTTAGTTGAAATTGAAGGAAAATTAGTTGGGTCAATTGATGAGTTATTTGCTAACACAGTCGCTGAGCCAGATACAAACAAGGCATATTTTTTAGCTCCTATTGATTTACAAGTGATTAAAGCAGCTGGTGTGACCTTTGCAGCAAGCATGTTAGAGCGTGTGATTGAAGAACAAGCGGGCGGCGATGCACAAAAAGCTCAATCAATCCGTGAAGTTGTACAAGGCGTAATTGGTGATAATTTAAAAACAATTGAACCTGGTTCTGAAAAAGCACTTCAACTTAAAGAATATCTAATTGAACAAAAAATGTGGTCTCAATATCTTGAGGTAGGTATTGGTACCGACGCTGAAATTTTTACCAAAGCACCTGTTTTAGCAGCTGTGGGAACAGGCCAAAATATTGGTATTCACCCAAAGTCTGAGTGGAATAATCCAGAACCGGAAGTCGTATTAGTTGCAAATAGCCAAGGTAAAATTTTAGGCGCTACTTTAGGTAATGACGTTAATTTACGGGACTTTGAAGGTCGTAGTGCCCTACTGTTGAGTAAAGCAAAAGATAACAACGCATCTTGTGCAATTGGACCGTTTATTCGCCTTTTTGATCATACTTTTACTTTAAATGATATCCGTGCTTGCGATGTTGAACTGCAAATTCAGGGGACAGATAACTTTGTGCTCAATGGCATTAGTTCTATGTCTCAAATTAGTCGTGATCCCGAAGATTTAATTCAACAAACGCTGAATGAAAATCACCAATATCCAGATGGTTTTGTTTTGTTTTTGGGTACTTTATTTGCGCCTACCCAAGACCGTGAACAAGCTGGTGCAGGCTTTACCCATAAAGTCGGTGATGTCGTTCGTATCCATTCACCAAAGCTCGGCACTTTATACAACACGGTCATGACCAGTGATAAAGCGATGCCGTGGAATTTTGGCATAAATGCTTTGATGCACAATTTAAAACAACGCGAATTATTATAAATTTCACGTATTATCGACTGGTTTAATCGTAATATTCAGCACTTGAAAAATTAAATTACTGAGCAAGATCAGTAGAAGGATCTAAAAATGAATGATCAAGATAAACGGATTTTTTTACGCAGCCAAGAATGGTTTGATGATCCTACACATGCTGACATGACTGCACTCTATGTCGAGCGTTACATGAATTATGGCCTGACCCGTGCCGAGCTACAATCAGGCCGGCCTATTATTGGTATCGCACAAACTGGTAGTGATTTGACCCCATGTAACCGTCACCACAAAGAGCTTGCTGAACGTGTGAAAGCAGGCATTCGTGATGCTGGCGGTATTCCTATGGAATTTCCCGTTCACCCAATTGCTGAACAGTCTCGACGCCCTACAGCTGCACTCGATAGAAATCTAGCTTACTTAGGTTTAGTTGAAATATTACATGGTTATCCACTCGATGGTGTAGTGCTAACAACTGGCTGCGATAAAACTACTCCTGCTTGTTTAATGGCGGCAGCAACAACAGATTTACCAGCTATTGTTTTATCTGGCGGTCCAATGTTAGATGGTCACTTTAAAGGTGAGTTAATTGGCTCGGGTACAGTACTTTGGCATGCAAGAAATTTACTTGCCACAGGTGAAATCGACTATGAAGGCTTCATGGAAATGACGACTTCCGCCTCACCTTCAGTTGGGCATTGCAATACCATGGGTACTGCACTTTCAATGAATGCATTAGCAGAAGCTTTAGGTATGTCTTTACCGACATGTGCAAGCATTCCAGCGCCTTATCGCGAACGTGGGCAAATGGCCTATATGACTGGCAAAAGAATATGTGAAATGGTTTTGGAAGATTTACGACCATCTAAAATCATGAATAAACAATCATTTGAAAACGCCATTGCTGTAGCCTCAGCATTAGGTGCATCAAGTAACTGCCCTCCTCATTTAATTGCAATTGCTCGTCATATGGGGATTGAGCTGAGTTTAGAAGACTGGCAACGTGTTGGAGAAAATATTCCGCTCATTGTGAACTGCATGCCTGCGGGTAAATATTTGGGTGAAGGTTTTCACCGTGCTGGCGGTGTTCCTGCTGTTTTACATGAATTACAAAAAGCAGGTGTTTTACATGAAGACTGTGCATCCGTCAGCGGCAAAACAATAGGAGAAATTGCTAAAAATGCAAAAACTTCAAATGCAGATGTTATTTTTCCATATGAACAACCATTAAAACATGGTGCTGGTTTTATTGTGTTGAGTGGCAATTTCTTTGACAGTGCCATTATGAAAATGTCTGTCGTTGGTGAGGCATTTAAGAAAACCTATTTATCTGACCCAAATAGTGAAAATAGCTTTGAAGCTAGGGCGATCGTTTTTGAAGGACCAGAGGATTACCACGCCCGAATTAATGATCCAGCCCTAGACATTGATGAGCATTGTATTTTGGTCATTCGAGGTGCTGGTACAGTGGGTTATCCAGGCAGTGCGGAAGTGGTAAACATGGCTCCTCCCGCAGAATTAATTAAAAAAGGAATTGATTCTCTGCCTTGCCTAGGCGACGGCCGTCAAAGTGGAACATCTGCTAGCCCTTCTATCTTAAATATGTCACCTGAAGCAGCGGTAGGTGGTGGCATTGCTTTATTAAAAACAAATGATCGTTTGCGCATTGATCTCAATAAACGTTCCGTAAATGTCCTCATTTCAGACGAAGAGTTAGACAAACGCCGTCAGGAATGGAAACCCACTGTCTCTACATCTCAAACGCCTTGGCAAGAAATGTATCGCAACATGGTTGGCCAATTATCAACGGGTGGCTGTTTAGAGCCTGCAACTTTATATATGCGAGTCGTAAATCAAGACAACCTTCCAAGACACTCTCATTAATTTCAGGATATTTGTTATGACCATTATCGGACACAACTTTATTGGCGGTTCACGTAGTGCACAAAGTTCCACTTTACTAAAAAGTGTCAATGCAACGACTGGCGAAACTTTGCCTTATGAATTTCACCATGCAACCGAGCAAGAGGTCAATCAGGCCTGTGAAGTAGCCAGTCAAGCGTTTAAGACTTACCGCCATACTTCAACTGAACAGCGTGCCACCTTTTTAGAAAATATTGCCGATGAGCTCGATGCTTTGGGTACAGATTTTCTTGAAATCGTCTCACAGGAAACGGCTTTACCGCTTGCACGTTTACAAGGTGAACGTGGCCGTACCAGTGGACAAATGCGCCTGTTCGCCAAAGTGTTACGCCGTGGTGATTTTTTAGGTGCCCGTATTGATACCGCTTTACCTGAGCGTCAGCCTTTACCTCGACCAGACTTGCGCCAGATTAAAATCGGTGTTGGTCCTGTGGCAGTCTTTGGGGCAAGTAACTTTCCTTTAGCATTCTCAACTGCGGGTGGTGACACAGCGTCGGCACTAGCTGCGGGTTGTTCTGTGGTAGTCAAAGCGCATAGCGGACATATGGCGACAGCGGACTTCGTAGCTCAGGCAATAGAACGTGCTGTAGAAAAATCAAATATGCCTAAAGGCGTATTTAACATGATCTATGGTAATGGCGTGGGTGAACCACTGGTGAAACATCCTTTAATTCAGGCTGTAGGTTTTACTGGGTCACTTGGTGGTGGTCGCGCTTTATGTGACATGGCGGCAGCCCGTCCACAACCGATTCCGGTATTTGCGGAAATGAGCAGCATTAACCCGATGCTGATGTTGCCAGAAGCCCTGAAAACCCGTGGTGAAAAAATTGCACAGGACTTGGCAGATTCAGTCGTTTTAGGCTGTGGTCAGTTCTGTACCAATCCGGGTTTAATTTTGGGAATTAAATCAGCCGAGTTTAGTCAGCTCATTAGCAACCTGACTGAAATTATGGGGGCTAAGCCTGCACAAACTATGCTCAATGCCGGCACCTTAAAAAGTTATATCGCAGGTCTTGAGCATTTAAGCGAGCATCAAGGTATTGAACACTTGGCTGGCAATACTCAACAAGGCAATCAGGCACAGCCACAACTGTTTAAAGCTGATGTTGAGTTGTTACTGGCAGGCGACCAACTTCTGCAAGAAGAAATCTTTGGGCCAGCAACAGTCATCATTGAGGTTGAAGATAAAGCTCAACTCATTCAGGCGCTACAAAGCATGAATGGTCAACTGACTGCGACTTTAATTGCCGACGAAGCAGACTTAACCGAGTTTGCAGATGTGGTTCCAGTGTTAGAAGAAAAAGCTGGTCGATTGCTTATAAATGGTTATCCAACGGGTGTTGAAGTGTGTGATGCCATGGTGCACGGCGGACCATATCCAGCCACCTCTGATGCAAGAGGAACTTCTGTTGGAACCTTGGCAATTGACCGTTACTTAAGACCTGTGTGTTACCAAAACTATCCGCAAAGCTTATTGCCAGAAGCTTTAAAAGACAACAATCCATTGCAGATTTTAAGATTGGTGAATGGTGAGATGACCAGAGAAGCTATCTAATCAATTAAAAAAAGAGACCACAAAATGGTCTCTTTTTAATTTCTACATCCAGAGCTTATAAATAGAATAAAATTTTCTAAATTAACTTGGTTTGTAATTGATATTTTTTAAAAATAAATCAACTGCGTACTCAACCCAAGTACTAATTTCACTATCAGAAATTGCATAATTAGGATGTGTCAGACACTTTAGATGGGCATCACTTCGTAATAATGCCAAGAAGATATTTGCTGCTATATCAGCAGAGGAATTTAACTCAATTTCTTTATTCTTTTGAGATTTTTCAAGATAACCCGCAATAATATTGGCAAGCTTTTGCGGACCAACTTCAAAGAATTTTTCAGATAACTCGGGAAATCTAACTGCTTCTGCAATACAAACCCTAAAAAAAGCCAATCCTGAATGCGACAATATAAAACACAGATAGGTTTTCCCAATCTCGGTTAAAGCTGAGCGTAAATTTTCAGCTTTTGTCTCGACTAAAATGATTTGCTCTTGCATGTTCCTGCATTGACGTTCAATCACCGCTGCAAACATCGCTTCTTTATTTTTATAGCACCCATACATCGTTGCTTTTGAAACGCCCGCTTCCTTCTGAATCATGTCTGTCGTTGTTCCACTAAAACCGTGAATCAAAAAAAACTTGGTTGCCGCATCCAGAATTTTTTGATCTTTTTCATGAGCTTTAGTTGAAACTGACATATTGACCTTATAAAAATTTTAGCGATTTCATTCTAAGTGTAACTCATCGAAAAGTTCAAAATCGAGAATTGACGGAAATTTAATTAAAGAGTAGAGTACCGATCGGTACAGTACAGTAAATATCTGCTCCATGCAATGAATGGATGTTTAAGATTTAAGGTAAAAAATGAATACAAAGCCACTCATCGGTTTAGCAGGTGCAATATTTGCTGCAATGACTGTTGAATTTAATAACCGAATCACGAGCATTACCTTAGTCGACATACGTGGAGCTATGGGAATTAGTGTTGACTCTGGTTATTGGGTCAACAGTATTTATGCCAGTGCCATGATTATTGGAATGATACTTTCCACCAGTTGGGCGGTCATTTTTTCTATG
>Ga0157373_10002332_pt1 | contig 14395 bp, 9 predicted proteins | sample C65metaG_FD_113460 | JGI IMG/M metagenome (GOLD analysis project Ga0157373, IMG submission 113460) | Corn rhizosphere microbial communities from Kellogg Biological Station, Michigan, USA - C6-5 metaG | ecosystem: Host-associated > Plants > Roots > Rhizosphere > Soil | place: USA: Michigan... | reverse complement strand
GGCAGATCGTCGACGATCAGCAATTTGGCCTGGATATTACTCAGCATGCGATTCGTTCCAGCTCGACAAGCAGACGGCCGATGCCGTGAATGGGTAGGACATGGTCCGGCTGCTGAAGCTTCAGTGCAGCCAGAGGCATGGTGGCGACCTGTGCATCTTTAGGGTCCTGAACGATGGTCAGCCCGCCGCGCTGTTTGACTTGCTTCAGGCCGCGAGCGCCATCGTGATTGGCGCCGGTCAACAGTACGGCGGCCAATGATTCCCCGTAGGCGTCAGCGGCCGATTCAAACAGGTAGTCGATCGATGGCCGGGAGTGGTGCACGCGGTCTTCAAGACTCAGCGACAGACTGCGATCCTGCTCCACCGACAAGTGATAACCGGGTGTCGCGAAATAAACGGTGCCGGGCATGATGTCTTGCTTGTCGGTCGCCTCTTCCACCGGCAGCATCAGGCGTCGGGAGAACACTTCAGCCAAATGACTGCGGCGTTCCTCCGGCAGGTGCAACACGACGATGATCGGCAGCACGTATCCCTGGCGCAGCGGCCCGAGCAGGCTCAGCAGCGCCTCGACGCCACCGGCGGAAGCCCCGACCACAATCGCCTCGACGCGAGGCAAATCCACGGCATCGTTCATAGTTTGCGGTAAATCCGTTCTTGTTTGACCAGTGGCTCGAACTGGTTGGCGTAACCGGAAAAATCCAGCGTTTCCTTGCTGCCCAGCACCAGAAAGCCACGGTGGCACAGCGATTCATGAAACAGACCGAAGGCACGGTCCTGAAGTTTCTTATTGAAGTAAATCAGTACGTTGCGGCAGGAAATTAACTGAGTTTCGGAGAACACGCTGTCGGTCGCCAGACTGTGATCGGCAAAGGTCACGTTCTCACACAGGCTCTTGTCGAAAATCGCGTAACCGTAGGCCGCCGTGTAGTAATCGGCGAAAGAGCGCTGGCCACCGGCCTGCTGGTAATTGGCGGTGTAGGCGCGCACGTTCTCCATCGAGAAGATGCCCTGCTTGGCCTTGTCCAGCGAGCGCGGGTTGATGTCGGTGGCGTAGATGATCGTTCGGTCGAGCAGGCCTTCTTCGCGCAGCAGGATCGCCATCGAGTAGACCTCCTCGCCTGTGCTGCACCCGGCGATCCAGATCTTCAGCGATGGATAGGTGCGCAGCAGCGGCACGACTTCGTTGCGGATCGCCAGAAAGTGCGACGGATCGCGAAACATCTCGCTGACCGGGATCGTCAGCAACTGCAACAACTGCATGAACGCGGTCGGATCGTGCAGCACTTTCTCCTGCAACGCGGAAATGGTCGCACACTCGAACTGGCTCAAGGCGTGCTGCACCCGGCGCTTGATCGAAGCGCCCGAGTAATCGCGAAAATCGTAGCTGTACTTGAGGTATATCGCCTCGATCAGCAAGCGTAATTCGATTTCGCTGTTGCGCTCTGCGGAGTGACTGCTATCCACTAAATGCGTTCCATCTTCGGTAACCACACGCGAATCAACGAGAACAGACGATCCAGATCGATGGGCTTGGCCAGGTAATCGTTGGCGCCCGCCTGCAGGCAACGCTCCTGATCGTCCTTCATGGCCTTGGCCGTTACCGCAATGATCGGCAGCTTGCGCCAGCGCGGATCCTTGCGGATTTCAATGGTGGCTTCAAAACCATCCATCTCCGGCATCATCACGTCCATCAACACCAGATCGATGTCCTCGACCTCATTCAACTTATCAATCGCCTCGCGGCCATTGCGGCCGATCACCACCACGGCGCCCTTGTGCTCCAGCGCACTGGTCAGGGCGAAGATGTTGCGCACATCGTCGTCCACCAGCAGCACCTTGCGACCTTCGAAGACCTTGTCGCGGCTGCGGGCGGTCTTGAGCATCTTCTGCCGTTCATGGGACAACTGCGATTCGACTTTGTGCAGAAACAGTGTCACCTCGTCCAGCAAGCGCTCCGGCGAGCGTGCGCCCTTGATGATGATCGAGCGCGAATACTTGCGCAGCTCAGCCTCTTCATCACGAGTCAGGTTGCGGCCGGTGTAGACAATGACCGGCGGGAACGAGCAGATGTCCTCGGTAGACATGCGCTTGAGCAGATCGTTGCCGAGCATGTCCGGCAGCTTCAGGTCGATCACCATGCAGTCGTAAATCGTCGTGCGCAGTTTCTCCAGCGCCTCCTGCGCCAGGCCGACGGCAGTGATTTCGATGTCGTCATCACCGATCAGGCGGGCAATGCTTTCACGTTGCAGGTCGTCATCTTCCACCAGCAGCACGCGCTTGACCTTCTGCGTCAGCTTGGCTTCCAGGCGGGCGAACACGTCCTTGAGCTCTTCACGGGTGGTCGGTTTGACCGCATAGCCGATGGCGCCCATGTGCATGGCCGCTTCGACGCGATCTTCGACCGAGATCACGTGCACCGGAATGTGCCGGGTCTCGGCGTGTTCTTTCAGGCGCTGCAGCACGGTCAGCCCGGAATGATCCGGCAGGCGCATGTCGAGCAGGATCGCGTCCGGGATAAACTCGCGGGCCAGGTCGTAACCTTCGTCCGCACCGTGGGCGACCAGACACTCGTAACCCAGTTCATGGGCGAGGTCGTAAAGGATGTGCGCGAAGTTCGGCTCGTCTTCCACCACCAAAATGCAGCGGGTAGCAAACGGCGCCTTGCCCCGGTCATCGGCGAAACGCGGGATGTGTACCGGCGCCATCGGCGACACTGCGATCGAGGACGGCGCCAGCGGTACCGGGGCGGTGACTGGCGGCGGCGTAAAGGTCAACGGCGCGGACGGTGCTTCGCCCGGTTCCAGGTATTGCTGTGGCAACACCAGGGTGAACACGCTGCCCTGCCCCGGCGCGCTGCTGACGCTGATCGAGCCGCCGAGCAAGGCCGCCAGATCCCGCGAAATCGACAAGCCGAGCCCGGTGCCACCGTATTTGCGGTTGGTGGTGCCGTCAGCCTGACGGAAGGCTTCGAAAATGCTTTCCAGTTGATCGGCCGCAATGCCGATCCCGGAGTCGCGCACGATAAACGCAATGCGCTCGTCCGGCTGGCCGGCGATGGTCAGGCTGACCGTGCCGTTCTCGGTGAACTTCACCGCGTTGGAGAGCAGGTTCTTGATCACCTGTTCCAGACGCTGGCGGTCGGTGTACAGCATCGCCGGGGCGCCCGGTTGCAGATCGACGCTGAACGTCAGCTGCTTGTCCGCCGCCAATGGCTCGAACACGCTGCGCAGCCCGTCCGCCAGACGTGCAACGCTGGTGTTTTCCGGGATCACTTCGAGCTTGCCAGCCTCGACCTTGGAAATGTCGAGAATGTCGTTGATCAGGTTCAACAGGTCATTGCCGGCCGAATAAATCGATTCGGCAAACTTGACCTGTTCGGCCGTCAGGTTGTCCTGCGGGTTTTCCGCGAGCAACTTGGCGAGGATCAGCGAACTGTTCAGCGGCGTGCGCAGCTCGTGGGACATGTTGGCGAGGAATTCGGATTTGTACTTGCTCGAACGCTGCAGTTCTTCGGCGCGCTCTTCGAGCTGGACCTGCACCTGATTGAGTTCGGTGTTCTTCTGATCCATGGCGTCGCGTTGCTCGGCCAGGGTTTGCGCCTGTTCGGCCAACTGCTCGTTGGTCTGTTCCAGTTCGACCTGCTGGGTCTCCAGGTGCGCCTGAGATTCCTTGAGAATCCGCGATTGCTCTTCCAGCTCTTCGTTGGCGGTCTTGAGCTCTTCCTGCTGTACCTGCAACTCTTCGTTGAGCTGCTGGGTTTCGGCCAGTACTTCCTGCAAACGCTGGCGATAGCGTGCGGCTTCGATCGAGGTGCCGATGTTGCCGGCAATCAGCTCCAGCAATTCGACGTCGCGTTGGGTCAGCGGGCGCAGGAAGCCCAGTTCGATCACGCCGTTGATCTGGTCATCATTGCTGGTCGGCACCACCAGCACACTGCGCGGCAGGCCTTCGCCGAGGCCTGAGCTGACTTTGAAATAGTCCGATGGCACCGAATCCAGGCGAATCAGGCGCCCTTCCTGGGCCACCTGGCCGACAATGCCTTCACCGCTGTAGATCGCCTGACCTTGTTCTTCCTGCTCGCGCGAGAAGCCGTAGGCCGCCACGCGCTTGAGGCCGCCATGCTCTTCGCGCACGTAGAGCGCCGCGACTGCCGTGCCCAGATACTGCGCGCAGAATTGCAGAATGTTGCGCCCCAGCAGATTCAGCGTCAGTTGCCCCAGCACCTGCTCCGCCAATTCGGTCTGGCCGCTGCGCATCCACGCCTGACGCTCCAGGCGTTCGGCGCTGGCTTGCTGCGCAGCGAGGGTGGCGCTGTAGCTGTTCGACAGGTTGACCAGGTCGCGACGACCAACATAAGCCAGCAAACCGCTGATGCTGGCAATAAACAGCAGATACAGGGTGATGCTCCAGATCGTGGTGCGGCGCACGTCCTCGTTGCGCGAGGCACGCAACTGCTGCTCCATATCGATCACGTCTTCGAATTGCTTGCGGATCTCGTCGGTCAGGCGCTTGCCACGCCCGGCCTTGACCGCGCCCTTGTAGTCACCGCTGGAGCGCTGCAGATCGATCATCGATTGCGCGTAATTGCTCCACTCGGTCTGCAACGCCTGCAGACGGCGCAACCGGTCAGTCTGCACCGGGTTGTCGGCGGTCAGTTCGAGCAAGGTGTTGAGCGCCACGTTGATCCGCGGCCTGGCGGTCTCGTACGGGTCGAGGAAGTGCTCGTCGCCGCTGAGCAGGAAGCCGCGCATGCCGGTTTCCAGGTCCACGGTGAGCTTCACCGCTTCGTTGGCGTTGTTGATCACTCGGTCGGTGTGCTCCACCCACTGGATCACCGACAGCAGGTACGTGATCAATGAAATGAAAAACACCGCACTGATCGCGCCGACGCCCAATGGCAGACTGATGTTGCGGGTCAGAAGTTTGCGAAACCGTGATTCATCAATCGAAGACGGAGTGGGCATGGGGCGGCCTTGTCGAACTGTCGAAACCGGGGAGTTTGCCCCAAAACAGCGGCATGGATCCATTTTTCTCACAGATTTAGCAGCAATTTCCTACTTTTACCCACGCCTCAAGACCGTCCAACGGTTATCCTTGCCGTCCGAAATACAGCTAATCTTTTTTCTGCCGATTCGGGAACTTGTGGCTATGCGCCACTTACTCATGCAAGAGCCCGGCATTTTCGACCGGTCGCCGTTCCGATTTCATTTCTTGAGAGCTAACCTATGTCCACCCCAGCGCCCACCATCCTAGTAGTTGAAGACGACGACATCGTGCGCTTCCTCATCGTCGATGTGCTGGAGGAGCTGGAATTCCTTGTCCTGCAAGCCGCAGACGGTTTTGAGGCGCTGAAGATTCTTAGCAACCTGGACCAGCACATCGACTTGATGATGACCGACCAAGGTTTGCCTGTAATGGATGGCCGTGAACTCGCCAACAAAGCGCGTGAACTGCGTCCGAACCTGCCCATTCTGTTTGCCAGCGGTTATGCCGAAAGCATTGACGTACCCGGGGACATGCATGTGATCGGAAAGCCGTTCTCCATTGATCAATTGCGCGACAAAGTAAAACAAGTTTTGAATAACTAACCCCCCTTAATGGCCAAGCAACTAAAAAGTCAGGCAATCACCAATAGTGCAACTTGGCCACAAGAGCAATAACCCCACACACACTATACATTGCCATCTAAAAACATCGCCCATAGATTCGCATCACTTTAAACCAAACCTCAAATGGATTTGACATGAGTGATGCGAATATCAACAACTTTAAAAAACCACTGTCCCGCCCTTTCACTGATCTGCCCTTGGTCGACAAAAGTCATTCAGGCGACTTCGGTGAACGGCAAGAGATCATTTACAAACTTCAGCAACGCACAACTTACGCAACGCCCTCGGCAGCGGTAAACCTGGAGGGTGCGAGCCTCACGCTGGAGATTGGCTCGACGCTTCACCAGGCACTTCAGCCAGGCATTGCCAGTTTGAAAAAACTCGAACGGCACCCGGCCTTCCAGGCATTTCTGGCAAAACTACGGCTGACCGGTTATTCAGCAATACACATCACCGAGCACGGCGAGATCATTATTGAACTTGCTGGCCGCCGCCAAAGATTCAGCGGCTCAGCCATACCCGATACCGATGTGAACGAGGCCATTAATGTATTGGTTGAAATGACCGCTTTAACCGGCGGCACCATTACTTCGGATGATCGTATCGAGTTATTGCAATGGTTAAAGTTTCATCGTTACACCATTCCGCAATCCGTTGCCGATGCACAGGCGCTCCTTGGTTTTCTACAACTTGAATACCCCGCAAGTCCGGCGGGTGGTCATTATTGGGACTTGCTCTCGGCCACCAGTGATTCTTCGGCCTTGTTATCCCCGGCACAACGGACACAGATTCGGGCATTGACCAAAGGCTATACGGGGGGTGCCTTGCTGCTGGACGTTCTGTCGGACGCAGTGCTTGGCGGACGTCCCGCGTTCCTGCGTGCGGAAGCGAACGATGCGTTACACAAGATCGTGTCGAGCCCCATCGGGGTGATCTGGGCCCGAGCTTACGTCAAGGCACTGGATTGGTACGGTGCCACTGAAGACCAACCGATGGACGATGAGCAACTGCAGCAAATGCTGCTGACGGCCACGCTTCTGGATCTGCACCCGAGCATTGGAGAACCGGAGCCGCGCAACCATATTCTGGGTTTCAACCTCTACGCCGCCGAGCACATCGAGCAGCCCGTTGCCGCTGTCCTGACACGGTTCGAAGAGCATCTGGTCGAACACCATCGCTTCACCCGGCAGAACGTGGCGCTGGCCGCGCACTTGCTGCTGGCGGGCGTGGCACCGGAATTTCTGGTCCGGGATGTGCCTGCCAGCCTGGTACTGGGCACGCCGCAGTGGGTGGATTTGTGCCGCGCCGTCGGTGTCGTGGAAATCAACGCGCCGGGCTCCTCGCGCACCATAACGTATCTGCGACTGCAGCAATTGACGAAGTACGATTCAGTCAGCGAACCCCAACAGACGCTCAATGCACTGGCCGCCGTGGATCCCGTGATCGACTGGGCGTTACTCAACAGAATTGTCACGCTGGACGAGGTCAAGGCATCCACTCTGCAAGCCCTGGAAACCGCGCTGGCTGCCTATAATCGCTACTCGCAGCAAGCTGCCGAAACCGCCCGGGCCCTGTCCGTACCTTTACCGACCCGCAAAGCCGTCGCCCGGAGCATTCTCGAGTTTGCCGCTCCAGGTTGTGATTTTCTGGACGAGGACGTGCTCTACCAGAAAAGCAACTTCTCCTTTCAGGACGTCAATGCCGAGCCATTGGCGATGTCTCTGGTTGACCTGCACATGTCCAACGATCTGGCGACAGGCGACTGGGATCTGAAACGAGCTGACAGCGTCTTCACACAGTTTGCGCAACTGCGATCACGCCTCGTATCACCGGACGGGGTCTTTCATCTGCAGTTCAACCGGGCGTATGTCAGTCACGCCGAGGCGATGGCGACGCAAGTGAAACTGACATTGTCGTCCTTGCCGCTGCTTGATCGCACGCGCCTGTTGAAGGGCAAGGTGAGCTGCTTCACTTTACGGCCATCAGTCGCCTCACCGGGAGTTCTGGACCCTATCGCGACAATCATTTCACCGCCTGGTGAGCTGCGTGACCTGATTTTTCTGGAGAACCAGAAAGACAAGGATGCCGCGACGGGCCGCTATGCCGTGGTGCTGTGTACCGAGTATGAAAACCGGCTTTATTGTTACGAGTTGTTCACGCTGCACGGGGTATGCCGTGAAAACCCGCAACTGGCGGAACTGATCAAGGACAAGGGTCTTTTGAAAATGCAGTCGCGAGAAGATTTTTTCGACAGCATGACCCGTAACTTTACGCCGCAAACGGTCTATCCACTGCCCACCGACCTCGAGAGCTATACCCACGGTGTTCCGCCCGGCCTTGTTTCATCGAGCCACGGCGTTATCGAAAAGCTGGCAGTACTTCCCGCCAATCGCGGCTCCGCCGCCCTTGGAACCAAAGGCAGTTACGAGTGTTTCTACACCGGGGAGGCCGATCGGCTTGCCAACTTTGTACTGAAACATCGCCCCATCGCCACTTACGATGAGCTGGTAAAGGAATGCTGGGGACAAACCCGGCTCGAAAAGCGCCGTCAGGACCGTGAGGAGCAATTCGACACGTTTCTCAACATCGTCGTGCCTTTCAAATCCTGCATTGAAGACCTTGGCTCCGATGACCGGGATCGTCGGCGTGATGGCCTGGGATTGTGCGTGATCGAAGCCGCCATGACTGTCTTGTTGGTGGTGGGCGTGGCGGCGAAAATCGCGCTTGTTGCTGCCAAGGCTGGAACCACTGCCGTAAAGGCTGCCCGGATGGCGAAAGCTGGCGTACTGCTGCTCAACGGCCTGTTCAACCCGCTTGACGGTGTACCCGACTTACTGCGCGGTGGCGCCAGGTTGCTGTACCGAGGAACTCAGCGTTTGCAAAACGCTGGCTCACTGCTAAACAGCGTTTCGGACTTGCGCAAACTGACCGGCAGCGCGCCGTATGGCGGTCTGCGCCCGGTGGTCGATCCGGACCTGATTCGTCTCGGCAAATGGCGTCAGACACCCGCCTCGGCGGACTTTTTCAGTATCTGGGGAATTCGCCACAACGAACAATGGTATGCACTCAGCCGCCACGGCAAACCCTGGGGACCGAAACTCAAGCACTTCGAGCCGCACAAGCTTTGGCACCTGCTCAATCTGGATACGCTGATGCCGGCCAGCTACACCCGAAAACTGCTCAAAGATGCCCTGCCGGTTTCCCGGAAAAAAATCGACAATGCGATCAAAACACTGATTGAGCCGGGCTTCACGACAGATTCGGGGCCGGCCCTGAAAATGCTCTTGGGCGATAACTCGGTACATGCCAGAAACAAACTGTTAGGCCATCTTCAAGATGTCAAAAGGGACATCGCCAACGTCACGCCAGAAAACTTTTTCATCGAAAAAGTGGATGAAAACACGATCGCCGGCTTGAGTCCGGAATTGTATAAAGAGTGGAAAAACCTGCCGTCAGGCGAAGCCAGCAGAAAAAAATTCATGGTGGTTTACAGGGATACCTTCAACAAACAGTTCCGCACAGAGGGTTACAGCCATGAGGTATTGGCGGACGACTTGATTCATGAACTGTTTCACGGAGCGCCCGACACCTCTGATCACGCCTACGCCCATGTCCCCGTTTCCGGGCGCCAGGGAAACTATCAGCGACTGGATGTCAAAGACCTGCTCAATCTGGCGTCGGGACATATCAAGGACCCGTCCACACATCAGCTGTTGAAGCCCTTTGATAACGCCGAGTCCTTTATGGTGACCACCGCTTTGCTCAATCAACTGACCAAGGAGCCGGAGATGTACCTGCAGAACATCAACACCATGAGAAAGGCACTGGAAAGAAGTAACAAGCGCCCTATCGAGTGGGAAGTGCTGCTGCGCCTCAACCCGGTCTGAGCCATTACCGGTGCCGCGATGCTTTCGCGGCACCGCAACCCCGTGTGGTTTAATTGCGCTTTTTTCCAGGCCCAGTGCCCGCGCATCAAGGATCCACGCCATGAGTCAGCCCCCTGCCACCAAAGTTCTGGTCATCGGCTACGTCTGGCCCGAACCCCGTTCTTCGGCGGCCAGCGGGCACGTGATGCAGATCCTCGACACCTTTCTCGAACAAGGCTGGGACATTACCTTCAGCAGCCCGGCCGGCCCGGGTGAGCACAAGGCTGACCTGAGTGCGCTGGGCATTCGCGAAGTTGCGATCGAACTGAACAACAGCAGCTTTGATACCTTCGTCAGCGAACTGGCCCCGGACATCGTGCTGTTCGACCAGTTCATGATGGAAGAGCAGTTCGGCTGGCGCGTCGAGAAACAGTGCCCGAACGCGCTGCGAGTCCTCGAAACGTCCGACCTGCAAAGCCTGCGACATGCCCGCCACCAGCGGCTCAAGGAGCGTCTGAAAGTCGCCCCGGATGATCAGGATTTCACGCCGCTGTTTGCACCGGCGTTGTACGAAGAATTCGAGCTCATGGCCGACAGTGACATGGCCAAACGGGAAATCGCCGCGCTGTATCGCTGCGATCTGAACCTGATGATTTCCGAGGTCGAAATCCAGCTGCTGGTGGAGGAATTCGGCCTGCCGCGCGACCTCCTGCACGAATGCCCACTGATGATCGACCTGCCGCAAAACGCGCCTCGGTCCTTTGCGGAGCGCGCGCACTTCCTCAGCATCGGCAACTTCCGGCACGCTCCGAACTGGGACGCCGTGCTCTGGATGAAAACCACCCTCTGGCCGTTGATTCGCGCACGTCTGCCCCAGGCGCAGTTGCACATTTATGGCGCCTACACACCGCCCAAAGCCACCGCACTGCACAATCCGGCGCAGGGTTTCCACGTGATGAACTGGGCCGAAGACGCCCTGCAAGTCATGTCAGCCGCGCGCGTGTGCCTGGCGCCGTTGCGTTTCGGTGCCGGAATCAAAGGCAAAATCGTCGATGCGATGCTCTGCGGCACGCCGTCGGTCACCACGCCGATCGGCGCCGAAGCGATGCACGGCGGCCTGCCCTGGCCCGGCGCGGTGGCCTGCAGCGCCCAGGCGCTGGCGGATCAGGCCGTGCAGTTGTATCAGGACGAGACGCTATGGAACGAGGCGCAATTGGCCGGTCAGACATTATTGACCGAGCGTTACCGCAAAACCGTTCATGGGCCGGCGCTGATCGACAAGTTACAACAGTGCATGAAGAACTTGAATCAACTTAGAAAAGCCAACTTTACCGGCAGCATGTTGCGTCATCATCACCACAAGAGCACTCAATACATGTCACAGTGGATTGAGGCAAAAAACCGCAACGACCACACCATTAAAGAGTCATAAAAAACAACATATATCTAGCATTAATCCGCGCCTTGCCCATTCAACTCCTTATCCATTAATAATAAATAACTCACCCAATAACGGTAGTGGGTTATTTATTATTTATTCAAGGAATAACGGACATGGAAAGCATGGAAATTAAAAGCACCCTGGGGTAATAACGCCCTTAATAACTGGATGGCCACAACACCGGGAATCGAAGACCTACCGCTATACAAGCTGGCATTGCCCGGTACGCACAATGCCGGCTGCGATTGGCAGGCTTCCTACGCATTGATCCCGGGTGCGCACTGGGTGGCCTGTCAGCACAAATCGTTTCATCAACAACTGAACAATGGGGCGCGAGCGCTCGATATTCGTCTGGTGTTGACCAGCAAGGGCGATGGCATCGACAAGCTGCGAATTCAGCACAATGGTTTTCTGTCGTCGCGCACCTTGGGCGATCTGGTCACGGACATCAATCGCTTTCTTTCGGAGAACCCGGACGAGTTCATTGTGCTGGACTTTCACGAGTTGAAGGGCGGCGACCAGCCTTTTGACTTTGCCTGGTTCAACAAGCTGATGATGCACTTTCTGCGCGACCGAATCATTCCGGCAAAGAACCGTTACTCGAGCCTGCGTCAACTGAAAGACATCAGCCGTACGCAGCGAGTCCTGATGCATGCCGACTGGCATCACGACCTGGACTTTGAATGGTTCAATGACCAGATCGAACATGCCTGGATCGGCACACAAACGCCTAGCGCCAGTGATCTGCAAAAGTACATCACCAAAGTCATGGAGTCTCCGCCCTCCTCCTATCGTCCCTGGTCGCTGTCGGCCACCAGTTATTCGGCACTGGGTGGCCCGGTGGACATTCATACCCACCTGGACAAATGGTTCGATCCCGCCAACAGCGACTGGCTGCTCAAATGCAACATCGTCAATGTCGACTTCATTGAAGAATCGCAGCTGGTCTCGTTCTGCCGCACGGCGAACCTGATCAAGGCCCGCCGCCTCTGACTTACGCCAGGCGGTGCCATACATTGGCTATTCATTAGCGGATGTTGCCACTGCTGGACAGATTTCCCGCTATTCGTATGCTGTGATTCACGTTTGCCGACAATCGGTGAACATCCCGATGCCGCCCCCAGCGGCCTCGGCCATATCAATAGCTTTCCCAAGGATCGGGGGAGCATGGACAGGACGTCACGATGAGCAGCATTGCAGCAGCATTCGACACGCGTAAATGGATGAGTCATGTACTGGATATCGAACAGCTCAAGTTGACCGATATCGTCTGGCCCGGCAGCCATAACAGCGGCATGGACAAAAAGGCGCCCAATCACAAACTGGTGCCGGGCAACTGGATCACCTGCCAGAACGATTCATTTGCCTGGCAACTGGACAAGGGCGCCCGGGCATTCGACCTGCGCCTGGGCTACACCACAGCGTCGGGACGGCCGACCTTTTATTTTCACCACAACGGCTATGAGTCGCACCGGCACCTCGACGAACTGGTCGAGGCGCTGGCGGCATTCCTTGAGCAGAACGCCGACGAATTCGTGGTGCTGGATTTCCACCAGCTCGGCGATGGCGACAAACCGTTCGATCACCAACAGCTGAACGACTTCTTGCTGCGGCGCCTCGGTTCGCAGCTGATTCCGTTCGCCGACGCGATGTGCACGGTGGGTGAGCTCAAGCGTGCCAGCAGCAGACGCCGGATCGTGCTGGCCGCACCACATTCGCGTGGTCTCGACGACCAGTATTTCTGGCCATACATCCCGCACAAATGGACCCGTCAGGTGTTCACCGACACGGCCACACTGGAACGGCACATCGAGACCACCCTGCGAGACGCGCCCTACGAAACCTTCCTCTGGTCATTGCCCGTCACCTGCTATTCGCTGCTGGGCGGCCCGGCGGACATCAAGCACAAGATCAATGACTGGTTCCATACCACCCGGGACTGGGTAACCCGTTGCAGCGTTATCAGTACCGATTTCTTCGACCAGTCCGATATCGTTCGATATTGCTGGGTCGCCAACAGCATGAAAGCCGTGTACGGGCGTTCGCTGCACGAATCCGGCTGAACCGGGGCTGGCACAGCAGGCGCAGAAAGGGGCATGATCGACGGGCGATAACAAGAAAAGTGCCCCGACATGACCCGAACTGCCCGTGTGACCGACCCTTCCTACGAGTTGATGGATGACCATGACGGGTTGTCCATCATCTACCGCCAGCACGGCTTCCCCTGCCCGCTGGTGCGCTGGCACTTTCACAAGGAATACGAGCTGCACCTGATCGTCGCCAGCTCCGGCAAGGTGTTCATCGGCGACTACATCGGCAACTTCTACCCGCAAACGCTGTTTCTCACCGGCCCCAATCTGCCGCACAACTGGATCAGCCAGGTGGCCGAGGACGAGGTGGTGGAAAAGCGCGACATGCTGGTCAATTTCACCGACGAGCTGTTCGACAGCGGGCATCAGGTGTTCGCCGAACTCAAGACCCTGGCCCCCCTGCTGGAGCGCGCGCAGTACGGCATCGAGTTTCGTGACAAGGATACGATCCGTCAGGCCATGACGCTGATGCAGCGAATTGCCGACACTCGCGGCATCACCCGTCTCGGACACTTCTTCATTCTGATGGAACTGCTGGCAGCGACGGACGACTATCAGTTGCTGTCCGGCGCCACCAACACGCAACTGGCCGACGAGCACAACATTGACCGTACCAACCGCGCCGTCGATTTCATCTTCGACCATTACGCGCGGGAGCTGACGCTGGAAGAAGTCGCCGAGCACCTGGGCATGAAACCGACCTATTTCAGCCGCGTGTTCAAACAGGCCACCGGGCGCAACTTCATCGAGTTCGTCAATCGCCTGCGCATCAGCAAATCCTGCGAACTGCTGGCCGACGGCGACAAACCGGTGACAGAGGTGTGTTTCGAGTCGGGGTTCAACAACATCTCCAATTTCAACCGACGCTTCCAGCAGCTCAAGGGCATGACGCCGTCACACTATCGCCGCCTCGCCGTTCAACGCCTGACCGAACAAAACCACGGCTGATACCCCCGCCCCCTGCAGGAGTGAGCCTGCTCGCGATAGCGGTATATCATTCACCGCTGCCTGTTTTGATATACCGCCATCGCGAGCAGGTTTACTCCTACAGTCTTGTATGAAACCTGTACTGATTCGATATCCCCGCCCCGCTGAAAAGCCCTTCCCTGCGTTTACACCCACAAACCCCAGTGCAAAAAAGTATTGATTTGAGTGCGACGGATGATTTGTCAGCCTGTCGATTGAGGGCTGTAATCAGCACACATTCTTCCTGCACAGGAAGACACAAAAACAATAACTGTCCTTCTGCTTCTCAACAGACGCAGAAAAGGAGTGCACGATGCAACCCACTGCAAAAGCTCTGCTTGCCCTTACCTGCATGACCCTCAGCAGCGTCAGCCTTGGCGCCCAGACCCTGACCATCGCCACCGTCAACAACAGCGACATGAT
>Ga0157373_10002330_pt1 | contig 14406 bp, 19 predicted proteins | sample C65metaG_FD_113460 | JGI IMG/M metagenome (GOLD analysis project Ga0157373, IMG submission 113460) | Corn rhizosphere microbial communities from Kellogg Biological Station, Michigan, USA - C6-5 metaG | ecosystem: Host-associated > Plants > Roots > Rhizosphere > Soil | place: USA: Michigan... | reverse complement strand
TCATGCGGACTGAAGTGAATGTGTTCGACGGTAGGCAAGTGGAATCTCTGTAAGAGCAAGCGTCAATGTCCATGGGGACAAGATCTACGTTTGGGTGTCCACAGTATGCAACTTATTCTTATCAATGCTGTAGATCTCAACGTCCGGCACCATCGATTCGATCAGCGTCATGACACGCTCACTCATGTCGCCGTATAGCGCATAGTTCGAGGAGAACGGGACGATGCCACGCTGCTTGAGCTTGTGCTTGATCTGGAAGTACGACTCGCCCATTTTCACGTAGGGCTTGGCATCGTAGCTCCGCGCGATGACGCAGCCGTCGTTGTTCGACAGCACCACGATAGGCACCTTCGCCAGGTCAGGACGAAACACGCGTTCGCAACTGGCGTAGAAGCTGTTGCAATCGATCAGGCCGAATACCGGCAGCGTCTTAGACATGGCTGCGCACGCTGCTGGTGATCACACCCCAAATTGCCAGCTCATCACCCTCAAGGACATACCGTGGCGGATACTTGGGGTTTTCCGACATCAGTATTACGTCGCTACCGCGAAGGCACAGACGCTTGCACACGGGTTCGTTATTCAACAACGCAATGACGATGTGGCCGTGAGCTGGCTCGATTGATCGATCGACAATGGCCAGGTCCCCTTCGTAGATCCCGGCGCCCTGCATGCTTTCACCGGTGAGCGACACCAGATAGACGTGTGGCGCGCGGATGTTCAGCACCTCATCTAACGATATCTGCGCTTCGATGTGATCCGCTGCCGGCGAGGGAAAGCCCGCCGGGACTCGGAAGAGACACAGCGGCAGCCTGGTGCCGCCCCCACAGATGGGGCCTAAAATTGAGAAACTCATGACGCACGACTTCCAGAACTGTACGGATGTACAGTTAACTTTCTGGACGCCTTCCGGTCAATTTTTGTAGGAAATATCAGATAGGCGGGGGGCAACGTTTGGGCGTCTCTAGCAGCACCGTAACATTCACGGCCTTGCTGCCGCCTTCATACCCAATGTCTTGACAACCGTACTAGACATCTTCCGCTACAACGTACAGTACCGGCCCCCCCCAAACACTTAGCTGCGCTCTTCAACGCGGAAACTGGTTTTCTGCACGCAGACATGGTGCAGTGAGTATGGCGAACGCATGCATACAACGGAAATCTTAGTATTCTTATTTTTCCTCCAACCCCAAAAACAGCCATAGCAAGCCGTCTTATTTTCTCAGCGCACCCTGAGAACTTCGTTATTTCGTTATTTCGTTATTTCTTTATTTCGTCATTTCGTCATTTCGTCATTTCGTCATTTCGTCATTTCGTCATTTCGTCATTTCGTCATTTCGTCATTTCGCCATTTCGCCATTTCGCCATTTTGCCATTTTGCCATTTTGCCATTTTGCCATTTTGCCATTTTGCCATTTTGCCATTTTGCCACGAACGCATAAGTACATAAGTACATAAGCACATAAGTACATAAGCACATAAGCACATAAGCACATAAGCACATAAGCACATAAGTACATAAGTACATAAGTACATAAGTACATACGGTGCTCAGTTCCCGTGCACCTCGATGGCTCGATGGCTCGATGCTTCAGAATCCAGGAATCCCGGCCCTCGAGGCAGTGCCAGGCACGCTAACTAACTAACTAACTAACTAACTAACTAACCTTCCCCTTCACATCGGAGGCACCGCAAGGACAGCACGACGGGACAGAGCAATCAGGTAATACGGTATTACCCTCTCTCCCCCCCAAAAATAAAGCACGATAAGGAATTGACACAATTGTTTGCCGAGCGGTATGTTCGCTTACACAAATATTCCATCTGCGCCCTCGCCGCCTCACTTCTGAGGTGACGTACAACTTCGAGCAAAACACATGACTAGTACACTGTTGATCATTGCCTACATTGAAACTATTCGCCTTATAAATGTTTTGCTCAGCCTATTCGCTAATGGCCAACCCTGGTGATCAAAATAGGCCGCCCAAATCCGCCGGGGCCCAATTCATGATCACCAGTTCGCCACTGACTTCAGCCCTCCCCTGTCGCTGGTTAGTTGTGGTGTAGCGAATGTCCAAGGTCTCGAAATGGAAGCCTTTGAACACGCGACGGATATCCGGATGGTCGTTGATACTGACCCTCACTTTGCCTTTGCAGCGGCGCATGAAGTCGGCCATCCGCTCATAGTTTTCGAATGGAAAGTCCACGCCATATCCGGCGGTCTGCCAATAAGGCGGATCCATGTAGTGGAAGGTGTGGGCACGGTCATAGCGTTCTGCGCATTCAAGCCAGGGGAGGTTTTCGACGTAGGTACCGGACAAGCGCTGCCACGCAGCCGAGAGGTTTTCCTCGATCCGCAGCAGGTTGATGGCCGGGGCAGTCGTCGCCGTGCCGAACGTCTGACCCGAGACCTTGCCGGCGAAGGCGTGGTGCTGCAGGTAGAAGAATCGGGTGGCGCGCTGGATGTCGGTGAGGGTTTCGGGGCGGGTCATTTTCTGCCATTCGAACACCTGCCGCGAGCTGAGCGCCCACTTGAATTGGCGCACGAACTCTTCGAGGTGGTTCTGCACGACGCGGTAAAGCGTGACCAGGTCGCCGTTGATATCATTGAGGACTTCGACCGGCGATGGCTGGGGCTTCATGAAGTACAGCGCGGCACCACCGGCAAAGACTTCGACGTAGCATTCGTGTGACGGAAAAAGAGGAATGAGGCGGTCGGCCAGGCGGCGTTTGCCGCCCATCCAAGGAATGATGGGTGTAGACATTGAAAGCAAGACCTTTACTGTATGGATAAACAGGTGCTAGGCTCGCCGCGCTTTGTGCACGGAGCAAGAGCCTTGGCTGGACTTGCAGGGACAATCTGCAGGGACGGCGGTAGGTCCGGTTGTTGGCGCATCCGGATCGACCGCTCTTTTTTGAAGATCAACTCATTGTGTGTCCTCAAGGAAAGCCAATGGAAAAAAAAAGCAGCAATTTCAAAAAAGATACAATCGCGCTTTTAAGAAACCTACCCAGTGAATGGGCTATAGCCATTTTGCTAGGAGCTTTGCCACTTTGGCTTTTCAGCCACACTCAAAAAGATGTTGACGACATAGTTCAAGGCCTACTCGCCATAGGTCCACTTATTGATTACTCCGCTTACTTGATTGCCCCTTACGGATTAGTATTTCTTATTAAATATGGGATACGATTCAGGTCAGACAAGAGCCTGTGGATATTTGAGTTCATACACAAAGTCATTGCAGAGATTGGAACCGGCTTCCTCACCATCACGCGAACGGGTCTGGGAGCAGTATTCGGAATCTTAATGATAGGATTGAGCTCAAACATCATCACAATATCAACTCAACAAATTATGTCTCTGTTGGTTATGATCTTTTCACTTACCATAGCTAATTGCGCTCTAGCCCTGGGAAAAGATACGCTTATCGAACATACGAACAGAGCCATCAGCCGCAACTCGATTAAGTTCGATCCGAGACTTAAGTGATCATTGTTCGCTTTGTAAATTAATTATTGACACGTATGCCTGACACGCTCTAAGCGCTATTAATCCTCTGTCGCCGTCGTCGGTGATGCCGATAATTCGTTGAGCATGCGCCGGGTCAAGTTCGGCTCTTGTGGGGCCATGAACCACGCCGCCGGTGGCGGAGGTGGGCATCGATACGTTGCCGGCACCGGTGGCGGCGTTGAGTAGGACTGACATGCGCAGATCAGCAGTGGCAATGCGGTCGCGCAGGCGATCTTGATCACGTTGGACATCGCTCAAGGCTCGGTAATGGGTTTGTTCACTGGATGCCAGGCGCTGCTCGAGCACAAGGCGTTTGTTTTGTTCGGCATGTTGCTGCGCGGCCGAGGCTAAGGCCAACTGATTGAGGTTTGCAGCGTGGAGCCGGGCATGCTCGGCGAGCTGTTTCCCGTAGCGCCAATCCTGTACTTGCCAGGTGATGGCAGCGGATCCACCGGCCAAGGTAGCCAGCAGCACCGCTTTGACCAGCAGCCGATACGGCACCGGGATCAGTTCGCTGAGGTGCATAGCACTGCCCTCGCCCGTTCCCACAAATGCAAACGCCCCTGCAAGCCATTCAGGCCGCCGTTGATTTTGCGGGTGATCGCTTCGAATTCGTTTCGATCCGCCAGGGCGTTCAGCCCCCGTACCCGCCAAAACCACGCGGCCGACTCAGCTGCCCATTGCGGCAGTTCCAGCAGCTCCGGCGTGCGCAGCAAACGCTCGTCGCCGAACAGAGCCAGACTGCAGCGCAGATAATTGTTATGGCCGGTGATCTGGATCAGCCCCCGGCCGCGGTAGCGCTGGCCATCGCCGTCGGCCTCTGGCGTGTTGCCCAGCTTGGCGGCCAAAGTACCGGTGTCGTATTTGCTCAGGTACTGGTCGCCGCCCAGTTCGCGGACGTAATTCAGCTCGCCAGACTCGTGCCCTACTTGCGCAAGAAACGCAGCTTGCCGCTGTGGGGTGTTGATCTGCCGGAGTGCCATTGCTGAGTTCAGCGCAGAAACAAAAACGCCCGCTTGGCGGCGGGCGTTGGGCATAATGCGTAAAATTTGACTTTCGGTTATCAACCTAGCTCTCCACATTGAGAAAGTAACTGACATGGAATACTTAATTTACATTTTACCTTCTGAAACCTCTCCTCCTGACTTGTGGACAATTGGCACCGCGATTAGCTCAACGATTATTGCGCTCATTGCAGTAGTTTTCACATGGCGTCAGAGTAGAAAAACGGATAGACATAACCGACTAATGGTCACCCCTCACTTGGCAACGCTAACAACCATTAACAATGAAGATAAAACCTTGCTAGTGAAAATCGAAAATAATGGAATCGGCCCGGCGATCATCAAAGACTTTGCGATTCATGTTGACAACAAGTTGATAGAGGGTCCTAACGAAGTAGAAGAAAGCTTGAACATTCTATTTAAGGACTTACCAATCAGCAAGCTCGGACATGAAGCAATTACGAGAGAGTCCTTCCTGCCAGCAGGAAAAAACATTGAACTCGCCACCATCGTCACAGACGATATATTACCCGAAGAAATTGCTAAAAAAGTCGACCCTCGAATTAACATAGTGATCCAATACCAATCGATATACGGAGACAAGTACGAATTCAACTCTGATGACTAAGTTACAATCTAACCACACGTAATTTTGCGCTTTGCTTTCTCTTTTTACCTCTGACTTTCGCTTTACCTTTCTTACCGCCGTTGCATTCGGCGGTGGTACTCCAGCCCGCTTGAGTGAATACCTGCTCGACCGAGTCGATCAGGTACTCGCCGTCGAGGCCAACCTTGAAGCCTTGGGCATCGATCGATCGCTCAGCGAACAGGTCTGTGCGTCCTGGCATTTCCAGTCGGACACCGGCAGTGGACCGGTTGAAGGCAGCCAGCCGCGCTTTGGCCGCTTCTTCTGCTGCAGACTTGTTCGGGTAGATGTGGCGGTCGGTATGCACAGGCGGCAAGCCTTCCGGTGATTCGTCGTTGTCAAGAGTGACGACCGCGAGCTTCCCGGTTTTCTTGTCTTGGTGTTTGGTGGATACCGCTTTGTGCGTGTTGCGATCACCGAGGCGAAACTGGAAGCGACTCACGTCGCGCCGCTGGATCAATACAACGCCAAAGCTCTTGCCCGAGGCGCTCTGCCCGGCTTGGCGCGGCATCACCAGCAGCTTGCCGTCGGCGACCTTGGCCGTGCAGTCGTACTGCTTGGCCAGGCGGGTGATGAAATTGAAATCCGATTCGCTGAGTTGATCCGCGCGAGGCACTTTGGTTTGCACCGGACACACCGGTTGCCAGCCATTGCGTGCGGCGACGTCGGCAACGATCTGCGACAGTGGCACGTTTTCCCAGCTGTCACTGCGGGTGGTCTTGCCGCTGCCACGCATGTCACTGGCCTTGCCGGTGATCACGAGCGTATCCGGTGGACCGGACAGCTCAATCTCGTCGACGACATAGCGGCCGATGCGGGTCAGCGACGTTTCGACGTAACCGAGGAAGATCTCAATGCTGGCTCCGCGCGGGGGCAGCAGCACCGCACTGTCGCGGTCATCAATGCGTAGTTCGAACTCATCGGATTCCATGCCGGGCTTGTCCGTGGTTTTCAGTTGCAGTAGCCGGTCATTGATCAGTGTGGTGATGTCGGCGCCATTTGCCACGACTCGAAAGGCTGGGGTCATTTGTTTCATCCATAAAAAAGCCCGCTCAAGGCGGGCTAGTTTCATCAATTTGCTAGCTACATGACATTGCAGATCAGTCGGTCTTAACGATGGTCAGACTATCATCTCCTACAGCAATCACACTGTTACAGACGGGACAGGCAAACACGTCAGTATCAGGCACCGGCAACAACTTGGTACAGGTCGGGCAGTTGCCAACTAGAAAGGACTCCCGAGAGCCGAAGATCTTGGTGAAAACCGCGAACACCATCACCAACGCCAGAATCCACCCAACAATTGGGATCAAGGCTAATAGAGCTATTACTGCTGCGGAGATGATGAACCAAATGATGCGATGAGGGATTTCCTCTTTGATACTGCGTTTAACTTCCCTCAGTTCCGTCGACTTTTCCATGACCGGCTCTCACCTGTTCCTAAAATGACAAGTCTATCGGCACCGGAAATCCATGGCAAACTGCCATCGCAATATCAAAGGACGTGTTAGCCCCACAACATTACTCCTCCGTTGGTGGACGCTGGCAGATCCGGCAGCTCAATCACGATGCCGGCGCGGTAAGGCTGCGGTTCATCGGCCAGCCCCTGATTGGCATCGAGCACCGCCTCGACAGTGCCATCCAGATGCCCATAGGCGTGATAACAGAGGGTATCGAGCAGATCTCCGTCAGACGTTCTGCAGGTCATCGCCATAACGCGCGAACTCCAAAGTAAATGCCTGCTTGCGCGGGATCCCGCCCTGCAGCAGCGCGGTCTGTTCTTCTTCAACGTTCTTCAGGCACCAGGTGCCCAGCACGTCGCCATAACCGGTGGTGAGTGTCAGCGGTTTTAGCTGGGAACCGAGACTGCGCAGGGTATCCAGTTGTTTGAGACCTCCCTTGAAGCCCGGGAAGATCGCCCCTTTCAAGGTAATTTTTTCCTCGCCGATGCCCACCGCTTGTTGCGCCGGCCGGCGGGTCAGGCGTTCCTGCGACGCCCAGCGAAACTCTGTCGAGCGCCGCAGCTCATCAAAGGCTGCTGTGTCCAGATTGAAGTAGTACGGCTGTGCGTTGGGATCGAGCGGCTGCACGATCAGCAAGTGCGGGAACGGCTGGACCGCTTCCGGTAACGGCGTAGCGTCGCCGGCCAGCGACCCGACCTTGATGGTGACCGTACCGCTCGGCAAGGTGATGCTGTAGCTGTTGGCCTGCCAGTCGTAGATTAGGGAGCCGCCATCCTCAAAGCGCCAGACCTCGACGTGATCGCGGTTGTCCGGCGGCGGCCCCCCATTGCCGTAAAGCCCCGGAATGAACGTACCCTGCGCCACGTCGCCGCTGGCACTGATCAGGGTGCCTTGCTCGTTCAGACTTGGCGCCCGCCAGTGCCGCGCCTTGCCGGCGGCGATGCTGTGCCAGCGTACCCAGCCGCTGACCCATTCGCCGTCCGAAACCCGGCATACCGGTGGTGAAGCGGCGAGATCCACCGCTACCACGTAGCAATCCTTGACCAGCCCCGCGAGCATTCGGTCGTGTTGCGCCGCAACGTAACCTGCACTCATGGCACGTCCTCCGGACGGAACGGACCGTCGCCCGGCTCAATGTTCAACACCAGGGTGCCAGGTGGCTGATCCGGCCAAGGCCAGTCGGCCTCACCAAGGTAGATCTGCTGTGTCCATTCCACAACCCAGACGGTGTAGCCGTCCAGTTCAGGTTTGGTCCAGTCCTGCATGGCCTGTACGAACTCGGCGAGTTCGACCTCGAGGCCCCACGACTGCATCCGTAGCAGCACGGACAACTGGCCGGCGATGAACACCGCTTGCTGATGGTGGTCAGGCTGGATCGGGTCGGTGATCACTCTCGCTTCGAACTTGCAGGACAGCCCGGTTTCACCGGTTCCCGGATCGATACCCGGTTCCATCTCTGCGAGTTCGACCAGCACCGCCGGCAAGGCGATTCGGTCATCGATGTTCGGCCAGACCGCGACGGTCTGAACGCCCGGCAGATGGCCCTGAATGTGCCGCTCGATAGAGCGATACAGCTGCTCAAAACTGAACGGCTCGTCGACTTGATCTGCCACGTCATTTCCCCTTCAAGTGCTTCTGCACTTCGAAATTGAGTTCCTGCTGCAGGACATGCACCAGGTGTTCGTCGGCTTTGCGTACCCAGCTTTCGAAGTGCGGCCGAGCCTGTTCCAGAGACACCTTGGCTTTGGCCAGCGGGAAGCGGTTGTCGTGTTCAGCGATCCAGCCCGAACTCGCGCCGACCGCACCGCTGACATCGCTGTCGGGATAATCATCCGCCCTGAAATGCTTGCTGCCGGTGCGGATCCACACGTCTGCGCTGTTGCCATAGACCTTCTTGAAGAACGCACCTTGAAAGCGGCGCCCCGCCACCGACACGCCGGAGCGGCTCTGCCGAGGTCGGCCGATGCGGCTGGCTTCCATTGCATTGAGGCCGAACCACAATTTGCCGCTGTTGGCACCGTCCCTGACCGGATAGGCCCGCAGCCGCTGCCGCACCGCAGCAACTGCAATACGTTCCTGCCGGCCGACAGCGCGGGCAATTTGTGTGGCAAGCCAACGCAGGGTTTTGTTGATCGCTCGGCGCTGGGCGTTGGCCGCTGCTTTTGGCACCAGGGCGGCAAAGTCCTGAAAGGCTTTTAGGTCTGCCGCCGAAGTCTGCAACGAGATCATCCCGCCGCCGGCCGAGGGCTTGAAGTGACTGCCAACACTCATGGTCGTTTCCTCAGTATCAAGGCGACGAGTCCGTCACCGCCCGGCTCCAGCTGCAGCAGGTCGTAGTCGCCGCCACCGTCCAGCTCCGGCAGATCCACACTAACGAGCAGCCCTTTTCTCAGGCCATGCGAATCGCGGACGCGAATCTCAAACTTCGGCTCTCGCAATGCCGTTCTGATATTGCCCATCTTGGGTTGCAACCAAGGCGCGGCGAACATCCCCAGCACCGGTTCGTCGTAACCCTCGATCCGGGCCGTATCGCCCAGCGTTTCGAACACGGTGTCGTCGATGTACTCCAGCAACTCCCGGAACGCCACGGTCAAAGCTCCAGAAGAACCTGCGCACGTGGTCGCGTGCACAGATGCAGCGGGTTGGACTGCGCTTCACCGGCCATGCCTTTTTTGAACGGCAGCGGCTCGATCATGCTGTAGTACGGAATGCCTTGGGTGTTGACCGTTTCCATGTAGTCAGCCGGTGCGAACACCGAGATGTATAGATCCGGCACGCCTTCAGGGATCAGCAGCGCCCTGTCGTCGTGCACGAACGACACGCCCGCCACCTTGCCACGATAGCGCTCCCAGATGATGCCGCCGAACTCGAAGCTTTCACGAGCATCACCGCGCAGGGCTGCTGCCTGCTGGCTGTTGAGGTAGGTCTCTTTGACCGACTTGTGAACGATCAGCTTGTTCCAGAAGTTCTTGCCGCAGAAGGCGCGAGATCCGGTGCTGGTCACGCTGCCGAGCGCGTCCTCTTGCATATCCAAGGCTTCACCGCACTTAACCCGCAACTCCGTGCCCGCATCCGCCAGTCCCATCGACATTTTTTGGCGCCCCACACCGAAGCGGTCATAGAGATCCAGCAGTACGGTCTTGCCGTCAGCGTCGAGGATCTGGCCATTCAATGCGCCCATGCGCTGAAACTCGTGAGTGGCGTCCAACTGACGCCGCGCCTTGGCCAAGCGCGCATTGACCACGTCCTGTACCGCTTGTAACTCGGTGCGAGTGCCGAAGGCGCGGATGCCTTGAATCTCGTCGGCCTTAATGGTGAAGCGCTCCGGCAGGTGCACGGTGTTGAACGGGATCAGGTTGCGCTTGCTGGCAGCAACCACCAGACCAGAGGTGCCACGCTCACCCGCCGGTACCAGGGCTAAGGTGTCACCGTCCTTTTCGATTTGTACAGTCAGGGTGGTGATGCCCTCCTCGCGAAACAGGCCCAGTGCGCTGATGCGTCCTGGCAAGTAAGGCTGGTCGTTCAACGCAGCCGTCAGCGAATCGACGCTAAAAGCTTCGTCATCAAAAATGGCGATATCGGCCATGGGTACTCTCCAGAAACGAAAAATCCCGCACGCGGCGGGATGCATTTAATAAGGATCGACTCAGCGGACGATCAGATGGTGTGCGGCGAGCGCTTTCTCGGCGGCTGGATCCAGGCCTGTCAGGTGGACTTCGCTGACCTCGGCAAGCCGGACAACAGCGCGACCGCGACGAACCACATCGGACTCGCCGAGCGGGCCGTAAAGAATGGCGATGGCGTTTTCGGTGCCATCTTCGGCGGTCGGGTTGTACGGGGCGAACTCGCCGGTTGCAGTCTCCAGGCCGAGGATCTGTCCGGGTTCCAGAGCGGGGCCGGCGGCGACGTTGATCGCCTCGCGAGAAATGGTTCCGGCGCCTTCAGACAGCAGGAACTCGCCTGCATGCATCGGTTCGCGTTTGATGGTCATGGTCTGGCTCAAAGCCGCAAGCGCTTCCTGCTGGTGGCCCGCCATATCGAGAAGGTGCCGCCGTTCCTGTACGAGCCGGAAAAGAAGACGCTCAAGTCTGTCGGCTCGATCCTCGGTCGCATGCCGCTGGCCGGCGACGTCGAAGCCGCTGGCCCGATGCACCGGGTGCCGGCGTTGCAATGGAAAACGTGGGTTCGCCTCGCCCTGGTCACCGCCGGAAAGGACTGGCGCAGCCTGAATGACTTGGCGATCGAGGACGGTTACCTGCGTGATCTGGTCATCGTACCCGAGTATCACCGGGGTGTTTTGGGTGTAACTGACTGGAACGAGAACAGCGGGGTTATCGCAGGAGCCAACAGACCCATGAACGGGAAGTTCTCGGTTGCTGATCCACGCGCCAAAGCCGGGGCGCTGCAATATCAGCAATACGGCGTGCGCCGCTGGGAAGAAACAAGCGGCGCGGTAATCGGCGTGAAATCACCGGGACAAGGAACATTCAGCGTTGCTGATCCTCGCCGCCCAGGTGATGGCTTCGGCAAATATCTGGTAACGCCGTTCGACAACGCCGCCGGAACAGTCATCGCCGACAGTACCACGGGGCAAGGCACCTTTGCGGTTCAGGATCCTCGATATCACAACCGGCACCCAAGGGCGAGCAGCCGAAAGCTTGGCGTTTGTCCATGGGCTAAAACTGCTGGGACTGTCACCGGATCGCAGCAGGTAGCCAGCGGTGCATTGTCGATCGCAGATCCGCGCCCAGGCATGAAGCGCACAAAGGGTGACGCGTACCTGACTGGCGGCCACTACGGCGTCGTCGGCTGGAACGAACAATGCGGCGCCGTATCGGCAAGTGCCAATCAGGACAACGGACGATGGTCAGTGGCTGATCCCCGCATGCCGGAAGCCAATGACCGTCTGACCTGCGTCATCGAAAGCCTCGACGGCACCTGGCACCGGCCATTCACCACGCTGGAGCTGGCTGCGCTGCAAAGTCTGGTCGAACCGGAAGAGCAGTTCGAGCTGGATGGCCTGAGCGATCAGGCATGGCGCGAGCGGATCGGCAACGCGGTACCGCCGGCAGCTGCCGAAGCAATCGCCCACGTGATGGGCACCACCCTACTGCTGGCCGAAGCCGGCGAAACCTTCATGCTGAGCAACATGCCGGTGTGGGTGCGCCCTATTGCGGTGGGATTGAGCGTGAGTCAGAGGGAGGAGGCAGCATGAGCGCTGCAGAGAAAATTGATTTTCAAATAACACCAGGCGCTTGGTTTCGCCAAGACCTGCTTTATCCAGTGTTCGGACTCAGCACAGAAGCTGTCCGCAAGTATCGTTCTCGCGGTCTGTGGTTGGAGGGCAAACACTACCGTACCGACCCCGCCAATGTGCTGGTTTACAACAAGGAAGCAATTGAAAAGTGGATGGCAGGTCAACCATGAGTGACAAGATGCCCACAGGTGTCGAGATGAACGGCAAACAGCTGCGCATCTGGTTCATCTTCAATGGTCAGCGATGCCGGGAACCGCTGGAGGGAATCTCGAAGGTTAACAAAGCTGCGATTGCCTATGCCGACAACAAACGCCGCACAATCCTTGCAGAGATCAAAGAGGGCCGCTTCGACTACGCGGCACACTTTCCAAAATCTCCCAGGGCAGCAATGTTCACGGGCACTGGCGGCCCTTATCTGAAGCGTACAGTGAAGGAAGGTATTGATCGATGGCTAGAGGTTCAGCGCGCGCTCAAAGCTTCAAGCACCGTCGTCAACTACGTGAGCAAAGCAGTACACGTTGAGAAGAAATTCGGTAAACGACGGATCGTCGACATCAGCAAGAGCGACATCGAGCTGTTTCAAGCGCAACTGCTCCAACAAGGCTTGGCCCCGAAGACAGTGAACGACATTTTCACCGTGGTTCGCGGAGTCTGGGCCGACGCATTCGGTGACGGGATACTGAAAGCCAACCCGCTCGACCGGATCAGCAACGTTGGGTCAGACGTCGACCTCGAACATGCTGACCCCTTCAGTCGCACCGAAATCGAGTTGATCGGTAAAGCGGACCCAGACCGGCGAGCTGATGCCCGAATGATTGAGTTCAACTGTTGGGCCGGGCTGTCTCTGTCCGAGCTTATAGGATTGGCTGCTGAAGACGTCGACCTTCAAGCCGGCCTGATACACGTTCGGCGGGCATTGGTCGTGGGAGAATTCAAAGTCCCCAAAGAGCGCTCCAGGGTACGAGTCGTTGAGCTTATAGACCCTGCTCTCGCTCTCATGAGGGAAATTGTGGCCGCCGCTAAGGAAGCACAAGCCGAGGAGATCACGGTTATCCAACGCGACAACATCACTTCCAAGAAAATGAAAGTGAGGTTCCTTTTCCGCAGCTCCACCAGCGGCTTACTCTGGAGTGGCAAAACACTGAGCAACTGGTTTACCGCCCACCTGAAAAAGGCGGAGGTGCGTCATCGCGGTGCGAACCAGTGTCGTCATACCTTTGCCAGCCAGATGCTGTCGAGCTACGTTCCGGTCGAATGGGTGGCCAGGCAACTGGGGCACTCCGACACAACGATGGTGCGAAAGCACTACGGGAGATGGATACCGAAGGACACCAAGAGCATGGCGGGAATTGTGTCGAAAATGCTGGGGTTTAGAACAGAGTAGATAAAAAAGGAGATACCATTCGACCTATTTAACAGCATCTCCCTAGAAACGACAAAGCCCCCGTAATCCGGGGGCTTTGTCATTACCACTAACAGTTCGCTCAGCGTCGCATAACGCGACCAAGAGCGCTTTTCAGACGCTCATTATCAGCAGCAGTTGGCTGCATGTACTGAGCGTCGCACGGTGCGCTCAATGCAATGGAGCCTTGAGCGACCTGGCTCACCACGCCTTTCACACGATCATCAGTGGCCGCCGCATCACGAATCGACACTGGATTCTGCCCACTATTTAAATACATTACCATTCCCCTTTCCATGAAGGCTACGTTCATGCCCTTAAGGCCAACGTCTTGAGTAAGATTGCCCGTCTGCGTAGCCAGTTCAAAATATTTAGTTTCGCCGCCACTGTACGGGTCCATCAGCTTAGCTGTGTCTACCGACTTTACAGCGCAATTGTTACTACGCCAGCATCCTGCAGCGTGCCTTGCTCCCGAACCAGCGAAGCTGGCGATCAACTGTTCAATGTCGCCAATCGTGTTCGAGAGCTGAATGTCTTGTCCGTGTTCAAATACCACGCCGCCATCAGCCTTGTCAACCATCAGCATTGCAATGCCCGTCAGTCCCGGGTCATCTTTGATCGACTCATCGAATAGATAATCTTTCCAAGCCTGGATTACCTGCGAATCGCCAGCGAAGAGAAACACGGCAGTAGAGGTATCAACGATCTTCTCAAAGCCACTATCGTCAATATAGAACACAGCATAGTCCGTGTTGAACGACCAGCGAGAATCTGTACCTACTATCGACGCGTTCTTATCATAGACATTCGTGGTCATTGGAGTTCCGTTTCCCGAAAAAATTCGCGGAAGTTTACGTCATTCCATAATGATATCAAGCGCTATTTTGAATAGGCCACCCATGCCTGTCACGGCATGGAGCGGCCTCAGATTCGCTATAAATACCCTAACAATGCCCTAATTAAAGACACCGTAACGAAAAAGCCCCTGAAATCATCAATGATTTCAGGGGCTTAGTCTTATTCAATAATGGCGGAGAGATAGGGATTCGAACCCTAGGTACCGGTGAAGGTACAACGGATTTCGAATCCGTCCCATTCGGCCACTCTGGCATCTCTCCAACGG
>Ga0157373_10002323_pt1 | contig 14420 bp, 7 predicted proteins | sample C65metaG_FD_113460 | JGI IMG/M metagenome (GOLD analysis project Ga0157373, IMG submission 113460) | Corn rhizosphere microbial communities from Kellogg Biological Station, Michigan, USA - C6-5 metaG | ecosystem: Host-associated > Plants > Roots > Rhizosphere > Soil | place: USA: Michigan... | reverse complement strand
GCACTGCAAAGGACCGCGACGCTGCCCCCGCCACTGGACACGCGGTATCAGGTCGAGACACCCGAAGGGATCGACTTGCCACTGCGCCCGGCCGGGTTGATGCCCCGCGCACTGGCTTTTGCCATCGACCTGGGGATACGGGGGCTGATCCTGGGTTTTCTGTTCGGCATCCTCGCATTTTTCGGTGACCTGGGCATCGGCCTCGGCTCGATCCTGCTGTTCGTGGTCAGTTGGTGGTACATGGTGCTGTTCGAGGTACTGCGCCAGGGCTGCTCTCCCGGCAAGCAAATGATGGGGTTGCGGGTGGTCCAGGACGACGGCCGTCCCATCGGCTGGTCCGCCTCGCTGATCCGTAACCTGCTGCGTTTCGTCGACATGCTGCCCTTCGGCTACACCTTCGGGGCGATCAGTTGCCTGCAGCACCCGGCGTTCAAACGCCTGGGCGACCTGGCGGCCGGCACGCTGGTGGTGTATCGCGAGCAACCGGTCAAGCGCCCCGCATTGCCATTGGCACTGCCGGTACGTCCGCCCTTTGTCCTGAGCCTGAACGAGCAACGTGCGGTGCTGGGTTTTGCCGAGCGTCAGGCCGAGCTTTCCGAGGCCCGGGTCAACGAACTGGCCGCCATCCTGGCCGCGCCACTGAACGTCCAGCCACCGCGCGCCGTGGCCGAGCTCAATGGCATCGCCCGCGGCCTGCTGGGGCCGACATGAAGCAAAGCCTGTTCGAGAACCATCACCAAGGGGAATGGGAGCAGCTGTCCCGGCAGCTCGATCAACTGGAGCGCAGCCGCAATGTGCCCCAGAGCAGCGATTTTCCCCAGGCCTACCGTCGGCTTTGCCAACAGCTGGCGCTGGCCCAGGCGCGAGGCTACAGCAGCCTGCTGGTGGATTCCTTGCAACAACTTGCGCTACGCGGTCACCAGCAACTCTACCGTGACCGCAGCCGGCCGTCGGCCAGCCTTTCGGCGTTCATCCTGGCCGGCTTTCCCCGCCTGGTCCGTGAACAATGGCGGTTCGTGCTGGCTGCCAGCCTGATGTTCCTCGGCAGCCTGGTCGGCATCGGGCTGCTGGTCTATCTGTTTCCGGACCTTGTCTACAGCGTGATGGATGCCGAAGAGATCAGCCAGATCCGCAGCATGTACGACCCGACCGCGGGCCACCTGGGGCGCTCGATCGAACGGGCGGCCAGCGAAGACTGGGCCATGTTCGGCTACTACATCATGCATAACATCGGCATCGCTTTTCAGACGTTTGCCAGCGGCATGATGTTTGGCCTGGGCAGCGCCTTCTTCCTGTTCTTCAATGGCTTGACCATTGGCGCGATCGCCGGGCACCTGACCCAGATCGGTTCCGGAGGCACGTTCTGGTCGTTCGTGATCGGGCATGGCGCCTTCGAACTCACCGCCATTACCCTGGCCGGTGCCGCGGGCCTGCAACTGGGCTGGGCATTGATCGCGCCGGGACGCCTCACCCGGGGCGAAGCCCTGCGGCTCGCCGCGGGTAAAAGCGTGTCGATGATCGGCGGGGTCATGCTGTTCCTCCTCCTCGCCGCGTTCATCGAAGCGTATTGGTCCTCCAGCACCGCGACGCCCGCCGTCAAATACACGGTCGGTGCCTCGCTGTGGCTGCTGGTGGTCAGTTACCTGCTGTTTGCCGGACGGATACGCCATGCGGCTGAGTGATGCAACCGTTGCCATCCGTCCCCGTACCGCCTGGGAAGCCATGGACCTGGGCGTGCTGATGAGCCAGCAACATAGACGCCTGCTGATGACCAGCTGGGCCATCGTCACGCTGCCGATCTACGCGCTGCTGTGCCTGTTGCTATGGGACTCGCCGTCCCTGGTGGTGCTGGTGTTCTGGTGGTTGAAGCCGGCCTTCGACCGCTTGCCGCTGTACATCCTGTCCAAGGCGCTGTTTGGTGAAACATCCACCCTGAAACAAGCCTTGCGCCAGTGGCCTGCACTGCTCAAGCCGCAGTTGTTCGCCAGCCTGACCTGGCGGCGGCTGAGCCTGAGCCGCAGCTTCCTGATGCCGGTGGTGCAATTGGAAGGGCTCGCCGGGAATGCGCGAGCGCTACGCCTGCAAGTGTTGCTGCAACGCAACGGACGCGCGGCGCGATGGCTGACCGTGATCGGCGTGCACCTGGAAACCGTCTTGTGGTTCGGCCTGATGGCCCTGTTCTATATGTTCATACCGCAACAGGTCGAACTGGACTGGGATTGGCAAAAGCTGGTCGCAGCGACCGAGCACGACTGGTTGTGGTTCGAGCACCTGGTCAACGTCTTGTATCCCCTGCTGCTGATCGTCTGGGAACCGGTGTACGTCGCCTGCGGTTTCAGTCTCTACCTGAACCGGCGCACGATCCTCGAGGCCTGGGACATCGAGCTGGTGTTCCGGCGACTGCGCCAGCGCCTGAGCGGCGCAGCCCCTGCGCTGATGCTGCTGGCCCTGATCCTGTTGCCGCCGGCGCCCCCGGCCTGGGCCGACGAAGACAGCATCGCCCCCGACAGCCCGCGATTGCTCAATCAGCCCCTCACCAGCGAGGCCTCCCGGGACAGCATCAAGGCGATCCTCGAAGCCCCGCCGTTCAAGAATCCGGAAACGGTCACCCGTTATCGTTTCGGCGAAGACACCGCCGAACCCTCCGAAGCCAAGGCTACACCGGGCTGGTTCAAGGCATTGTTCCAATGGCTGGGCCGTCAGCGCTACGACGCTGCCGCCGCGCTGATCCAGGTCCTGCTCTGGGCCGCACTGGCAGGGGCGATTGCCTGGCTGATCTGGCGCTACCGTGAACACTTCCAGGCCCTGGGTCAGCGCCGACCGATCAAACGGCCCACGGTGGAGCGGCCCGCACCGCCTCGGATGTTCGGCCTGGATATTCGCGAGGAAAGCCTGCCCGACGACGTGGCGACCCGCGTCGAGCAGTTATGGAGCACCGCCCCCCGTGATGCCCTGGGCCTGCTGTACCGGGCATTGCTCAGCCGGTTGCACCATCAGTTCGGCGTTGCCCTGAAACCGGCCGATACCGAAGGCCAGGTGCTGCATCGCGTTGAACAGCTCCAGCACGAAGACCTGCTGGCATTCAGTAAAAACCTGACCCTGCACTGGCAGAACATTGCCTACGGGCATCGCCCACCGCCTCCGGATCTGCAGCAAGAATTGTGCGACGGCTGGCGCGGTCTGTTCGATACGGGAGCGTCCCGATGAACCGTCGCGCAGGATGGCTGGTCACGATACTGATTGTCGTCGCGCTGGTGAGCACGCTGGCCATGTACCTCTACCGGAACGCGGTGCCCTATCAGGAAACCGTCGATTACGGCCCGTCCCCCGAGGCCCAGGCCAATCCCTACCTGGCGGCCGAGCATTTCCTGCGCCAGCAAGGGGTGGAGGTCGAGCATGCCAACAACCTGGACGTCCTGCCGACCCTTGAGCCCCATCAGCGCACCCTGTTGCTGCTGGGGGAACGGACAAACATGACGCCACGGCAGGTCGACCAGTTGATGAACTGGACCCGTGCCGGTGGCCGCCTGCTGTTCGTGGCCGAAGCCGTGTGGGATGACAGTACCGGCAGCAGCGGCGACCTGCTGCTGGACCGCGTGCAACTGCACCAGCTCTTGAGCAAAGACCTCAAGGAGCCGCCCCCGGAGCTGATCAAGGATCCCTACCCCGAGCTGACCAAGTTGTACCTGGAAGACGAAGAGGCCCCCGCCTATGTCGGCTTCGACACCGACTTTCACCTCGAAGACCCGAAGAACCTCGCCCAGGCCTGGGCCAACAGCGCGCAGTCGACCCACATGATGCAGCTGAACCACGGCCAGGGCTCGATCACCGTGATCACCGACGCCGAGCTGTGGAAGAACGACCAGATCGAACAGTACGACAACGCCTGGCTGCTCTGGTACCTGAGCGCCGATAGCACCGTCACCTTGCTGTTCAATATCGACCACGACAGCCTGCTGACCCTGCTGCTGCGTTATTTCCCCCAGGCACTGGTGGCGCTGGCGGCCCTGATTGCCCTTTGGCTCTGGCGCTCGGCGATCCGCCACGGCCCGCTGCAACAACCGGCTTCCAAGGCCCGGCGCCAGCTGGAGGAACATGTACAGGCCAGCGCCGGGTTCCATCTGCGACACAATGGCCGGCAGCATCTGCTGCAGACCTTGCAACAGGACGTGCTGCGCCGGGCGCGGCATCGTCATCCCGGCTTCGAACAACTGGCCGTCGCCGAACAATGGCAAGTGCTCGCACGGCTCAGCCGCCAATCCACGCGGGCCATCAGCCAGGCCTTGAGCCCCCGGCCGAAACAGCGCCTGTCCAGCGCCGAGTTCTGCCGCCAGGTCGCCCATCTGCAAACCCTCAGGAATGCCTTATGACTGAACAGAACGAACCTGCCGGCAGCCAGGCCCATGCCGCCCAACAGCGTCAGCGCGCCAGTCAGTTGGCCCAGGCCATCCGCACCGAACTGCACAAGGCGGTGGTCGGCCAGACTGCGGCGATCGACGATGTGCTCACGGCCTTGATTGCCGGTGGGCATGTACTGCTCGAAGGGGTTCCGGGTCTGGGCAAGACGCTGTTGGTGCGTGCCCTGGCCCGCTGCTTCAGCGGCGAGTTCGCGCGCATCCAGTTCACACCCGACCTGATGCCCAGCGATGTCACCGGGCATGCGGTGTACGACTTGCAGACCGAGCAGTTCAACCTGCGCAAGGGGCCGGTGTTTACCAACCTGCTGTTGGCGGACGAGATCAACCGCGCGCCGGCCAAGACCCAGGCTGCGCTGCTCGAAGCCATGCAGGAGCGCCAGGTGACCCTCGAAGGCCGCGCTCTGCCCATCGCCCAGCCCTTCATGGTGCTGGCCACCCAGAACCCCATTGAACAGGAAGGCACCTACCCGTTGCCGGAAGCCGAGCTCGACCGTTTCATGCTCAAGGTGCGCATGGACTACCCCGATGCCGAGCAGGAGATGAACATGGTGCGCCAGGTCAGCCGCTCGACCCGCGCCGACATGCTCGATGTACAACCCTTGCGCACGGTGTTGCAAGCCAAGGACGGGCAGGCGTTGCAACGCATCGCCAGCGACCTGCCGATGGACGACCAGGTGCTCGACTACGCCGTACGATTGGCTCGCACCACCCGCAGTTGGCCGGGGCTGAGCCTGGGGGCCGGGCCACGGGCCTCGATCGCGCTGGTGCGTTGCGCCCGGGCCAGGGCGTTGCTGCGCGGCGGCGAGTTCGTAGTGCCGGATGACATTAAGGGCTGCGCCCTGGCCGTGTTGCGCCACCGGGTACGCTTGGCGCCCGAACTGGACATCGAAGGGCTCTCGGTGGACCAGGTCCTGGGACAACTGCTGGACCAAGTACCGGCGCCGCGTCTGTGATGATGGATCTCCTGATGACGCCGCATTCTGTGGCGAGGGGATTTATCCCCGCTGGGCTGCACAGCAGCCCCCTGGTTCTGCCTGGTACACCGCCAGGGGCTGCTTCGCAGCCAGCGGGGATAAATCCCCTCGCCACAATGGACCTGCTCAAGAGCATGCACCCATGAAGCCCTACCGCCTGCTGCTGATCTGGCTGGCAATCCTGCTGGTCCTGGGCATGGTGCTGGGCACGTTACAAGCGCTGGGCATCGTAGTGCCATCGGCGCTCGTGTCGATCAATTGGGGCTTGCAACTGGCCCTGCTGGCCCTGGCGATCCTCGACGCGGTGCGCCTCAAGCGCTTGCCGTCGCCGCACGTGCAACGGCAAATGCCCGGGAGCCTGGCACTGGGTCGCTGGAGCGACGTTCACCTGGTGATCACTCACGACGCTCACCAGCCGCTGAACGTCCAGGTCTTCGATCATGTACCCAACGGCCTGGATTTCGAACACCTTCCCCTGTCGGTCGACCTTCAACCCGGCCAGCGCAGCCAGATCGGCTACCGCCTTCGTCCCCTCAAGCGCGGCCATTTCATCTTCGAACACTGCGAAATCAATCTGCCCAGCCCATTGGGCCTATGGACCGGCAAACGCTTGCTGGGTGCGGTCGATGACATTCGCGTGTATCCGGATTTCGCCAGGCTCTACGACGGTCAGCTGCTGGTGGTGGACAACTGGCTCAACCAGCTCGGCGTGCGCCAGCGCCAACGGCGGGGCCAGGGGATGGAGTTCCATCAACTGCGCGAATTCCGCGAGGGCGACAGCCTGCGCCAGATCGACTGGAAGGCCACCGCCCGCCACCGCGCGCCCATCGCCCGGGAGTACGAGGACGAGCGCGACCAGCAGATCATCTTCATGCTCGATTGCGGCCGGCGCATGCGCAGCCAGGACGACGAGCTGTCGCATTTCGACCATGCCCTCAATGCCTGCCTGCTGCTCAGCTACACCGCGTTGCGCCAAGGTGACGCCGTGGGCCTGAGCACCTTCGCCAGCGATCCACCCCGCTACCTCGCCCCGGCCAAAGGCCAGGGCCAACTCAACGCGTTGCTTAACACCGTGTACGACCTCGACAGCAGCCAACGTCCCGCCGATTACCAGGCCGCCGTCAACGAGCTGCTGACCCGCCAGAAACGCCGGGCCTTGGTGGTGCTGGTGACCAATCTGCGGGATGAAGACGACGAAGACCTGCTGACGGCGGTGAAACGGCTGGGCCAGCAGCACCGGGTACTGGTGGCGAGCCTGCGCGAAGAAGCCCTCGACCGGCTGCGCCAGGCACCAGTGCAGACCTTGCCGGAGGCGCTGGCCTATTGCGGGACGGTGGAGTATTTGAATGCGCGGGCCGAACTGCATGAACGGATGAGCGCCCATGGCATTTCGGTACTGCAAGCCCGGCCCGGGGAGCTGGGGGCCGAGCTGGTGACGCTGTACCTGGGGTGGAAGAAGGCGGGAAATCTATAACAAATTTCCGTGTACATTGACCTCTGCCGGTAACGCCCGTGGCGGCAGAATCGAGCTAAGCAATTGCAGCTCAAAAGGGCCCCAATGTGACGCTTTAGTCAATATGGACCAGCTCAAGGACGCCCCCGTCACCAGCCTGGATTCATACAGTGCAGGATCAAACTCCAATTCTAGAGCTCCCCCATCCTGCATTCCTATGGAAACGGTAGTCGCGTTGATCAAACTGCTGTCTTTCTTGACTCTCAACACCAGGGTGTGGCTTTCACCATCTTTCAAGCTCATTCTTCTGTTGACCAGATCGTCCATATCAATGGGACGCTCGTTCAGCCAAAGCGTAAATTCCTGTACCCAACTGTCTAGCGTGCCCCCCACCTCAGAATCCAACCACTCCGCCTCCCACCGCAGCTCTCCCCTCACCGACGCACTCAATGAATAACGCCCTATCCTCGGCGGTAACTCAAAGGTAATCCGCGCCTTGCCATTCGCATCGGTAACGACCGGCTCCAGCACAACGCCCTTATAGAACCAGTGCACCCGCACCCCTTGAACCGGCTCACCGCTGGCCGCACTGACCACCGAGGCCTCGGCGCTGACTTCTTCCCCCGCAAGCCCCTTGAGGCCAGCGCTGGTCAGGCTTTGAATCACGCAAGCCTCATGGACGAGATACTCAAACGATACAACCTCGGTCCCACCGACTGCCCTGGCCGTCACGGTGCCCGGCCCGTCAACCGTCGCCACGAAACTGAAGCGTGCGACACCATAGAAGTTGGTGAACGTGATCGTGTCCTCCATGGCCACGTCCGTGCCACGCCAGGACACCTGTACATGTCGGGCCGGTTGACCGGTCAGTGCGTTGCGCAGGGTGATTTCAAAGGACAATGTTTCGCCCCAGTCGACCACCGTCTGGTCCTCATGCGTGGCCGCCAGGACATCCACCGGAATATGGCTGCCGAGGGAAAAAGCATTCAGCGGCGAGCGCGCCAGCAGCCGCGAGGCCGACAGCTGCAAATAGAACGCCGCATCGGTCCGGTCACCGGCCGCAAGACTCACCGGCAGGCCATCGACGGTCAATGGCCGGGGAAACCCTAGCCCTACCGGTCCGAAATTCATGGCCGTATCCAGTTCGTGAGCACCGTGGATCCCCAACGTCAGCATCTGATCGAGCAACGGGCTGCCCTCTGCGACCGAAAGCGTCAAGTCGAGCTTATCCGCCCGTCGAGGGAAGAACGTGTGTTCGCCCCAACGCTGCGTGCCCCCCGTACCGCCCTGTACGTTCAGGTCGAGCCAGGGATCTTCTGCATACGCGTGCACGGTGAACGTGTGTTCGACTTCACTCGCGTCATAGGGATTGCTGACCAACACCTGGACCTCACTGCCACCGGCCGTCGTCGGCCGGTAATCGCGCTGGGCGATACCGTCCGCGCCACTCAGGGAGGTTTCACCGTCGTGCCACTCCACTGACACGTCGTTGGCCGGCCTGCCCGTGAAGGCCGACACATACCGCAGGGCCAGTCGTGCGCTTTCGTTCTTGCTCAGGACCGGGTCCGTCGCGACCTCGTACGGCGGGCCGATCACCACTTTGTTGTGGGCCAGGTTAAGCCCGAAGGGCGGTGGCTGCGTAAAGGCACCAACGCCCAGGACTTCAGCGGCCCAGCTACGGGTGGCGACTTCGGTGGTAGCGGTGAAGTCACACTGGTAGCGAATGCCCCCCGCCGTCATCGGCGCCGCCTCAGTCAAAGGCGGGGTGATGTTCCACCCTGACGGCAGGCCTGGCGCCACAGTGGTTTCAAACAACAGCCCATGCAACCCGCTCAGGTCATCCACGGGCTGGAGGGTCAGGTCGTGGATGGCACCGATGCAGGGGTAGAGATCGATGGCGGCGGCCCAGGTTCTGGGTGCCTGGTCGAACACCAGCGTCATCGTCGGGGCCAGGTCCTGGGGCAGCAATCGGAATGCCAGGTCGAGCGGTTCCAGGTCAGCCGATATCACCTGCAAGTCAAACACACCACTGGAGTCGGTTTGCTGCGCTTGCACGGCCCAGGTCACCCCGGCGGCAGTCACCGGGGTCGGTGTTTCCATGCCGGTGATGACAATGGCACGGGCGCTCGCCGGATCGCGCCACCTCAGGGAAACCTCCTTGCCGAGCAACGGGCTGCCGGTTGTCACCGTGAGATGGAATTGATCGTTCTGCCCCATGCGACACACCACACCCGCCCCCACCCGATCGACCGCGGCGTCACCCAGTTTGAAACTCGCCGTTTTCCATGCGCTGGTCGCCAGTGTCTGGATGATGAAGTCACGCTCCGGCACCTGCCCGGTTTCACGGGGGTTGACCCGTGCCTTGAGGGTGTATTGCCCGTGCACCGAAGGTCGGTCAATCACGCGGGCCCAGCCGTCCACACCGGACCAGGTCCGCTGGAGCCCCTGGGCGCTGTCCCACTCCACGGGCACGCCGGTCACAGGCTGGTCCCCCTGGCTCAGCACCTGCACCATGCACCAGACATAATCGTTCTCATCGACCACCGGGACCCGGTTGGCTTCACGCACCCGGCCGATCTTGAGAGTGTGGCGCGCCAGGGACATGGCGTTGTTGACGGTAGGTTTCAGCAAACCGGTGGCGCCCAATCGCAAGCCGAAATCGCCGTCGATGCGGTCATCGCAGTCCAGCCTCCATCTCAGCGGGTTACTGTTGCCCGAGACCGGCTGCAATAGCGCCGGAGAAACCGTCACCCCCAACTCTTCAGGGGCTTTCCCATCCCATTCCAACCATACAGATTGGCCGCGCAACGGGCTGTCGGCGGCAAGCAACTCCTCCAACTGATACGACCCACCGCGATCGGGGTAGCCGGTTTTTTCACCCCAGAGCGCGGCCTCCATGTTCGGAAACGCCACGCGCACATCCTTCATCGGGTCCGTGGCATGGGCCGTCACACTGAAGGTGTGCAGCGTGTTGCCTTCGGCATGGAAAGGGCTCTCGACGCTGGCCTTGACTGAAAGCGTGCCGGCGGTCTCGGGGGCAACGTCGAACCAGGCATAGCCACCGCCGTCGGTTTCACCGCGAAACAGCACGGTATCCCACAGCATCCAGGACACTTCCCGTTGAGGCATGGGCAGGTCGAGGTAATACGACTTCACCTGAACGCCCAGTTTGACTGATTGTTGATGCTCGATCACCGGTTGATGAGCCGGGTTCAGATGGCTCTCGACGACCAACCGATGGTGCCCCAGGGACACCGCAATCGGGTACGTCTCAGCGTGGTACTTGCTGTAGATGGACAGGTTGAACAGCTGGGTTTCATCGCTGACCGGCACCGGACAGTCCACTTTCCAGGTGTCTTCGAGCAGTTGGTTTTCACCCCATCCGGGTGTAATCACCACTGCATCCAGTGGATTGTCCTGGCTCCACAGCAACGCCTCGGTTCCCGCCCAGGGGCTGTCCGGCGCGGGCCGGAAGGACAGCTGGTGACTCTTCGCGCCGGGTGCCCCATGGCACAGGTAAAGCAGGGGCTCCCCGGTCGGGGTAAACACCTGGCCGTCATTGACAATCTGGGACAGGACCAGCGGAGCCAGTTCGAGGTGAAAATCGATCCGGGCGACAATCACGTCCAGGCGCGTGGTGGCTTCAGATGGGCTGAGGATGACAAACTCGAACAGATCATCGCTCTCGACATCGAACTCGATCGGCGCCGTCACTGGCGTCAGGCTCAGTGCCTGGGTTTCAGGATCGGCCCCCGGGTTGTCCGAGGGTGTCAGCGCGATCTCCAGACTGTCCTCGGTGCCGCGCCGACGCAGGCTGAAAGCCCCGGCCACTGTAGAGCGGTTGTCGTACAGGAAGCTCAAACGGTAGCGCGCCCCTGCCGATTGCGGCACCGGCGCAGGTACGATCTGGGCGATCCCTCCTCCGCCGTAAAGGGACATGTAGTAGATGGATTGCCCCTCCCATGCGCCTGATTTCCTATCGTGTCTCTCGGGCACGCCGGCATTGTTCCAGTGGTTATAGCCCAGATCGAAATGTCCGTTGGGGAGCACATTGGTCTTGGTGTTGACCGGTTCTCTGTTCATATTTGCACCCCCTTGAGCATTGCGCTTTCGGCGGCTCTGACTTTGCCCTGGACGTACCGGGAAAACGCCGGGCCGCCCACCTTGGCGGTGTAGCGAACCTTCACGATGATGTCGTTCAAGGCCGCCAGTTGGTTCTTCTGGCGATCCCACTCCTGGAACCAGGGGAAGGACAGTGTCCAGCGAGACACGGCGCCGGTGTTCTCGAATATATTGCGCAGGCCCTCTTCGGGTCTCAACGCCGCCACGCCGAAATCGTCCAGGCCGATGGAAATGGCCATCTGTTCACCGCTGCTGATATTGAGCAGCACATCGGCCGGCGCCAGGCTGCTGTCGCCATACAGATAATCCAGCGACTCAAGGGACGCCTTGATGGCGGTGGAGCTGCCGATTTGCGTCAACGTCGCACAGACGTTTTCATAGGGGCCGAGCAACGTCGGCAAGGTCACGTCGACGGCGTTGATCTGACGGCAGTAGTGGTCGTGGTAATCCCGGTCGAACAACAGTTGTGAAAACTGGAAGTTCAGTGTGCCGTTGGCAATCAACCCCGCCCGCGCCTCGTCCCAGCTATGGTGATCCGCCTGATGGTCGCTGTTGTCATTGAACAATTGACGCAGGGACACGGTCTTGACGATTTCCAGGCGTCGTTCGTACCGCAGCAGATAATCGGCCTCCATGCGTAGCAGATCGAGGCGCAACGAAGCGCCGGCGGTCAGGCCGTAATAGTTATCCAGCCACGCATCGGTGCGGATGTGGCTGAGGCCGAATTCGGCGGTTTCCAGTTGCAGCGCGCTCTGGGCACTCAGGCACAGGCTGACGACCTGGTCGTAAGCCTGGTAGTGCAAGGTCCTGCATTGCCCCAGGTACCAGCGATACAGCTCGACGCGAGTGGCTCGGGTGAGCAGGAAGTCATAGAGTGCCTGGGCCTGGGCATTCATCTTGAGGATCTGATCCAGATTGGCCTCGGCGGCCAACACCGCGTGTTTCTGCGCGTTGATCTGCTCGTCGATCATCGCCAGCTCCGCGGTAGCCTGGTCCCGCGCCAACCCCCAGTCTTCGCGTCGCCGCCGATAGCTTTCGGAGGTCGCGTCCTTCTCGGCATCGCTGCGAACGACCTCTGCCCCGACCTGGAACCCGTAAGCCAGGGCTCTTGGAGCACTGCCGAACTGATGGCCGCCGTTGGCCAGGCCGAACACATTGGGAAAGGCATCGATCACAGCGCCGGCCACTTGCATCGAGGTGCTCAGCGCCGTCAATAGCTTAACGGTGTCGAGGGCGCCCATGACCTTGTATTCGCTGCTGGAAATGTTCTCGCTGTACAGTTTCGTGTAGTGGGCTTGCCGCTCCACGGTCAAGGTGCGGCTTCTGTTCAATGCCGCCAGCGTGTCCCGCAACTGCTCCAGATTTTCCTCCTGCACGGTCCGGACGAAGGTGCTCAATTCGGTCAGGTGGCGCTGTTGCAACAGTTCCTGCTCGCCCCGGTCCTGCTGTTCCAGCAAGCGCATCACCTGGTTGCCGCAGTCCTGCAGATACTGGGTCGCCCGCAGGGCTGTATCGAACAGCGTGCGCCAGCGAAACGCCGCAACCCGCAACGGCCTGCCCATGGGGCGCACGGGCCCGGCACCGCCGGCGGCCAGGTTGTTGAGCAGATCCGCAGGGTTGATGGTGCTGAACAACTCGATGGACAGCGGTTTACCGTCGATGGTCAGGTTATGGCGCAGGTTGTACATGCGCTGGGCCGGTAACTCATAGAGCTGCAGCACACGCTGGCTCACCGGCAGGCGGAAACGCTCAACGCCGACAACGCCGGGGTCTTCAAAAAAACGGCTCCTGACCGGCACCCATCCCGGATCCAGCAACAGATCCTGCTCGAACGCCCTGAGCGCGGCACTGTCTTCAAGCTCCGCCACCAGTTCCGTCAACGTGGCAGGCGTCCACTGACTGAGGGTGTGCATGTCCGGCGTGGCGCCCATCAGGTTCTTGGCGCGCAGGTATTGCAGCTTGGCGGCGGCCAGACTGTCCCGTGTCAGTTGCCGGTACAACCAGTCGCCCCAGGCCACGAGGTTGGCAACGTAGTCGAGGAAAATCAGCATCTGGTAGTGCCGCGGCGTGGAATAGGCAATCGCGTCAGGATCGGTCGGGTTATCGGCTTCGCACCCTCCGTCCCCCTCGCTCCCGGACACATTCAACGGCCGGCAACGCCACTAGCGCGGCTTCGGATCCGCCCGCTCGGCCTGTGTGTCGGCGATCGCTTGGGGATCGAAGATGAAATGCAGCCATTGTTGGGCTTCGACGAAGCGCTCCTCATCCTTGAGTCGGGTCGCCACCAGGTGAGGCAGATGAAAAAACAATTCCCAAAAAAACAGCCCGTTGGCACCGTCGAACGGGCCGTTGGGTTCGTTCGAATCGTCGGGCAGCGGCGGCTCGTCGGGAAACTGGGTATCCCAATCGAGCACGGCATCGATCGACACATTGGCGCGTGTCACCAGCTCAGCGCCGATCAGGGTGTTCAGGCGCGCGTACTTGAGTGCCAGCCCCGAGTCGATGAGGTGCAGGAATTGGGCCCCGCGTGGGTTGGTCTTGTGCACGGAAGGCAGGCTGGGGTCGGTGGGAACGCCCTTTAGCGTCAGGGTGAAGGTCTTGCTACCAAAACTATCTGGTCCCTTGAGGATGAACCGCGCCGTCAAACCGGCGAAGCTTGTGCGCTCGATCTCACGCCACCCAAACGACCAACCGCCGTTGTCGGAGTGCTCCTCGGAAATGTCCGGTTCGTCGTCCCCCCCTGAGGGGTACTGCAGCGAGAGGGTGAAAGTCTTTTCCTCTCCTGCCTTCCCGGGCATCAGCAGGGCACAGTGCGCTTGATAATGCAGGTACTGTTTGCCTCCACTCGTTGTCACTACCGTTTTGAGGGTGAACTGCTCTACCAATGGATTCGCGCCGCTCGACACCTCTTCTGTCATTTGGGAAAAACCTTCGGGGGCCACTCGCTGCTGGAGGATCGCGGAGTGCCAGAAACGAACCATGGCCAAGTGATCCATGACCGGCTTTTCATCGGCCACCTTACGAAACAGTGCGTCACGTGTTTCGTAGATCTCCACCGGCCAGGGAGGTATCTCAGGAAAAGCCAGTGTCCGCGCATTGGTCAAGTGCACCGCCAACCGCCCCTTGGGATACAACGGGTCCACGTCGTCGCGCAACATCACCGCCACCAGCCGACATCCCGGGCTGACGTCCTCGTCGAACGCCGACAGATTCAGCCGTATCGGCGGCGACCACTTCCCGTCCAGCGTAATGAAGGCCACCTTCAGCTCAAGCTCGTAGGGCTTTTGCAGGCCGCCGTCACCATCGAACAAGGCCTCGCGCCATTCGGCCCAGACCAGGCACAAGCGTCCCCCCCAAAAGACCAGGCGGCTGTCGAGCACCTGCGCATCGGCGGGGATATCGACCGGTTGCCACTCGCTCCATGCCGCCGGATTGATCGTCTGGGTGTCGGCG
>Ga0157373_10002319_pt1 | contig 14426 bp, 13 predicted proteins | sample C65metaG_FD_113460 | JGI IMG/M metagenome (GOLD analysis project Ga0157373, IMG submission 113460) | Corn rhizosphere microbial communities from Kellogg Biological Station, Michigan, USA - C6-5 metaG | ecosystem: Host-associated > Plants > Roots > Rhizosphere > Soil | place: USA: Michigan... | reverse complement strand
GGACTTTCCCTCAGGGAGGGAGACCGGCAAAAACTAACTCTGCCCGTAGACACTGCTTTGCTAAGTAATAATCCGGGGTATTTTTTTGCTGACAATCATGAGGGCTTGTGGCTGGCTAATAATGCAGGCGTCAGTTTTATCGACAGACATGGACACCGCATACAGTACCTCTCCAATGTGCAGACTACCCAGGTGATCAGGGACATTAAAGGAAATATGTGGTTCACTACCAATAACGGGATCTACATGCTACCAGAGAAGTCTAAACGGATCTACATGGTGGATCAGACCCATGGCTTAAGCAATAACGGTATCAAGAGCCTGATGAAAGACAGGTATAACAGGCTGTGGATGGGTATGGATCATGGTACCATCAATATCCTCAGCAGACCGGGGTATACAGTAAGCTGCGTAAACCTACCCGGTAACAGATTTAGTGCCATCAAGCAAATGGCTGTGGATTCCAGTGGAAAAAAAGTGTTCTTCTCCTCGGATTACGAGCTGGGTATCCTGGATATTTCGGGAAAATCCACTGGAAATCCCCGCTATCTCCGCGAACTGAATAACAGCAATTTTGTCTTGAAAAACTTCAGTATCAGTAAAAACAATCAGTTGGCGCTGGCTTTATCGTCAGGAATCGTTGTGCTTGAGCAGCCTATGAGCAATTTTAGCTTTTCAGCGGCAGCCTACAAGGAGGGAGAAAACTTTTTCAGCGGGCGGTCGTACAGGGTTTACTATGATCAGTCTGGTCATCTCTGGTTCTCCAATACCGCCGGATTTTCAGAATTTTCCAATAGAAAAACACATCATTTCCTTCAGGAAAGCGGGATACTGAATACACGGATCAACGACATGAAAGCCCTGCAGGATGGAACTATGGTTCTCGCTACTGATGGCTATGGTGTACTGTTCTTCAGGAATGGTAAAATTGTGAAGCAGATCACCACTGAAAACGGACTGGCAAGTAATATCTGCAAAAAGCTGTTTACGCAGGAAGGCTATGTGTGGGTAGTCACCAATATTGCAGTGAACAGGATATTGTTGAAAGATCAATACCCGGTTGAATCATTCGATTTCACAAACAGCATGTTGGATAATGATGTAAATGAAGTTTACGCCGACAATGATACAGCCTTCTTTGCCACCAATCATGGCCTTGTGTATTTTGCGAATAACCCATTTGACAGATCGCAGGAAGTGCCGAAAGTACTGATCTCTGCCGTGTTCAATAACAAGAAGATGATCGATCTGAATACTTCTATGGTGTTTGCGCCTGCGGATAATAATATTACCTTCTTTTATAGTGCGATCGACTTCCAGAACAACAATATCTCCTACCGTTACAGGTTAAACCCAAACAGCGGATGGACAGAAACAAAGAGCAGGCGACTTGAATTCTCATCACTGGAGCCAGATAGTTATACATTTGAACTATGTGCAAGAACAAGCAACAGCCAGTGGAGCAAACCAGTCAGCGTCAGTTTCGTACTGAAAGAACACTTCTGGCAATCCCTGTGGTTTATGGCTTTGATCCTGCTCCTTGCCAGTTTCAGCTTTTACAAAATCGCAGTCATTGTCACCAAACAGCAAAAGGACAAAGACCAGCAGCGGCTTTTACTAAAAAACAGAATTCTGATGCTAGAGCAGCAGGCTTTACAAGCAATGATGAATCCTCATTTTGTGTTCAATGTCATGAACTCCATCCAGCATTACATCAATACCAAAAACACCTCTTCAGCAAATAAGATTCTAACCGGTTTTGCAAGGCTGATCAGAAAAAATCTGGATATCTGTACAAAGAGTTTTATATCACTTGAAGAGGAAATTGAGTACCTCACGCTGTATCTCAGTTTGGAGAAAATGAGATTTGGAGAAAAGTTTAACTATACCCTCAGCATAGCAAATGACATTGATCAGGATGAAACCATGATCCCATCCATGATTCTCCAGCCTTATATTGAAAATGCGATCTGGCACGGATTGATGCCTAAGGAAGAAGGAGGAAATCTGGCTATTGTGATCAACCACCAGTCTGCAGATTCACTGCTCATCCAGATCACGGATGACGGTATTGGAATAGACAATTCTTTACGGATAAAAAATGAAAAACATAACAGTAAAGGCATGAGTCTCACCCAGGAAAGAGTAAACCTGATCAATCAGATTGAGTCAGATCCTATACAAATCAGGATCCATCAGAACGGCAATTCGGGCACTACAATCTCCATCATCATCCCAAACAGGTAGTATTTTACCGTTTACTCAATGATCCCTACCACTTACTAACTATAATTCTTTTCAGATTAAATTTGCATTAAACTTGTTATAGATATTAAAGCAAACAAAGTTTGCAAAAGCGTTCTTATAGAATTGGCAAAAGATATTTTTTCACCTAACCTAAAACTTATCTCAATTCAGGTTTCATTTGTGTGTTAAAAGTGGTAAAGCTCAAACTTTACCACTTTTTTTTTGACCAAAAATTATTTGACATGACTTGCATCTGACCTGCAATCAGTTAAAAATTCAGCGTACAATTTTAAAAATAGTTCTTTTTTTAAAATGCTTTTTGTGTTATTTTTGGTTGAGCAAAAAAAAACCTATAGAGACAGCCACGGTGCTATTTGAAAAGTTTTTTTTGTATTTTTAACTTATCAATAATTCTGGCAATTTTATTTTAGACAAATGACAACTCCAAAAAAATCTGTAAAGAAAGGTTCATTAGATGATCAGGCACAGGACAAGGAAATGGCTGATGAAAATTCTTTTGATTCCGTAGCAAAGAACAAAAACTATGATGATGATGAGGACGATGACTTTGATCTGCCACTTGATGATCTGGATACGTTCGACGACTTTGATGATGATGACGATAACTACTAAATAATTCTTACCGATACATATAGAGCATCTTAAAATAAGATGCTTTTTTATTTAAAATAGCCCCCCTTCAATGCAAATTATCCCCGTTTCTGGTTCAAAAACAAAAAGAGAGTTCTTAAAGGTTCCGCATCTGGTTTATAAAAATGATAAAAACTGGATCTGTCCTCTGGACCAGGATGTAGAAAAAACATTTGATCCTGCCAAAAACCCTTTTTATAATCATGGTGAATGCACCAGATGGATACTCCAGAACAACTCAGGGGAAACAATTGGCAGGGTAGCAGCTTTTATCAATCAAAAGAAGGCCTACAACTATGAGCAGCCAACCGGCGGGATGGGTTTCTTTGAGTGCATTAACGACCAGGACGCCGCATTTTTATTATTTGATACTGCAGCATCATGGCTGAAGGAAAGAGGCATGAAGGCGATGGACGGGCCTATCAATTTTGGCGAGAATGATACTTTCTGGGGATTGCTAGTAGAAGGATTCACTCCCCCATCCTACGGGATGAATTATAACCCGGCATATTATCAAGCCTTCTTTGAAAACTACGGTTTCAGCACTTCTTATCAGCAAATCACGAATCACCTGGCTGTAAGAAAACCATTTCCTGAACGCTTTACAAAAATTGCCAATTGGGTAGCCAATAAGCCAGGCTATACTTTTGAACACTTCTCCAAGAAAAATCCGGACAAATATGTACAGGACCTCATGGAGATCTACAATGATGGATGGAAAGATTTTGAAAACTTTGTGCCTATCAAAAAAGAGACGCTTCAGGAGAGTTTTAAACAGATGGAGACCATAATGGATGAAAAGTTAATTTGGTTCGCTTATTTGAACGGAGAACCGGCTTCATTCGTAGTTATTATCCCGGATGCTAATCAAATGATAAAAGATTTCAGGGGAAAACTGGGTCTGATAGAAAAACTGAGATTTGTTTACCGCAGATGGAAGGGTGTAAACAGGATGAGAGCGATTGTAATGGGAACAAAAACTGCTTACCAGAAGCATGGCCTTGAATCGGCATTGTTCATCAAACTCAAGGAATATGTTTTGCCTATGGAGCAGTATGATGAACTTGAATTGTCATGGGTGGGAGACTTTAATGATAAGATGCTCTCCATTCATGAAGCAACAGGTGCCACTTTTGGGAAGCGGCACCTTACGCTGCGTAAATTGTTCTCTTAAGAGCAATCTTATTTTTCTCTGATCTCTTCGTAAAGATCGATCACTTTCTTCTGAAGTTTGATAATCTCTTCTTCTCTTAGAGAAAGTTTCGCTTTCAGATTGTTGATCTCTTCGAAATTTACTGACTGAGGGTTTTCCCCTTCTTTAGAGATGATGTCCATTGTAGAAACTTCAAAAAGATTAGCGATCTGCGCAAGGCGTGAAATGTTGATGTCTGTAATTCCTGTTTCAATTTTAGAAAACGCAGGAATAGAGATGTTGAGTCTTTTGGCTACTTCGCCCTGGCTCCAGCCATTTTTTTGGCGAAGCTGTCTGATGTTCTTACCGATAATGTTCATTTTTATAAATTTAGGTGTGTTTTGTTCTTTTAAATATTCAACTCACGTGCCAATCTGATTAAATCCATGCCACCAAAGTTCCCCGAACTCATCATGAGAAGGTTGGTATCTTTAAAATTTAATCCTCTTAAATATTGCTCAAGAGTATTGGCATTATCAAAAAAAGTAAGCCGATCGTTTCTGAATGCTGTTCGAACATCTATTTCACTGAACGGTGTAATTTTTTTTTGTTGAAATGTTTTTTCATCAATATATACGATAGGATTATCTGTTTGGATCATCGTATCTGCATATTGTAGTAAAAAATTTTTATTTAAACTACTAAATGTGTGTAATTCTACACACGCTACTAACTTTCTTTCCTCAAATTGTGACTTTACCGCCTCAACTGTGGCCTTAACCTTGGAGGGCGAGTGTGCAAAATCTTTGAAAACTGTAGTGTTATTTTCAGAAAATAACACCTCAAGTCTTTTTGCAGCGCCTTTAAATGAAATTATTGCCTCATTAAAGCCTTCTTCATTTATGCCCAGTTCTCTACAAACCAATTTCGCAGCACTTAAATTCATCAGATTATGATCGCCAAAAACTTTCAGCGGCAAATCTTGCGGAAGTAGGTGCGTTACTCCAAATTTAACGTCATGAGGAGGAATATCGTACCCTATTTTAGTAATTTCACTGTTACTCACTTCAACAATATTACGTAATTCTTTATCAGTCTCACAATAGATTAATTTTCCACCGGGCTGAATCGTATTAATAAATGCTTCGAATTGAAGCATATATTCCCCAAAAGTAGGAAAAACATTAACATGATCCCAGGCCACACCACTAATTACTGCAATATTTGCTTTGTAAAGATGAAATTTTGGTCGTCTGTCAATTGGTGAAGCCAGGTACTCGTCACCCTCAATAATGATCATAGGGGCAGAATCCGTAACCTTCACCATGGTATCAAAGCCTTCCAGCTGCGCTCCCACAAGATAGTCGAAATCCTTCCCATGGAAATTAAGCACATGAAGGATCATGGAGGTGATCGTAGTTTTACCATGACTTCCCCCAATTACCACCCTCAGCTTATCCTTAGTCTGCTCATAAATATATTCCGGATAAGAATATATCTTAAGTCCAAGCTCCTGTGCACGAAGTAGCTCAGGATTATCAATAAAGGCATGCATACCCAGGATGACAGCATCCAGCTCCCCGCTGATCCTTTCAGGATGCCAGCCCATTTCCTGCGGCAGCAGCCCGAAGCGTGCGAGCCTGCCTGCTGATGGTTCGAAGATCGCGTCATCAGATCCGGTCACTTCAAACCCTTTTTTATGTAAAGCGATCGCGAGATTGTGCATTGCACTTCCACCTATAGCGATAAAATGTATTCTCATTTTAGTTTTTTAAAATGTGCAGCTACCCAATCTCCGATCTTTTTATGATCGCAATAGGATATATTTAAGGCTTTGCAGGCTTCAGTAATCATCTCCAGATCAGGAGACTCATAAAATCCGCTGAAATAAATATCACCACCATCTTTAAGTACACTGGCGTAAACCGGTATCTGATCCAACAGGATATTCCGGTTAATATTTGCAAGGATGATATCAAATTCGCGTTCTGGTATCACTTCTTTCCCACCCCAGAGCGCAGTAATATTACTGATATTATTCAGCGCAGAATTTTCATTTGAACTTAAATAACATACCTCATCATTATCAATAGCTGTCAGTTCTTCAGCACCCATTTTAGAGGCGAGAATGGCCAGGATCGCTGTTCCGGCACCCATATCCAGAATTACTTTGCCGGCAACATCTGCATCGAGGATATACTGCATCATCATCGTTGTTGTCTGATGATGTCCTGTACCAAAAGCCATCTTCGGATCGATAACAATCTCGTAGGTATACTGCGGCTGTGCTTCATGAAATGTTGCCCGCACATAACAGCGGTCGTCAATTACAAGTGGTTCAAAGTTCTTTTCCCACTCTTCATTCCAGTTCTCAGCTGCAATTTCCGTGACGGTATAGGCATATTCAAACTCGTCCTCAAATTGTATCAGAGCATCAGTAAGACTTTGCTGCCGGTAACTGTCATTATCTATAAATGCCGAGAACCCGTCAGACGTATCTTCAAAGGTATTGAAGCCAATTTCCGCCAGCTCATTGATCAGAAGGTCCTTCTGATATTCCTGAATGCTGACGAAACTAAATGTGACCTGTATGTATTGCATTAAGCATTGAATGTTTTAACGATATCGGCAAAGTCGCGTGATTTCAGTGAAGCACCACCGATCAGTCCGCCGTCAATATCTTTCTGAGCAAATAATTCCGCTGCGTTTTTAGGGTTACAGCTGCCCCCATATAAAATCGAAGTTTCTTCAGCAACAGCAGCATTGTACTGCGTAGCAACTTCGGCACGTATAAATGCATGTACTTCCTGTGCCTGTTCAGCCGTAGCCGTTAAACCTGTACCAATAGCCCATACCGGCTCGTACGCAATTACAGTTTTCGAGAAATCCTCAGCGCTTAATACAAAAAGTCCGTTTACCAGCTGGTTTTTCAGAATCTCAAAGAAGTTACCATTATTTCTTTCATCAAGTGTTTCACCGATACAGAAAATAGGCGTCAGTTGGTTAGCCAAAGCAATTTTAGTTTTTTCAGCAAGCAGCGCATCATTTTCAGCAAAATACTGACGACGCTCCGAGTGACCAATAATTACGTATTCACAACCAACAGATTTGATCATTTTCGCTGAGATCTCCCCTGTGTAAGCACCACTTTCATTCTGATGACAGTTTTGAGCACCAATTTTTACAGTTTCACCACCTAACTTAGCAACGCTGTTCAGGTGAATGTACGGAGCACATATGATAGCAATTTGGTCGCCTTTTTTTTCATCTCTTACGATGTTAACGATTTCCGAAAACAGAGCAATACCCTCTGCATAATCTGTATTCATTTTCCAATTTCCTGCTACTATTTTCTTTCTCATAATTAATCTGTTGTTATATCTGTTGTATATATTATTCTAAACGTTATTTATTCGTTATATTATATTTCCAATGAGCACATTGTGTACACTTATAGATGCTAAAGTAAAAAACTCTCTATTAAGATCGTCTAAAAATTTCAGTGAATTCAAAAATCTTGGCCAAGATATCTTTTTCGAGTTGATTAAACTCAATATTTCTGCGTTCAAATACCTTTTGAGTGGTTTCAAACATTTTATTGAGTTTATACACTTCAACTCCCTGGGTACTTCCCCAGGAAAAGTCAGGAATAAAATTAGGTGGATAGCCTCCGCCAAAAACATTGGCTCCCACTCCTGCTACAGTCCCCGTATTGAACATGGTATTGATCCCACATTTGACGTGATCGGCCATGATCAGGCCACAAAACTGGAGTCCTGTTTTACGGTAACCCTTTTGTTCATAATCCCAGAGTTTTACCTCTGAATAGTTATTTTTCAGATTGGAGTTATTGCTGTCTGCGCCGATATTACACCAGGCACCCATGACAGAATTACCAAGGTATCCTTCATGCCCTTTGGCAGAATAACCCCATATCACTGCATTTTTTATTTCCCCTCCAACCGTACTATGAGGACCTATAGTCGTTTGTCCGTAGATCTTGCTGCCCATTTTCACATTCGAATCATGACAGAGCGCAAATGAACCTCTGATGTGTGAACCCTCCCATACCTGGGAGTTTTTAGCGAGGTATACAGGTCCGGTCAGCGTATTAAAGGTGGCACATTCTGCTTCGGCCCCTTCTTCTGCAAAAATCTGATCGCCCAATACTGTATTGGTAGCACTCAGCACCACAGAAGTCCTGCCTCTGGTCAGCAAGGAAAAATCTGCTCTCAGCTCGGTGTCATTATTCATGAAGATATCTTCGGGATGCACGATATGGGTAAACGAACCGGCATAGTTCAGTGGACGGAGGTCGGTCGACTGCCTTAAACTATCCGCTTCACCCGCATTTACTTTATAGGCCAGCACGAGTGTGTCTTTCAGCAAGACCTCACCACTTTTAAGCTGCTCAATCGCGGCAAAAAGCGCTTCATCGGGACAAATGGCACCGTTAACAAAAGTATCGGCATCGGAATGCGCGGGATATTTCGCAGACAGGTAACCTGTAGTCAGGAAGCCCGGCTCATGACCAGCATACTTTGCCCATTTTTCGGCAATCGTTAAGATTCCCAGACGCAAATCAGCTACCGGTCTTGTGAAGGTCAATGGCCGCAGCGATAACCATGAATTGTCGTCAAATAAATTAATCCTCATGCGTATCTCTTTGTTAATTGAACCTGACAAAAATAAAAAAAGTCCCGAAGCATAAGCACCGGGACTTTAAATAATTTCCTATATGGTTACAATTATTTCTTAGCGTAACGTGTTTTGAATTTATCAATACGACCAGCAGTATCTACCAGTTTCATTTTACCAGTGTAAAACGGGTGAGAAGTGTGGGAGATCTCTAATTTATACAGAGGGTACTCATTACCATCTTCCCAGGTAGTAGTTTCTTTAGTCTCTACACAAGATTTAGTTAAGAAAGCATATTCGTTAGACATATCTTTAAATACTACGAATCTATAGTTTGACGGGTGAAGATCTTTTTTCATATGAATTTTATACTTATTTGTCGCTTATTTTGAAGGATGCAAATATCCTAATTATATTTTTTATATACAAGAATTAATGAAAAATTATGTACTATACTTCTTCCAGGTTTCCACTTTCTGTTTCTGCCTTCTAATGTATTCATCTGCAATCACTTCTGCAGAAGGAAGCTGAGAACGTCCCATGAGCAGAGATTTCAGTTTTTCCTCATCTACATCGGCCCGGTACAAAATATTCATCATCCTGGAGATATCATTATCCAGCAGCCAGCTAAAGGCATGGATCATTTTATTCCTGATCAGCTCCTCCGAAAGTTGTTCCTCCAACTCAAAATCCTTCCCTATAATCCTGCTGAGCGCATTGATATCATCCATTTCCTGTGTCATTAATTTTTTCTGTATCATTCCTCTCCTGACATAATTCTATCAGTACACCATTGGTTCCTTTAGGGTGCAGAAAACAGATCAGCTTGTGATCTGCACCAGGCTTTGGCTCGTCGTTCAATAATATAAAACCGGCCTTTCTGAGTCTCTCCATTTCGGCATAAATATCTTCCACATCAAATGCAATATGATGTATCCCCTCTCCTTTTTTTGCGATAAATGTTGCTATCGGACTATTTTCGGCAGTGGCAGCCAGCAGTTCTATTTTATTTTCTCCTGTTTTAAAAAAAGCTGTAGCAACCTTTTCCGAAGCGACCAGCTCACGCTTATAAGCAGGACTGCCCAGCAACTTTTCGTAAAGATCGCAGGACAGATCCAGATCTTTTACGGCAATGCCGATATGCTCAATTTTATTCATCTTCAGATAAGGTTAGAAAAATGTAAAAATGCATGTTTTGAAGCTGTGTTCATAATACCACGGTTGATTTTTTGGTACATTTGTATCATTCGAACGAATAATTCTGGCGCAATGGAACTTCCGATATATCTTGATAATAATGCGACTACAGCCCTTGATCCAAGGGTGCTGGAATCCATGTTGCCCTATTTCACCACTAAATTCGGCAATGCAGCCAGCCGCAGCCATGCTTTTGGATGGGTTGCAGAAGAAGCCGTAGATTATGCCCGGGAACAGGCAGCTCAATTAATTGGCTGTAATGATAAAGAGATTATATTTACCTCAGGTGCTACAGAGGCCGACAATCTCGCCATCAAAGGGGTATATGAGATGTATCACGAAAAAGGTAATCATATCGTTACCGTGGCCACCGAGCATAAAGCTGTCCTGGATACCTGCAAACATCTGGAGAAATCCGGTGCTGAAATTACCTATCTCAGCGTAAAGGAGGATGGCCTGATTGATCTTACAGAACTGGAAGCTGCAATGACCGAAAGGACGATCCTGGTTGCTGTGATGTATGGCAATAATGAAACAGGGGTTGTTCAACCCATCAAAGAAATTTCGGCTATCACACATAAATTTGGTGCTTTACTGATGACGGATGCCACTCAGGCGGTTGGCAAGATCCCGGTTGATGTTCAGGCCGACGGGATAGACCTGCTGGCCTTCAGTGCGCACAAGATGTATGGCCCCAAAGGCGTTGGCGCCCTATATGTACGCCGTAAAAACCCAAGAGTGAAGATTACTGCCCAGCTCGATGGCGGGGGCCATGAACGTGGTATGCGCTCCGGCACTTTAAACGTACCCGGCATTGTTGGGTTGGGAAAAGCATGTGAACTATGCCGCCTGGAAATGGATGCGGAGGCAAAGCGCCTTTCTTCCCTGCGTGACAAAATGGAAAACGCACTTACACAAATTGAGGAGAGCTATGTAAACGGAAACATTCAACACCGCCTGCCTCATGTCAGTAACCTGTCTTTTAGACATGTCGAAGGCCAGGGCCTCATGATGGCCATGAAAGATCTTGCAGTATCCTCTGGCTCTGCCTGTACTTCGGCTTCACTGGAACCTTCATATGTTTTAAAAAGTATGGGTATCTCTGATGACCTTGCACATTCCTCCATCCGGTTTGGACTTGGCCGTTTCAGCACTGAGGAGGAGATAGATTTCGCCATTGAGGAGATCAGGAAAGCAGTTGACCATCTCAGGGAGCTGTCTCCCCTTTGGGAAAGTTTTACTAAAGGAACAGTACAAAATATTACCTAAGTTAGCAATTTAAATACATGGCATCATTTTAGCTGCCTTAAACTATTAATATACAAGCATATGATCACTATCACAGAAAAAGCCAAAAGCAAAATTGATCACTTGATGCAGGAATCTCAGATGGATACCGACTACTTTTTACGCGTTTCGGTAAAAGGCGGCGGCTGTTCCGGATTAAGTTATAATCTGGATTTCGATAACGAAGAAAAGAAAGACGATCAATTTTTTGAAGATAAAGGAGTACGTATTGCACTAGATATGAAATCATTTTTATATCTGGCAGGTACTGAACTTGATTTTACGGATGGCCTAAACGGAAAAGGTTTTGCCTTTAACAATCCCAATGCTACGCGTTCATGCGGATGTGGGGAAAGTTTCGCTGTCTAAGCATCACCAAACGATCTGAAGGGCGCTTATGCGCCCTTTTTGCGTTAGTATGATAAAATCTCTATTATTGCATTCGCAAAAACACTCGATATGCCATCATCAGATAAAATCTCTACTGTTCCCAGTTTATTACGGAATGTAGTGGAAAGTATTCATTCTCCTGAATCTACTTTTCTTGTTCATAAAAAAGCAGATCAATGGGAAAACATCTCATTTAAAACTACCCTGGAAAATGCTGATGCAGTCTCTGCTTTCTTTCTCGATAAGGGGATTACAAAAGGAGACCGGATGGGACTGATGATAGAAAACGGTGCCGACTATATTTTTTACGATCAGGGGATACAACAGATCAATACGGTGAATGTATCCATTTACCCAACCCTCTCGGAACATGAGGTTGAATATATCATCAACGATTCCGGGATGAAGGCCATTCTTGCTGGTAATACTTTTCTTTTTAAAAAGATATTAAAAATAGCTAATAACTGCAGGCAACTGCAATATATCATTCCCGCTTTCCCTGAATATGGAAAAGTACCACTGCCTGCCGGACTGAAAGCTGAGATCATCAGCTTTGAAGAAGTCCTCCAGACCGGTAAGCGGAAATTCGCTCATTTCAGTCAGGAAATCACAAATATCCGGAATGCCATAAAAACCTCAGACATCTCCTCGCTCATTTACACTTCAGGCACAACAGGTACCCCTAAAGGAGTTATGTTATCACACAATAACTTTGTTGAAAACGTCAAAGTATGTCTTGATCAGATGAAGGTTATTGAAAAGAATGATGTGTTCCTTTCGTTCCTGCCTTTGTCGCACGTATTTGAACGCACCGGCACCTACCATGTTTGTTGTATGGCGGGCTGCACCATGGCCTTTGCACAAAGTCTTGAACTGTTAGCTAAAAATATGGCTGAAGTAAGGCCGACAGTGATGAACTGCGTACCGCGCCTGCTCGAACGTATCCATGACAAGGCTTTTAAAAGCGGAACCGCTGATGGCGGTATGAAAGCTAAGATCTTTCTCTGGGCTATGGAAACGGGAAAGAATTACCGTCAAAAACTGGAAGCCGGAAAAACCCCGGGCTTGTTGCTTTCCACCGAGAAAATGATCGCAGAAAAGCTGGTCTTCAGTAAGATCAAGGAAAAAACCGGCGGAAGATTAAAGTTTCTGATTTCCGGCGGAGCAGCCTTACCAAAAAATGTCGGAGAGTTCTTTGGGAATCTTGGTATTAAGGTCTGCGAGGGTTTTGGTTTAACTGAGACTTCGCCGGTAATGACCTTCAGTGAGGCTGACAGACAAGTTTACGGAACTGTAGGAAGAGTAATTCCGGGTATCGAAGTAGGTATTCAGAACATTGAAACCAAAGAGATTATCAACATACAGACCCATGATACCTTTGATGAGAACTTTGAATGTCCGGAAGGGGAAATTATTGTGCGCGGACATTGTGTGATGCAGGGCTATTTCAATAAGCCGGCAGAGACCGCAGAGGCGATCGATAAAGATGACTGGTTCCATACCGGTGACATCGGCAGGTTCTATAAAGGTTATCTGCAAATTACTGACCGACTCAAAAACATGATCGTCAATGCATATGGTAAAAATGTATACCCTACTCCCGTAGAGAACATTTACCTGAAAAGTCTCAAAATAGAACAGATTTTTCTGATTGGCGATAAACGGGAATACCTCACTGCGATTATCATTCCCAACAGGGAGGGCATGCAGGAAAAATTTGGAATGCCCAATGAGTTTTTCGATGCCCCGGAAGTTTTCATCACTGATCCTGAGATTATTGAATGGATCAGCCAGGATATTAAACTCTTCTCCAAAGAGCTGGCCAAGTTTGAGCGCATCAAAAATTTCATGGTAAAAAGAAACCCGTTCAGCATGGAGGAAGGTGAGATTACCCCTACCATGAAAATCAAACGGAAGGTAGTGGAAAAGAAATATGCCGAAAGCATTACGGAGATGTACACAGCATCTGTAGAGGCTGATTAGAATTTTCTGAAAAACAACCTTCTATTTTACTATTTTTGCTGAACATATGAGTACAGGACTATCAGAACAAGAAATATTGCGCAGAAATGCGCTGGTACAGTTGCGTGAACTGGGAATTGACCCATATCCTGCAGAGGGTTATGAGATCAATACAAATGCTGCAGATATCTTAGCAAATTATACTGAGGACAATAAGGAAGCTTATCAAAATGTAAGTTTTGCTGGCAGAATCATGACCAGGCGTATTATGGGCAGTGCCGCCTTTGCTGAACTGCAGGATTCATCAGGCCGTATCCAGGTCTACCTCAAGAGGGATGATCTTTGCCCGGATGAAGATAAAACACTTTACAATACTGTTTTCAAGAAACTTCTTGACCTCGGCGATTTCATTGGCATTAAAGGATATGTTTTCACTACACAAACCGGTGAGATCTCAGTCCATGTCAGACAATTCACTTTATTATCAAAATCACTTAAACCACTTCCTGTTGTAAAACGGGATGAGGAAGGCAATATATATGATGGGTTCACAGATCCCGAACTGAGATACAGACAACGTTATGTAGATCTGACTGTAAATCCTGACTTTAAACAGATTTTCATCAACCGTTCAAAGGTGATCAGCACCATGCGGAATTACTTTGACCAGCAGGGCTGGATGGAGGTAGAAACACCTATCCTCCAGGCTATCCATGGTGGCGCCGCGGCACGACCGTTTGAAACGCACCACAATACGCTGGATATGCCCTTGTATCTCAGAATTGCAAACGAACTTTACCTGAAAAGGCTGATCGTTGCAGGCTTTGATGGGGTTTATGAGTTCGGCAAAATGTTCAGAAATGAAGGTATGGACCGCACGCATAACCCAGAATATACCGGCATGGAAATCTATGTGGCTTAT
>Ga0157373_10002318_pt1 | contig 14426 bp, 19 predicted proteins | sample C65metaG_FD_113460 | JGI IMG/M metagenome (GOLD analysis project Ga0157373, IMG submission 113460) | Corn rhizosphere microbial communities from Kellogg Biological Station, Michigan, USA - C6-5 metaG | ecosystem: Host-associated > Plants > Roots > Rhizosphere > Soil | place: USA: Michigan... | reverse complement strand
CAAGCCAAACAACTTTATCAAGAGCTTATAAAATCTGCATATTCTTCAAAGCTATTTGAAGACCCTCTCATTAAGTCAAAAGCTGTCGAAAATTTTCAAACCACGTGGCATGAACAATGTTTGGCAAAAGAATTAGCTAAAAATATTTGAGGGTGTTAGTGGGAAATGTCTAACTAGAAGGCCAGAGAAAACTCTATTCCTATGTTTTATTTGTAGTTTCTATTAATACTAATTTATATTGCGGCTCTTATTATGAAGTATTAGAAATCTACAGATCTAGACAAGCGTACTATTTGGGGGGGGCTGTGAGCCGTTGGATTTTTAACTTTATTGACAAACAAGAAGGTAAGACGATTGTTGAATTAATCAAAGAAGTTAAGAAAACCAAAAGAGATATCGAAAACAGTTAACGCCGCCTTCGGGCGGTATTATTAAACAGCTTACTTATATTTCTGTCATCTGTCGGAATTAATCAAATGATTTAATGACTTGTTTATACTAAATGTTCAAAATAAAAATAGGATAATGCCGTGAAAAAGATAATTTTAGTAACAGTAATGGGTTTCAGTGGAGTAAGTAGCACTTTTGCTGAGTGTACTTATAGCTTTGATGCAACCTTACAAGACTTAAAAGCTTATGAAGCAGCAGTTAGTGGAAGTACATCAAATTACCGTTATATTGAGAAGGTTGCCAATGTAAATAGTACTAATCAGTCTGGTTATGATCTTATAAATTATTATTCAAATAAAAATGTAGATTTATATTTAGCCTCTAAGAAATATGCACAATTTAAAACCTTATATCATATTAATACACCGGATAATGTTGTTTTAATTGATAAGCCTATTGCCACTTCCAATATCTTTGTTCAGGAATTTGTTTTTGATGTTAGCAATTTGCAAGTCAATCTTGGTACTACTTCGCAAATTTATAATTACGGTTTTTTAGTCACAGGTTCTTCTCAGAGCAAAATAGAATTAGCCTTAAACGTAATTTTTGTTAAAGCAAATAATTATTCAGGCGCGATAAATGGTAATTCTATTACTGTGTTGGGTGTAACTAATAAATCAGATGGTAAAGGTTATCTAGCACCTTTAAGTGCCGCTAGCACAAATACTCCTGTACAAATACCAGCTGATGGAAAGGTCAGAGTTGGCATTTATGTAAACCAAACTAGCAAACAAGTCGGTTATATAATTAATGGTACTAACTATGGCTATCTAAATATTGTTATGGAAAACAAATTAAGTAATATCAGCTTTACCGGTGTAATTAATCAAAATCCATTTGCTAACTCTGCTTTAACTGGAAAAACTGTTGGTCTTCAATTGATTACTGATAAGTCAAAAATGCAGTTTACCTATCCTACTGGAGCTAAGGACATTTGTGGGGTAGCTTTGTAAAAAGCAAATTGAATTAACGAATTTTTATTAACAGCCACCTTCGGGTGGTTCTATTTTATAAAAGAGCAGTTTTGGTGGTTTAATTTAATTCTTATTAAGTGTTTGAAAGTATTGTATTATTTTTTATTAATAGTTAGAATCTTCGTCACTTTTAATAATATTAGTTTTATTAAATTTTCATATAAATATTTGATTAATATAAGGGTGTTTTAAATGTTGAGATGGCTTATCTTTCTTGTTATTCCTATCATGCTTCCAGGTTCTTTATATCCTCTGCTGATTGAGTTAACTAAAGCATTTAATGATATAGCTCAAAGAGTTGTTGCCCTTATAGTTATGTATATTGTAGCTGCTTTTATTGCTGCGACAGTAACTTATGAAAATAACCCATATGATAATAAATTGAAACCTGTCATTGTAGTGTTATCAATTGGAGCAATATTATTTTTTATTTCTTCAAAAACTTTAATCGCAATTATTTATTTGATTGCAAGTATATTTATAGTTGTAAAGTGGCATAAGAAATTTAAGGATAAACCTCTGCCAAATTGAATATCAATTTAACTAGTAAAGAATATTTAAACCTAACCCGCATATGCGGGTTTTTTTACGTCTAAAGGAAACTGAAATGAACATTGAACAATATCTTGATGATTTGATTAAACGCGAAGGCGGTTATGTAAATAATCCAGCAGATAGAGGAGGCGCAACAAAGTTCGGTATTACTGAAGCAGTAGCACGTACAAATGGTTTTAAGGGCAACATGAAAGATTTACCGCTTGAAGTGGCCAAAGCCATTTATAAAAAGCAGTACTGGACAGCTCCACGATTTGATCAAGTGAATGGTGTTTCTTCTGCTGTAGCTGAGGAGTTATTAGATACAGGAGTAAATTGTGGTACCGGCTTTGCAAAACCGCTTTTACAACGTGCTTTGAACCTTTTAAATAACCAAGGTAAAGCAGGTTGGCCAGATTTATCCGTGGACGGGATTTATGGTCCAGCAACTCTTAATGCACTCAAAACTTATCTAGCCAAACGTGGAACAGAAGGAGAAAAGATATTAGTTCGAGTGCTAAATATCATGCAAGGCCAGCGTTACATTGAAATTTGTGAACGGAATCCTACCCAAGAACAATTCTTTTACGGTTGGATCTCTAACCGCGTTTCACTATGAAGGTTCTGATTTCGCTGTGTATTCTACTTTCAGGATGCACAGCTCATACTATCAATAATAATGTAAGTGTTGGCATTTGTATTAAAGCTCTCTAAGGAGAGCTTTTTATAAAATTTTTTACTGTAAAAACCTAGTGCATAATTGTCCATACTAATTTAACTAGCGGTAACTTTCCTGCTAAATGGGTTAGTGGTTTGATCTTTAGCATACTTTTGTTTGATCACCACAGTTCCTGCAATAAAGTCATGTATTGCACGTTTTCTTTTATTAAAAAGTAAAACTATGAACTCACTCCAGAACCATGCTTGATTCAATAGGTTTATTAAACCAAACCAAGTGGGTAACAATAGTACTAAGTATTTTGCCCGATCTAACAATTCCGCATTAAGATAAATAACTGAATCAGCATGGTTTAAAGCTATGAGTTGGGCTGTAACTACAAAACAGGTAATGACAATTTCTACTGAAGATCTTAGTACAGCTTCTTTAAGACCGATCTTATGACCATTAGGTAGAGTTATCTGGATACCGACTACCATTTTTCCGATAGTCGCACCAAATTTATAATGAAAATAAATTATATATAAATAAAATAGAGGAGTTAAAATAATTGTAGTGAGCATTGCGGTTAGCATTGAGATACTTTGAATGTAATAACTGATAAACATTACAGGTAGGAATACAATTATATCAATAATTGCAGCACCTAGACGTTTCCAAAAACCAGCAAAGACCTTTTCACCATTGATTTCGATGGGTAAAAATTCCATTTTTATTCCTTTAATGAGAATTTATAAATTAATTTTTATTAATGCAAAATATTATAGTTAGTTTAATTAATAGTAAACAAAATTAATAAGAACAAATTTTATTGTGATAATCTCTATGTGATAGCTATTTTATATAAATATTAGGTTATAGGTCCAGCTAGCCAGTAACCATGATTTGCACACGCCGCTGGAACAGAAGGGGTGACCTGAGTAGATTTTATTTCATATAGGCCGCCACCTATTGATATCTCTTCGCCAATTAAAGCAGATCGATTTGAAAAACCATTGGTAATTTTAAATTTACCATTTCCTAAATTTTCTAATTTGCTTCCATAGCGCCAAATAATTAATGGACCTGTTTCATCCCCCAGTCTGATACATCCATTTTTATCTGCAATTAGCTTTCCATGTGTTGAAGCCATCATTGAAATATTACTTCTCGTATTGCTTATGATAAGTATCGGTGGAATAAAGATCTCTTCATTGTTAGCTATACTAGGCTTTACCATGCAAGATGTTAGACTAAAAGCCATCAAAGATGCTAAGAATTGTATTTTCATATAAGGGCTTTTTCTTTACTTTTTAGTAATTGGTTCTATAAGTTGATTGATAATAATCCCTTTATTTAGATCACAAGTGGTATCAGGTTTAACGATCCAGTTGTAGTCATTCAAATTAAGGGGATGTGCTTCTCCACTACCATAAGCAATAGTGTCGCCCTCTCTAAATTGTTTTGAGTCAATAATTAAAAGATGCTTATTGCTATCCCAAAGAGCATCTTTAGTGGCAAAAACGGGAAGAACTCGATCATTTTCACGCATTAAATACACACAAGAGCTTTCAATCTTGATTTGTGCCTCACTATAGCTTGCATTATTAGCACCACCTGAGTAAGCAATTTTCGGCACAATAACCTTATTTTGAAGCTGAGGACGATTAGTACATCCATTAAGCAAGATGACCAATCCAGTTAGAAGCGTGATTAAAATATTTTTTTTATTCATAATTGGAATGTCTTCTTTTGCAGGGATGCACCGCTCATACGATTAATAGCAATCTTAGTGTAGGTATTTGTGTGAAAGCCCTCTAGAGAGGGCTCTTTTTAGTCAAGTTAAAACATGCATAATTATCGAGATTTAGTTTGAAATAATTATTGCTTAATTGTATTTACAGATGAAATATGATCATCAATATAATCAATAGGCATATAAATAGCTATATCAGGATTATCTGAACCTGCTGTGTGAATACCTACGCCAGAAATATTAGAAGAGGAGCCAGGATATATGAACCATGGCCCACCGCTATCACCGCCTGTACTTATATTAGCCTGACTACTATTCCCAACTTGAATCCATCCAGCAACACCATCATGTGTTGCATTTCCATTTAAAATTTCACCACATGTAATTCCTGTTACTGCTCCTGATTTACAAACAAACATACCTTTTTTTTGGTTGAGGAAAGTAGTAATAGAAGTTAAGTTTAAGATTCCAGAGGCAGGAAACTCAGGAATACCATTTAAATCTTTGTATTGTATTTTATTATCAACAACTAGACCTGTAGTTTCCCAAATCTGATAGTCGTATTTATCTGCAATACCATCTTGCGCTTGATGAGGCTTCTCAATAATAGGACTATATAGAAGTACATCATGGTTACCCATATTGGCAAAATATGCATTATCACAATGACCTGCTGTTAAAATCCCTTTTTTTGAAACACCTCCTGAAATATAACTAACAGCATAGCCTAAAGTACATCTATAACCGGTAGCGCCAGCGCTACTCCAAACAGGATTACCACCATATAATCTATCGCCAGGTTGTACGCCCGTTGGAGCAGCTTGTATTTTAGGAATATTTCCAATATTAAAGGAAATTTCATCTGGACTGGAAAGTAGATTTTTCTTGGAAGCAAATAGTCTCTGTAGAGTTTGTAAATTACTATTGTTTTCTACAGTTACTAAGAACTTCTGTTTTTCAAGATCATAGACAGATGAAAAAGGAAGATTAGAATTAGTAAATAACTGGTTAATTTCATCTAATTTTTTGTTAGTTTCATTGCGAGATTTTTTCACTTGTTTGACCTGAACAAATTGTCTTATCTCAGGATCTAATGATTTTAAAAAATCAAAGCGATCCTTATTGTCGGAAAACATTACTATAATTTTATATACAGGAACATGCTGTATATACATATCCGCATAATTTGGATCATTCATCTGATTTAATTTCTCAGATAAAGCTATTACTTTTTCCTGTAAATCGATTCTCTTTTTTGCTTCCGATTTACTAAGTTTGTATTTCTTTTCAACATAAGAAATAGAAGGATTTGCATAAGTACAAGTAGCAAATATTCCACTCATTAAAAATAATGTTATTTTATTACTTAAAGTTCTCAAAGGAAATCTCCTAAAATAATATATTCATTCGGACAATTTTCTGGGGGATTAATATTAAATTTTACTTTTGAGCTTTCAAAAGAGACACCTCCAATGCCTGCCTCGGTATTTAACTTAATTGTTTTATTCGTTTTAGTATCTTGAATTGCCTCTAAACCTCCATTTGATTTGTAAATAACTTTTTGTTTTTTATTTAAAATTAATAAATAATCTTTATTGCTACCATCCTCTAAGTGGACTGATAGACAATTATCTTTAACTTGTATTTTTATAGGTACTTCTTTATCAAGAAAAAACACATTATCAATAATTTGAGTATTAGGAGATGAGGCTATAAATAATGAATCTTGTTCATTTTTTTGTTTTTTATTTATTACAGAGGATGTTTTTTCTCTTTCTAAACTATCTGATTTATAATTCTTAAAATCACAACCATTTAGTGTGATGAATAATAATGAAGCTGAAAGTAAAATAATATTCTTTTTCATAAGAGATGGTTCTTTTCTCAAGCTAAAAACATTTATATTGTGATTTCATAATCTATGTTTTTTATCTTAATTTGTTTATTTTTGGAAGCGTTTTTTGTATCAATTGGTAAAAAAACTCATAACCAATTGTTTTTTTATATTTTAAAATTATATGATTTTATTTCTACTATAATTACATGATATTATCTTATAGGTTTTTGAAAAATATTATTTTTATAAAAATTATGAATGAATATTCAATAGAATGTATAAAAAGCCCTAAATAATTAGGGCTTTTTTCTTGAGTATAGAGATATCTCTATACTCAAATTCCATTATGCTTCTTTAGGTTTATGTTTAATATTCAATAATATGAATAAAATGGTATAAATAAGTAGGGAAATAAGCCACAGAATTAAATAAATATTTTGATCGAATTTGATAGTATTTATAACAAGCTGGTTGATTGGATCACTTTCAGCTAAAAATGCGCTTAAAAATAAGAAGATATAAACAAAAAAACCTATTCTTAAAACATAAGTTATATTTTTGACAAAGAACATAATAAGGCCAAGTACGACACTTATAATTCCAAAGAACCATAGTAAAACACTATCGTCATCTGTTGAGCCTTGCATGTCTCTTAAATAAACATATTTATCTATGCCGTAAGGGGCAAAAGTCACAAATCCTTTAGATAAGGATTCAAAGCAAATGGCTAAAATGCCCGATACTATCAATACGATAGCCAAGTAATATTTTAAGTTTTGAGTTTTCATATTCCTGTATATCCTTCCCCAGCTTTCCAGTATTTATGCAATGTGCGTGGGGTTGCGGTACATGCTTCACAATTATCCGGTTTAGAATAGATAATACCTTTTAAAGCCTGTCTAATGGAGTCTTGCCAATTTCTTGAGCGATTATAAACTCTAGAGGGGTTATCAAAACTAGCCTTATTAGTTAAAGGATCCAGATAGGAATCTAAACCCTTTTCACCAGCATTGTGCAGTATTGTAGCTTCTCTAGGGGTGAGCTGCCGCCCTAATTTCATTTGCTTTAAAGAAATATTCTTAGCGACAAGATCAGTGGCTACTTGAGGGTCGTTAGTAATGAGGTCAAATGTCTTTCTAAGCCTATTGGGGTCACTCTCCGAATAACCTAACAGATCTGCGGCCAAACCTAATTGCATTTCACCTAGGCCATAGCTTCTATGAGGTTTAACGCCTCCGCGGTCTTTTGCATACGCAATATAGTTTTTGGCGATGGCTGCTGCTGAAAAGAACTTTTCCTGAAAAATAATTGAACCAACGGCCAACGGATCCACACCATACTTTGCTGCGGAGGCATTAATGGCTGCATTGTAATAGGCAACCATGTTTAAACCATCCGGTGCTGGTACTGAACGATTGACCATAACATGATCAAGATTGTGGTCTTTTTCTTGGCTAGTCTTATGAGCAATTAATTTAACTTGATGTACTGTATGCGTTACGCTGCTGTCTGATTCTTTTGTGTATGTATTGCCAACGAAGGGTTGAGGCTCTAATAATCTGCCAGTGGGTAAGTACACATTAAATCGAACGGTGCAATTTTTAGCATTCTCATTATTCTGAAGTGGAAAACTTGCCTCTACAGATATACCCGAAGGATTGATTTTCAACTTGCCGGTTTCAAACTTTCTACCAGTATCTTGCGCGATAAATAAAGCGGAAAATGAGAAGTTGGTATAGTCGCCTAGTCCTCTTAATCTCAACTGTGCATAACATGTAGTCATTCTGTGTCTTCCTCACTTGACGGCACAGGATCTGGATAATCATGGTTCTCTAAAAGATGGAAAGATATTTGTTCTTCTTTCTCGGTATATATCCGTTGAGTGTAACCATTTTCATCAGTCATACCTTCAAATTGCTTGCCTGATTCTGATATTGCGAAATATGCTTTATTTTTATATGGTGTATTTTGATTATCAATTAATTGAACACTCAGATTAAATATACCTTTACTTTCAGGTAATACTGGAAAGTGACTAACAACTTGTTCACCAGATTTGAATATATGCTGACCAGCTTTAACCTCAAATTTACTTCCCGTTATTACGGTAATACCTTTATCATTTATTACCACCCGCGAACCACCCGCCATATTTTTTATTCTCTAATTAAAAATTATGAGGCTAGAATAACATACCTTTAGAAAACTCAAAAAATACAGCAATGACCATGATTATTTCGGCTCATTTGGGAGACTGCATACTAATCGCAGCCGATAAAAGAGCCATGACTTATGATTTAAGTTCAAGATTATTAAGAACATCTCATGATGATGAGGCGAAAATAAAGTTATGGTGCCGTGGTGCTATTACAGGCACAGGAGACAGTTTATTTATAAAGCGTATAATGAATTATTTTGAAAATTTAACAGAACAAGAACAAAAACTTGAACAAATAAATGCGATTCAAATGGAACTAGAAAGAAGATTATCTGAAGGGGTTCCCAAAGAGCTTCTTTCTAATAATACGCTTATATTTTCAATATATAATGGCTGTAGAACCTCACTATATACAATACCGATTCAGCCATTTTTTGACATATTTAAACTTGGTGGAAGTGAACATTTAAGAGCCCAAGTTAATGAAATTAAAGAATGGACCCTAGAGGTGTGCTGTTTAAATATTCCTTCCGATTTAGCATTATTACAAGACTTCCAGCGAAATTTAAGAAGCCTAAATAGCTTTGAAAGTGAGAGGCATTTCATTAGTTACTATATAGAGTATTTAAAGACTATTTTCGCGAAACAAGCCTCTATAGATACTAGTGTTACGCCGTCTTTTGATCTGTATTTACAATCATGTGAGACTGGAGGTAGCTTTGCCATTCATATTGAGAACAGCTTTTTAACCGCTTCAAATGACTGACATTTTGCCAATTAATCCAATTGGACCAACATTAACTAAGTTATTTTTAGTTCTAAAGAATTATTTGGCCAAGCGTGACAAAGAGAGTGAGAAGGTATTAGTTCGAGTTCTTAATATCATGCAAGGCCAACGTTACATTGAAATCTGTGAACGTAACCCAAGCCAAGAGCAATTCTTTTACGGTTGGATCGCTAACCGTGTTTCACTATGAAGATTCTGGTTTTGCTGTGCATTCTGTTTTAAGAATACACAGCTCATATTAAATATCTTGTATTCTTGGTTAAAATCTAAATTACTCCTAATTTATTTAATTTAAATAAATATGAGATCTAATTATTAATTAATTCTAAAATATCTATACAAAATATCATAAAGATAATTTTTATTATTTTGATGGTTTATTGGAATTTAAAAAATAATTACATCTTTGTAAAATGTTAATTTAAAATAATTTTATTAATTTGAATATTGTTGTTTACAAATGAAGTTTTATCATTTATTTCTAATATTAAATTAGGTCTAAAATTCAATTGGTAAAATAAAAATAATATTTATAAGGCTAAACCTAGGAGGTGGTGGATATTAAGAAATGCACGCCTATTAATTATAAAGGATGTAATTGAAATGATGAAATTTAAAAATTATATATCTTACTTTTTTTGCGTTTTCATACTTTCGGGATGTTCCGCAAATTTAGTGTCTCAAAAAAGAGCAATTGTTATTCCGAATCCAAATCAGCCAGACGAGTTCAATATAGCGCTTCCATCAGAGGTGCGCTTATCTAGAACAGTTACAGGAGTTGATGGTAGAAGGTATCATTGTGATCAAACCATGCCAGATATTGCAAGAGCCGATTCTTATGGAGCCAGTGGTAAAGCTAGTTTTAATGTGGCAGACGGTACTTTAATTAAACAACAATCTGCAGCTGAAGGAGGTGTCAATTCAAACACCAGTGTCTTACAACTCAACGGTAGATCATCTGCAGTACTGTTAGGAAGGGATGTTATGTCCCAAATGTGTTTAAGTTCAGCCAACGGGACATACACTGAACAAGCACCAATGTTTATGGAACTACTAAAAGTTGTAAATAAAATCGCTGATAAAGAAATTAAGGCTGTGGAAACAAATCAATTAGTGGTTCAATCCTTTTTAAGACCTGAAATTCTTGAAAATAATAAGAAAGAATTATCAGATGCTGCGAATTGGGTATTAACAAAACAGTACTATGAATGTATGAAAAAAGCAGAAGGGGATGAAACTAAAAAAGAAGAAAAATGTTTAGGTGAATATAAACAACAGCAGCAAAAAGCTCAAAAAAATTAGAGGATTAATTAAATGAAAACGATACCATTGACTGATGACCAATTGCAATATATGTCAACTCCTCCTAAAAACTTTCTCTATTGGCTTATCAAAGATACCTATACCGTTGTTGCTATCGTTGAAAGTTGGGATGCAACAACCATTACTTTAAAAACTGAACATGGAGCAACCTCAACAGAAAAACGTAATGACGTGAAGTTCATTATTGGTAATTAATTGCCTATATTCTGCTGTGCATTCTACTTTCATGATGCACAGCTCATTCGATTAATAACGTGGAATAACATGTTCTTGTGATTTTTTGCCTTTTATATTGCTATCACATTAAATACATATCATTTTTTTGAAACCTCCTTAATTATTTCTAACATTTGCTTAATATTTTCATTTGATATATTAAGTTCTTGATTGTTGTTGTTTTCATTAGTGTTTACACCACCAGTAAAGTATTTGTGTGCCAATTCAATTTTTAGATTTTCAATTTTAGATTTTTCTAAATCATATACATAGGTTGGTAGCGCACTTAGTTCTACGTGGCACCTATTAAAGTAATCGCTTTGAGCTACTAATCTATTTTTTTCACGTATTAAAAAAGCTAAAAAACTTGAAATTGCAGTTATATATGAGACAAAATAGAGGAAAGGTAACAAATGAAATTTTTCTTCAGGTTTAATATTTAATCTAAAAAATAGGCTTGCAATAATTATTAAAAATAGTAAAGAGATCATGAAGTACAAAATATTGATATAGTCTTTTGTGCTATCACTCTTATCTTTAAAAGCCGTAATTATTAAACTTGTTTTTGCGCGTTCTATTTCCTCAATAGTTTGTAATCTTTTTTGTTCAATTTTACTTGTTTCTAATCTAAGTTCTTCTGTTTTTATAGCTGATAATTCTTGTACATAATCTTGATAAATTGATGTAAGTTGTGCCGGCAATTGATAGCTTTTTTCAGTTTTATCGAAATATGATAAATTGTTAAAGTCAATTAAAGTGCAAGTTATTTTATAATATAAATCTTTATTGTTTTCTCTTGAAATAATCTCCATTAATTGAGTTAAAGATGTTAGGTTGTTAATTACTACAATATACGAGGCTAATTTAAAAAAATCATCATTTTTAAATTCCTCTTGGTTTATATTTTTAAATTTTGGTGTACTAATAATATTTAAAGTTGTTGGTATAATTGACTTAATATTGTCAAAATAAAGTGAAAAATTAGACATATCTTCAATGATAATTACTTCAACTATTTTCTTATATAATATTATTACTTCGTTTAATCTTATTTTTACTTCTTCAGAAAATTGCGGCGTGTAATATTCTGAATATTCATTTAAAATTTTTATTATTTCTTTAATATTTCTTAAACCTTCTTCACGCCATTTACCACTTTGACCTTGTGAAGGAAATCTTTCTTCTCCAAAAAACTTTACATCAAATTCCTTAAATTTCTCTAGTTCGTTAACAGATTCTCTTAAATTATTATCTAGCATTTTATTTGCTTACATGAATTAACATAAAGAAGATAATATACACGATTTTATTTAATAGTTAATAACTCATCCCATCGAAATGGATTTCTGCTCAATTTATCTCTACTCATCGACCAGTTCCGACCAGGAATAAAACATGGTCCGACTCCTAATTTCTTCTTTCCAAACTTACTATGGATACCATCCATAGCTCTCATTAAACATTCCTTTTTCTCTATGTGCTCAAAGTCGGTTAAGAGATCATAAGTGTCGCCATCTTTAGAAAAGAATAAGAGGGCAGTCGTAACCAGGATAAACATCGGCTTTATAGTCGAACGTAGGTTTGAATAGATCTAGTCAGTGACCTAGGTCTTAATCTATAAGTTTGTAGTTTGCCATTAAAACATTTTACCTATCCCACTTTAAAGATATGTAAAGTTTACTTTACATTTTGATGTGGGTGAGGTACTTTGTGTAAAGTTTACTTTACATGAGAGATGTATGAAAAAATATAAATATTTGGTTGAACTTGGTTCTGCATTAATACTCTATCTTGTAGTACTAGTATTTTCTTTAAGCTATTTAAAGAAAGATAATCTTGAAAATACAGTACAAATTTTTATTACACTATTACCCGTAATTCCATGTTTATTAGTAGTCTGGAGTGTATTGAGGCAGATCTCTAGATTAGATGAGTTGCAAAAACATATTCAATTATTTGCACTTGCATTTGCTTTTACTGGGACAGCACTGTTAACTTTTAGTTATGGCTTTTTAGAAAATATCGGATTCCCAAGTTTTTCAATGTTTATTGTATGGCCAATAATGGCATTTCTATGGGGGATTGGTGTTGTGGTAGGGTGTTTACGATATAGATGAAAAATATTGTACCTGAATTACGAGGTAAGCATAACTTATCACAGCAACAATTAGCTGAGTTACTTGGTGTATCACGCCAAACTATTCTTGCTATAGAAAAAGGACGCTATAATCCAAGCTTGGAATTAGCATTTAAGATCTCGAAGGTTTTTGATCTAACAATCGAAGTAATTTTTCAATACAACGAAAACTAGTAAAATTATAGGAAAGTTAAACCCGCCTCCGTAAACAAAAAAAGCCCCAATTAAGGGGCTTTTTACTATGCAGCAGCCAACATCTTAGCAATTTCAGATGCAGTAGGGTTGTAATAAGTATTTACTAAAACACTAATCGTTTTATGGCCAGTAATCTTCGCTAGGATCTCTACTGGTAAACGGTAGTCGTGCACAAAACGGGTAATAGCTTCATGGCGTGTATCATGGAACGTAATAACACCGTCTAAGCCAACTCGGCGTAAGTTACGTTGCCATATTAATCGAAAGGCATTAGATGTAAGAGGAACCATACGGTTATCGTCAGGATCGTCTGGTAGCCAAGAAAGTAGCTCTTTTGCCTTAGCAGTTAAAGGCACATCACGAGAAGTACCATTCTTAGTATCTAATAAGCGAATAAAATCAGGAAAGATTAATGATTTCTCTACACTGAGTATTTCACCTTTGCGCATTGCTGTTTCAAGTGCAAATAGAAACGACCATGCAACTCGGTGTCTTGGCTGAACAGGTACTTTTCCCCATTCATAATCGAGCCCAGCTAAAACCTTATCTATATAGTTCTGGTAAATTCGTTGATTACGTGGAGGAGGAGCAGTAGGTTTTGATATTTCTTTGAATGGATTTTCTTTAGTTAGAAATAGTTCTTTTCGAGCAAAGTCAAAAACAGAGCTATACATAGCCATTTCGCGAATGACGGTTGCGCCTTTAACTTGCTTTAACCTTTTGTCACGCCATTGTTTAACTAATGCTGGTGTCAGGTCGTGAATTGATTCATCTGCTAATTTCCCCCAGTTTTTCTTAAGGCATTTAAGCATTTGAACAATTAAGCGGGCACTCTTCATTTTTCTGCCTTCTTCTTGATAGTACTGTTCAAAAAGGGCATAGAAGGAGATATGGATTTTTTCAGGCTCAGGATTAGCCTGTTCAGATTGTAATTCTAATAATTTTTTAGCGGCCCATTGTTCACACTCACTCGCAGTATCTCGAGTAGCTGTATAACGTTTGCCTAAATAACGGACAGTGATGCGCCACGCGTCTCCGCGCTTAACCGGCTTTTGCATAATAACACTCCAAATTTCGTGGTGTCGCCGCGACATCAAAATTCGCGAATGCCTAAAAGACATCCACTTTTTTGGTGTCGCAACGGAAATATAAAGCGTTTTTTAATGCGAATTTTGACTATTTTGAGTAGTCAAAGCTGACCGATCGACAATAAAAAACAGGCCACATAACTCGTTAAAGTTATGCAGCCTATTGATTTTAATACATAAAATCTTGGAGCGGGAAACGAGACTCGAACTCGCGACCCCAACCTTGGCAAGGTTATGCTCTACCAACTGAGCTATTCCCGCAATGTGAGCACATTATAGAGTGTTTCACTAAAGTGTCAACACTCTTGTGATT